>ERZ1048068.306-NODE-306-length-45272-cov-6.869496_pt1 | contig 45272 bp, 49 predicted proteins | sample MGYA00383098_ERZ1048068 | MGnify/ENA primary metagenome ERZ1048068 (study PRJEB29581, sample SAMEA5548368) | metagenome | biome: marine; feature: coastal; material: water | depth 1 m | study: Short-term variability in the microbial, nano- and picoplankton dynamics...
GGTGTTCACTCAAGGTGGCTTACCTGAGGAGGGGATTGGTTTGATATTGGGTGTTGATCGTTTGATGGACATGATTCGAACTTCAGTAAATGTAACAGGGGATGCTGTTGTGAGTACGATTGTTGCTAAAAGTGAAGATAGCTTGGATATGGCTTTGTATGATGATTTTTATACGGGCGCTGTTGATACAAGTGATTTACACATTGGATCAAAATAAAGGTCCTATTGAATAAACAATAGAGCTTTTTGTTTTGGCAGCTTGGCGTAATCAATCAGAGTAGTGGTTTTCGTAATAGTAATTGGTTGCTTCAACAAAGCCTTCTATGCTGCCACAATCAAACCTTTGTCCCTTGAACTTAACAGCGAGTACTTGTCGGTTTTGGGCTAATTGCTTCAAAGCGTCAGTAATTTGAACTTCGCCGTTGGCACCGGGAGCGGTTTGCTTGAGGTAGCCAAAGATCTCGGGCGTTAAAATATAACGACCAATTATGGCCATGTTGGTCGGAGCATCTTCAGGTTTTGGTTTTTCAACCATATCATTAACTTGGTAAATACCTGGGGCAATTTCATCGCCAGAGATAATACCGTAGCTAGCCGTATCTTCTTTGGGCACTTCTTCGATAGCGATAACGCTACACTGATAGCGTTCATAAAGTTCAGCTAGTTGTGCCAGTGCGCGCTTCTCGTCGCTGTCTGTAGGAGCAGCGCAGAGATCGTCAGCTAATATAACTGCGAAGGTTTCAGCCCCAATCATGGGCTCACCCGTTAAAATAGCGTGACCAAGCCCTAACATTTCTCTCTGTCGCATAAAAACAAAATCGCAGCTATCCATGACTTGTCTGATGTCATCGAGGTGACTTTCTTTTGAAGTGCCAAAAATTTGGTGTTCAAGTTCAAAGCTAGTATCAAAATGATCTGCTATGGCACGTTTACCTCGACCGGTAATAAAACCAATCTGTGTCATCCCTGCTTCCATTGCCTCTTCAACCCCATATTGGATAAGGGGTTTATTCACAATCGGGAGCATTTCTTTGGGCATGGCTTTAGTAGCTGGCAAGAATCTTGTACCGTAACCAGCAGCTGGAAATAAACATTTACGAATAGTCGGGGCTTTTGCCATGGTGAACCTGTTCCTTAGTTTGAAGAATTGAGATCAATACCGGTATTACCTTGTCAAGGTTAGTGGCTATAATAGCGGGACTTTAAAAGGCTGTAAAAGCAAAACAAACAATAGATGAAGGTTGGTTCATGATTCCGGTAATAATGTCTGGCGGTAGTGGTACAAGATTGTGGCCTTTGTCACGAAAAAACAAGCCAAAGCAGTTTTTACGTTTATTTGGGGATAAGTCATTATTTCAAAATACGTTGATTCGCTTATTTGATCTTTCGGATTTGGAAGCCCCTATTGTTGTTTGTAATGAAAGTCATCGTTTTATGGTGGCAGAACAATTACAATAAATTACTATTCCTGAATCAGATATTTTGTTGGAGCCCTGTGCCAAAAATACAGCCCCTGCTATCGCATTGGCTGCGTTGCAGGCGTTAGAGAGAGGTGACGGAAGAACAAGCCGTGAAATTGAATCAAGACTGTATTACACGGATGAAGACATGGTGTTGAATTGGCTCTGTTTTTTCTTAATAGTATAAAAAAAGCCCTAACATTTCTGTTAGGGCTTTTTAAAACCTGGAGCCGGAGATAAGACTTGAACTTACGACCCTCTGATTACAAATCAGATGCTCTACCAACTGAGCTACACCGGCTAAGAAAGGCGAAATTATACGGGGTGAACTGTTTTATAGCAAGAAAAAAATAAGCTGACTAGGACTCTATTTCTTGATACAGATTGTTGTGATATCAACCAGCCATATCGGACTTCATCTGTTTGACTTCTTCATCCCATATTAATAATTCAGATACTGAACTTGTCCAATCTGCCCAACACCTTTTATATGCTGGAGACGAAATGAGTGTTTCAGGAGTAATACTTTCCTTATTATTAATCAGGACGTCAAAGTACATGTTTTAGGTGTGGGTGGTAATCAGATTAGGATTGGCGTTGAAGCACCTAAAGAAGTGACCGTACACAGGGATGAAGTCCAGAAGCGGATAAAGAATGCTAGCGCCAGTGATAAAACAGGTGACTCTTAGTGAGTGAGATGTGAGTTATTGAGAAAGACAATAAAAAAAAGCCCAGAAGCATGATGCTTTTGGGGCTTTTTTGAATTCTTTGGCTCCCCGAGCTGGACTCGAACCAGCGACCCAATGATTAACAGTCATTTGCTCTACCAACTGAGCTATCGGGGAATAGAAAGTGGGGTATGATAGAGGCTTGGCCTTGCTGGGTCAAGCTTCATCTTACTTTTTTAGTTATTTATAAATCGGGCGATACGATCCAATGCGTTGTTCAGGTTTTCTTCATTGGTAGCAATGGATAGACGCATATGATTTTTAAGCCCGAAAGCTGTACCAGGGACGACAGCAACCCCTTTATCAGCAAGTAGTGCCTCTGCAAATTCTAAGTCGTCATTGACACCGTCCATATTGCCAATAGCGCCGCTGATGTCAGGAAAGACGTAGAAGGTACCATCGCTGTGTAGTGAATCGACACCAGGAATGGCATTGAGTTTTTCAACGACCATATCGTGACGTTTTTTGAACTCTGCAAGCATATCTTGTACACATTGCTGATCGCCGTTCAGCGCTTCGACAGCAGCAGCTTGTGAGATAGAAGCCGGGTTGGATGTGCTTTGAGATTGGATCTTTTTCATCGCACCGATTAACGGCGCTGGACCTGCGGCGTAACCAATACGCCAACCTGTCATTGAATAGGCTTTAGATACACCATTGAGGACGATAGTACGGTCGTGTAAGTCAGGGCAGGCAGTGACAATGTTGTGGAAGCCGATATCAGCCCAAAGGATATGTTCATACATATCGTCAGTAGCGATAAGGACATGTGGGTGTCGTCGTAATACGTCACCGAGGGCTTTCAGTTCAGGTTCACTGTACGCTTTACCTGACGGATTTGAAGGGCTGTTAATCACGAACAAACGTGTTTTTGGTGTAATGGCTGCTTCGAGTTGTTCCGGTGTGATTTTGAAGTGTTGGTCCTGCCGAGCCTCAATAATCACAGGTACCCCTTCAGCTAATAACACCATATCAGGGTAGGAGACCCAGTATGGTGCGGGAATAATCACTTCGTCGCCTTGGTCTAATAAGGCTTGGCTGAGGTTGAAGAAACTTTGCTTACCACCGACAGAAACTAGGATCTCATTGAGCTGATACTTAAGGTCATTATCACGGGCTAGTTTATCAATAACGGCTTGTTTTAAGGCGACGGTACCATCAACAGCTGTGTACTTTGTTTCACCATTATTAATGGCGGTAATGGCAGCTTGTTTAATGTGTTCTGGGGTATCAAAGTCAGGTTCACCTGCGCCAAGTCCAATGACATCTTTACCTTCGGCTCTTAGGGCGGCGGCGCGTGCTGTGATGGCTAAAGTTGGAGAGGGTTTAATGCTTTGAACGCGTTGTGATAGCTTGATATCCAAAATCTTTCCTTCTTACAAAAACAAATTACAGTTATGTCATGTAATATACGCCAAAGACAAATAATGCAGAAGATGTATGGCTAAACAATTTGAATTACAAAGCGAGTTTGGACCAGCAGGAGACCAACCTGCGGCGATTAAAGCGCTAGTGGATGGTATATACAGTGGCGAGATGTGGCAGACCTTGCTAGGCGTAACTGGCTCGGGCAAAACATTCACGATTGCCAACGTTGCTCAGCAGATCCAAAGACCCGTGATGGTACTTGCGCCAAATAAAACGCTGGCGGCTCAACTTTATAGTGAAATGAAAGAGTTCTTTCCGAATAATGCGGTGGAATACTTCGTGTCTTACTATGACTATTATCAGCCAGAAGCCTATGTTCCTTCATCTGATACCTTTATAGATAAAGATGCCTCGGTGAATGAGCAGATTGAGCAAATGCGTTTATCGGCAACGAAGGCGATGCTAGAGCGACGAGATTCTATTATTGTTTCCAGTGTGTCGTGTATCTATGGCTTGGGTGATAAAGACTCCTACCTTGAGATGGTCTTGCATATTAGTGTGGGCGAAACGATCAATCAGCGAGATATTCTGCGTCGGCTGACGGAACTGCAATATTCGCGAAATGATGTAGAGTTACATCGTGGTACTTATCGTGTTCGTGGTGAGGTAATTGATATCTTCCCTGCAGAATCTGAGCGTGATGCGATTCGCGTTGAATTGTTTGATGATGAAGTGGAACAGATCAGTTTTTTCGATCCGTTAACAGGTGAGGTCTTCCAGCGCGTTAGCCGAACAACGATTTATCCCAAAACGCATTATGTGACGCCACGTGAGCAATTGTTGGCAGCGGTAGAAGGCATTAAGGCAGAATTACGGCTGCGTTTGACAGAACTGACTGAGCAGAATAAGTTGGTTGAGGCACAAAGGTTAGAGCAACGAACGCGGTTCGATATCGAAATGATTATGGAGCTGGGCTATTGCAACGGGATTGAAAATTACTCTCGTTACCTATCGGGGAGAAAAGCAGGGGAATGTCCACCAACCTTATTTGATTACCTGCCAGATGATGCTTTATTGGTGTTGGATGAAAGTCATGTCATGGTGCCACAGATCGGTGCGATGTATAAAGGGGATAGATCGCGTAAAGAAACCTTGGTGAATTATGGTTTCCGTCTTCCTTCGGCATTAGATAATAGACCGTTGATGTTTGAAGAATGGGAACGTCTTGCACCACAAACTATTTTTGTATCAGCAACACCTGCCGCGTATGAACAAGAACATGCTAGTTCTATTATCGAACAGGTGGTTCGGCCGACGGGTTTGATTGATCCCGAAATAGAAATTCGCCCTGTGGCAACACAAGTAGATGACATATTATCAGAGGTCAATAAACGAGCTGAAATCGGTGAGCGGGTGTTGGTCACAACCTTGACCAAGCGGATGTCAGAAGATCTAACCGAATACCTAAGTGAACATGGTGTGAAAGTGCGATATCTCCATTCAGATATTGATACGGTAGAGCGCGTTGAGATATTAAGAGATCTAAGGTTAGGAGTTTTTGACGTGCTAGTTGGTATTAACTTACTTCGGGAAGGGCTCGATATTCCTGAAGTTTCATTAGTCGCTATTTTAGATGCAGATAAAGAAGGTTTTCTTCGTTCTGAACGTTCTTTAATTCAAACTATAGGTCGAGCAGCGCGTAATTTAAATGGTCGTGCGATTCTCTATGCCGATGAAATTACCGGTTCAATGCGTCGTGCAATTGATGAAACAGATCGTCGTCGCACCAAACAACAAGACCATAATAAAGAACATGGTATTACACCAACGGGGGTTAAAAAAGCGATTCGAAATAGTATTGATGATAAGCAAACAGAAGATAGAGAGCAGCATCAATACATTGCAAAAGTCGCTGAAGAACAGGCGAAATATGCGGCGCTAACACCAAAGCAATTAGCCAAGCGAATTAATCAAATGGAACAGGAAATGTATCGTCATGCTCAGAATCTAGAGTTTGAGGAAGCGGCACAATTACGCAATGAAATTCAGCATATTCGTGCGATGACGATTGGGCCAGAAACGGCATAGGGTTTGTTAAGAGGAAGGGAATCGATGAGTCAGATTATAGATAGCGAAATAGAAAAAATGCTTTGGAGTGATTGTAAACCAGAATAAAATTTTCCTGATAAGAGGCCACTTCTTGCACATTACACCTCTTAAGTTACCTTATAGAAAATGATGTCTATTGATGAACCTTGACTTCCTAACTCATTGAATATGAATGATATTGAAGAGTTAGTGTTTGGAGTTAATCAAGGCGCTACTGAATTTAGAAGTAATGAACTTTTAAAGAAGGCTTGTGGCAATGAAAATTATTTTTCTTTAATATTATTTTTTAATTTTTATTATGAAAATATGGTGAAAAGCATGTATTTGATACTTATGTTACGTGTTTTTCCGAATATGAATCAGGCGATAACGTTGGTCTGCTATCTATGTGGCGAGGGTATGGCGAAGATGGGGAGGGGGCAGCGATTGTTTTTGATACGGCTAAACTTGCTGTTATATAAGGGCGAGCTCGATTTTTGCTAGCAAAAGTAGAATATGGAACTCGGGATAAGCGACTTCATTGGATTAACTAGAAAATATTAGAGATCACTAATTGGTTAGAATCTCAGCAAATTACGTAGACTATTTTACATAGTGTTGCTTGGTTTTTTTGAGAGAATAAAGCTCTTAGCGATATTCAGTAAACATGATCGCTTCAGTGAGGAAAGAGAATGGAGATATGTTTATCTAAAGGATGGAGACGAAGGTAATGTTCTTGAGAGCATGTTGTATGTTGTGTCGGGTTCGAGTGTTCAGCCGGAGCATAAACTAAATCTAGTAGTGTTAGATAATAACCACTTCTAAGTGAGTTAGTTAGTCATATTATTTTGGGTCCAACTACTTCGTTTAACTTGCAAAGAAGAACAACTGAAAGGTTGCTAGATCACAAAGATAAAGAAAGCCCCAAGGAAAAACTTTATTCTTCTACAATCCCATACGGCCATGAGTTGATGAAGGCTCTGTTCTGATTTTTTCTTGCCTTATTAACAGATCCCCGTATAATTTCAACGCTTAACGGCAGGCGCGTAGCTCAGTTGGTTAGAGCACTACCTTGACATGGTAGGGGTCGGTGGTTCGAATCCACTCGTGCCTACCAATATATCGAAAGCACCTTTTTCTAGTATTGGTGCTTTTTTGGTTTTTAAGGCCCTTTGTATCGGTCACAACCAGAGAGACTATTTATGATTTCTGTAACACTTCCTGATGGCAGCCAACGCCAGTTCGATCACCCCGTTTCTATTCATGATGTTGCTTTTAATATTGGCGCAGGATTGGCCCGTGCTGCTCTGGCAGGCAAGGTCAATGGCGACTTAGTCGACACCAATCACATCATCGAACAAGATGCTGATATTGCGATCATAACTGAGCGAGATGAAGAAGGCTTAGATATTATTCGTCATTCGACATCACATTTGATGGCGCAAGCGGTGAAGCAACTATACCCTGATGCACAAGTGACTATCGGTCCTGTGATCGAGGATGGCTTCTATTACGACTTTTCTTATAAGCCTGGTTTTACACCAGAAGATCTCACTAAAATTGAAAAGCGTATGCATGAATTGGTTAAGCTGGATATTCCTGTTGTGCGTGATGAGATTTCTCGTGAAGCAGGGATTGCAAAATTCCGTTCTATGGGTGAGGAATACAAAGCGGAAATTTTAGAAGATATTCCCAAAGGTGAAACTTTATCCCTATACGGTCAAGGTGATTTTGTTGATTTATGTCGTGGGCCTCATGTGCCGAGTACGGGTAAGTTAAAGGCATTTAAGCTAATGAAATTAGCCGGTGCGTATTGGCGTGGTAACTCTGATAATGAAATGTTACAGCGTGTTTATGGCACAGCTTGGCCTGATAAAAAAGCGTTAAAACAATATATACATCGTCTTGAAGAGGCAGAAAAACGCGATCATCGGAAGATTGGTAAAAATTTAGATTTATTCCATTTGCAAGAAGAAGCATCTGGTATGGTGTTTTGGCATGACAATGGCTGGCGTATCTACCGTGAGGTGGAAAATTACATGCGTGGTACTTTACTGAATCACGGTTATTCAGAGATAAGAACGCCGCAAGTAGTAGACCGGACATTATGGGAAAAATCGGGTCATTGGGATAAATTCGGGGACATGATGTTCACGACTGCATCGGAAAATCGCGATTATGCGATTAAGCCTATGAACTGCCCTGGCCATGTGCAAGTTTATAACCAAGGTTTGAAAAGTTACCGTGACTTACCTTTACGTATGGGGGAATTTGGTATCTGTCATCGTAATGAGCCGTCTGGGACATTACATGGTTTAATGCGGTTACGCAGCTTTACTCAAGATGACGCTCATATTTTTTGTACTGAAGAGCAAATTCAATCTGAGGTCTCTTACTTAATTGATCTATTACAAAACGTGTATGCCGATTTTGGTTTTGATGACATTTTGGTTAAGTTATCAACACGTCCTGAAAACCGAGTAGGCAGTGACGAGGTGTGGGATAAATCAGAAGCAGCCCTAGAAACAGCGTTAAACGCCAAAGACCTTGATTGGGAGCTACAACCCGGAGAAGGCGCTTTTTATGGGCCTAAAATTGAGTTCTCATTAAAAGATTGTATTGGTCGTGTTTGGCAATGCGGTACGATTCAAGTTGATTTTTCAATGCCAGGCCGTTTAGATGCGAAATATATTGCTGATGATGGTTCGAAACAAGTCCCAGTCATGATCCACAGAGCAATATTTGGTTCACTTGAGCGTTTTATTGGTATTTTGATTGAAGAATACGCGGGTTCCTTCCCAACTTGGCTGGCACCACGACAAGTTGTGGTGATGGGAATCAGTGAACATCAAGCCGATTATGCTAAGAAAATCACAAAAGAATTGCAAAATAAAGGGTTTAGAGCCGATATAGACTTGAGAAATGAGAAGATAGGCTTTAAAATACGCGAGCACACATTGCGCCGGGTACCTTATTTAGTTGTTGTAGGGGACCGTGAAGCGCAGGATAACGCCGTGGCGGTGCGGACTCGTAAGGGTGAAGATTTAGGTGTCATGACACTTGATAAATTTGCGCAAACCTTACAGAAGGACGTTGCTAGCCGCGGTCGACTTATTTTAGAGGATTAAAAAGATCGCTACTGATGAAAAAAGGCTTAATGGTGAAATCACAGCCAGAGAAGTACGTCTAACCGGCGCTGATGGTGAACAAGTAGGTATTGTTCCGTTGGCAAAGGCCATGCAGCTTGCAGAAGAAGCAGATTTGGATTTGGTGGAGATTTCTGCACAGGCATCGCCACCGGTTTGTCGTGTGATGGATTACGGCAAGTATGTGTTTGAAGCTAATAAGCAAAAGCAAATTGCTAAGAAAAAGCAAAAGCAGATACAAGTCAAGGAAGTAAAATTTAGACCAGGGACAGAAGAAGGGGATTATCAGGTAAAACTACGCAACCTGACACGTTTCCTTGAAGATGGGAATAAAACCAAAGTCAGTCTTCGCTTTCGTGGACGTGAAATGGCACATCAGGACTTAGGATTGAAGTTACTCCAACGAGTAGCGGAGGATCTGAAAGAATTGTCTGTTATTGAGCAACACCCGAAAAAAGAAGGAAGACAAATGATTATGGTTTTAGCACCCGGTAAGAAGTAAATAACTATTAATTAAAATTACGAATGCGGAGTTCGAAATGTCAAAGTTAAAAACACATAGTGGTGCTGCAAAGCGCTTCAAAAAGACCGGAAGCGGTAGATTTAAGCGTTCACAAGCGTTTACTAGCCATATCCTTACCAAGAAAAGCACGAAGCGAAAACGCCAATTGCGTTCGACATTAATGGTCTGCAAAGCAGATCATATGTCTGTTCGCAAGATGTTGCCTAATCTTTAAATTTAAGGAATTAAAAAATGCCTAGAGTAAAACGCGGCGTCACAGCACATGCGCGCCACAAAAAAGTTATCAAACAAGCCAAAGGTTATAGCGGTCGTCGAAAGAATGTATACCGTGTAGCTGTCCAAGCCGTCACAAAAGCAGGTCAATATGCTTACCGTGATCGTCGCCAGAAAAAACGTGTATTCCGTCAATTATGGATTGCCCGTATTAATGCTGGTGCACGTGAATGTGGTTTGTCATACAGCCGTTTAATCAATGGCCTTAAGAAAGCAGAGATCGAGATCGATCGTAAAGTACTTGCTGATCTTGCTATGAACGATATGGCAGCCTTTACAGCGGTTGCTGAGAAAGCGAAGACGGCACTAGCAGACTAAAACTTATTACTCTAAACATTAAGAGTTGTAAATCAGTTTTGTTAAAAGAAAGGGGCCGTTATTAATGGCCCCTTTTTATTTCTGAAGAATATGGGTGAAAGTATGGCTGATCTAGATGATAAGTTACAGGCCTTGAATGGTATCGCTGCAAAAGCAAAAGTGGCGATTGATGCGTCTGAACAAAAATCAGAACTAGAAGCAGTTCGAATCGAGTACTTGGGTAAGAAAGGCTTGATTACGGCGTATTTAAAGCAATTAGGTGAGGTGAGTGTTGAACAGCGCCCCGTCATTGGCAAATCTGTGAATTTGGCTAAGCGAGAAGTCGCTAGTTTAATCGATGTACGATTTAAAGCCTTAGCCGTAGCAGCGCTGAATGCCGCGTTAGAAGCTGAAAAAATCGATGTTACTTTACCGGGCCGTGGCGAAGAGACAGGTGGTTTGCATCCAGTGACACGGACTTTGCAGCGTATTGAGAAGTATTTCCAGCATATTGGTTTCCAAGTGGCTGAAGGCCCTGAAGTTGAAGATAGCACCCATAACTTCACAGCGTTGAATATTCCTGAACATCATCCAGCACGCGCGATGCATGACACGTTTTATTTTAATGCTGAGACATTATTAAGAACACATACATCACCAGTTCAAGTTCGTGTGATGAAAGAACAAGCCCCGCCATTACGTGTTATTGCGCCAGGACGGGTTTACCGTTGTGATTCTGACTTAACACATACACCGATGTTTCATCAGGTCGAAGGTTTGATGGTTGATGAACATGTTAGTTTCACTGATTTAAAAGGTATTTTGGCGGACTTCTTAAAAGCGTTTTTTGAAAAAGATTTAAATGTTCGTTTTAGACCTTCTTATTTTCCTTTCACGGAGCCCTCGGCTGAAGCTGATATTGAGTGTGTCATGTGTGGCGGGGAAGGTTGTCGTGTATGTAGTCATACCGGTTGGTTAGAAGTTTTAGGCTGCGGTATGGTCCATCCAGAAGTATTCAAGCATGTTGGTATTGATAGTGAGAAATATCTCGGTCTTGCCTTTGGTATGGGAGTAGAACGTTTGGCGATGTTACGCTATGGCGTCAATGATTTACGTCTTTTCTTTGAGAATGATCTGAGTTTTTTACGTCAGTTTAATTAGGCTTGGGATATCACGATGAAATTTAGTGAAAAATGGTTACGTGAATGGGTCAACCCAGCTTTATCGAGTGATGACTTGGTAGCACAGTTAACGCAAGCTGGTCTTGAGGTTGATGGTACTGAGCCGGTTGCCGGTGATTTTAGTGGTGTCGTCGTAGGCCAAGTAGTGTCTGTTGAAGCCCATCCTGATGCGGATAAATTACGTTGCTGCCAAGTTAATGTGAATGGCGATGAATTGCTGTCTATCGTCTGCGGCGCATCGAATGTACGCCAAGATTTGAAAATTCCTGTTGCCGTTGTGGGTGCGGTGTTACCGGGTAATTTCAAAATAAAGAAAGCCATACTCCGGGGCGTACCCTCTTTTGGCATGTTATGTTCAGCGAGAGAGCTAGGTATGGTCAACAACATTGATGGTCTGATGGAACTGTTTGATGATGCACCTGTTGGCATGGATATTAGAGATTATTTAGATCTAGATGATCTGTCTATTGATGTTGATTTAACACCTAATCGTAGCGATTGTCTTGGAATTGCCGGTATTGCTCGTGAAGTCGGTGTATTAACTGGATCTGATTTAACACAGTGGCCAGAAGACGAGATCGCTATTACAAGTCAGAAGCAGTTGCCGGTTGTTGTGAGTGATGTTGCTGCTTGTCCTCGTTACATAGGACGTGTGATTGAAAATGTGAATGTGACAGGAGAAACGCCGTTATGGATGCAAGAGAAATTACGCCGTAGTGGCTTGCGTGCTATTAGTCCTGTTGTCGATGTGACTAACTATGTCATGTTGGAATTGGGCCAACCGATGCATGCGTTTGATTTGGATAAAATCGATGGTGGCATTAACGTTAAAATGGCAACGCCAGGCGATCAAATTACCTTGCTTGATGGTCAAGAAATACGTATCACGGGTGAAACACTATCGATTACAGATGATTCATCAACTTTGGCCCTAGCGGGCATTATGGGTGGTGAAGCGTCTAGTGTTAGCGATGATACCCAACATCTTTTTTTAGAATCTGCATTTTTCACCCCGACGGCAATAGCGGGCCGTGCTCGTCGTCATGGACTACATACTGACTCTTCTCACCGTTTTGAACGGGGTGTGGATCCAGAGTTGGCTGGTAAAGCCATTGAACGTGCTACGTCTTTATTATTGTCTATTGTTGGTGGCGAAGCAGGTCCAGTCACAGAAGTTGTATCAGAAGTCGACTTACCTCAACAGGCGACGATTAATTTACGTGCAGCAAGAATTAAACGCGTACTTGGGATTGAAATTGATGCTAAGCAAGTGGTCGATCAATTAACAAGGCTAGGTTTAGGTGTGACACCTCAAGCAGAAGGTTGGGAAGTTACTGTACCAAGTTTCCGTTTTGATATTGCGATTGAGGTCGATCTGATTGAAGAGTTGGGTCGTTTGTATGGCTATGACAAATTGCCTGAAACACGGCCGCAAGGAACCGTGTTAACGGCAAATATTTCCGAACATCGTCTGGCAACATCACGTCTGCAAGCGTTATTAGTGGATCGCGGTTATCAAGAAGCGATTACCTATAGCTTCGTCGATCCAGAGTTTCAAAAACATTTAGCGGTTGAGGATGAGAAAGCCATTATCTTGGCCAACCCAATTTCAGCTGATTTATCGGTGATGAGAACGTCATTGTGGCCGGGACTTATTCAGGCCTTGGCACATAATTTAAATCGTCAGCATGACCGTGTGCGTCTATTTGAACTCGGCCGTATTTTTAGCGGGACACATGACAATGTTGAGCAACATCGTCATATTGGTGGTGTGGTATGTGGTCCACGCTATGCTGAGCAGTGGGCCGAAAAACAGCGGTCTGTCGACTTTTTTGATGTTAAAGCAGATGTTGAAGCGTTATTAGCCTTAGGGGGTAGAACAGATATCCACTTTGTCGCTGAAGTTCATCCTGCATTGCATACTGGGCAATCAGCGCGGATTTATATGGGCAAAGAAGCGATCGGTTGGGTTGGTGCTGTTCATCCTCAATTACATAAGGCTTTGGGCCTGAACGTGACGGCATTTGTATTCGAATTGTCATTATCTTCAGTTTTAATATCAGATATTCCTGCCTTTTCTGCTTTGTCGAAATTTCCTGCCATACGTCGTGATTTGGCATTAGTTGTTTCTGGCACAATAACTGCTGGAGAAATCAAGCGTTGCTTGAATGACGTAAGATCTGATATTCTTAAAGAAATTCAAGTATTTGACGTATATTGCGGAGATGGAGTCGAGCAGGGGCAGAAGAGTGTCGCTGTCGCATTCCACATGCAACATACGGAAAGAACGTTAACGGATGATGAGGTCAATGATCTTATTTTGCGGATAACGACACAGTTAGAACAAGAAATTGGTGCTACGATACGTTCGTAAACCAAAGATTGAACATTGATTAGAGGTATACATGGCACTTACTAAAGCCAATATGACTGAGCAACTATACGATGAGCTTGGTTTTAATAAACGTGAAGCCAAAGAATTAGTTGAAATGTTTTTCGAAGAAGTCCGCAGTGCATTAGAGGCGGGCGAAAATGTAAAATTGTCAGGGTTTGGCAATTTTGAATTACGAGATAAAAGCGAAAGACCTGGTCGTAACCCAAAAACCGGAGAAGAGATTCCTATCACGGCACGCCGTGTAGTGACTTTTAGACCGGGTCAGAAGCTTAAAGCAAGGGTAGATAGCTATGCTAGAAGCGAGCAATAACAACGAACTTCCTGTTATTCCGGGTAAGCGTTATTTCACTATCGGTGAAGTGAGCGAATTATGTGGTGTTAAGCCACATGTTTTAAGATACTGGGAACAAGAATTTTCACAGCTAAAACCGGTTAAACGCCGCGGTAATCGGCGTTACTATCAGCGTCATGATGTGGTTTTGATTCGTGAGATTCGCGGCTTATTATACGAGCAGGGTTTCACCATTGGTGGTGCTCGTCAGTGTTTAGAAAATGAAGCTAAGCCTGAAATGGCAGCCGTCGATAAAAAACAAGTAATTAAAGAAGTGTTGGAAGAGTTAGCTGAGATTCGCGCTCTGCTCGTTTAATCAATTTATTTGTTACATCCTTGAAACCCATCACGACATTGTATTGTTTAGCTGGGGTTTAGTCATTCTAAGGTTTCTAAATAGTTAATTTCATTTTCTATTTTCCCTATACAAGTTACACAGTCGGGGTATAGCGCAGTCTGGTAGCGCACTTCTCTGGGGGAGAAGTGGTCGCAGGTTCAAATCCTGCTACTCCGACCAATTACTTCTTTAAACTATTTTCTATAGTCATTCCCTAACGTTTTCCACAACCAATGAGTAAAGTTGGCCTGGGTGATTGCACAGTTGTGGGTGAACAAAATAAGTATCTTTTTCTTGACGAGCTAACATCAGCGTTAGATCTCAAACATCAGCATCAAGTGTTAAAACTCGTACGTGATTTGGCGATGAATAAAGGGATGCTGATTACACTGGTATTTCATGATCTTAATTTGGCATTGAGTTATGCCGATCAGGTGTTACTTATGAAAGAGGGTAGTATAGTTGCCTCGGGCAATACCCTTAAACTACTAAGTCCTGAGAATATAGAAATGGTCTTTGAGGTCCCAATGGCCGCTTTTTTTTTATGATAAAGAGACATTATTAGCCAGTTAATTTATTTGTGATTTTATCTGTGGGTATGGCTTTGCTAATATGGGGCTGAAGTTATTATCAGCTTGTTATTAGGAGAGGGCCGTGAGCCAAAAAATCATATTAAATGATGACGATAAAGTCTCATGTCCCGCATGCGAGACGGCATTTCCTGTACAAGCGGGTTTATCTCATCATTTGATTGAGCAATATGAAGCTGAATATTCGGCTATGTTGGATAAAGAACGCGAATCGCTCGAGAAACGTGTCATCCAAGAACAGCAACGTAAAATAGCGAAAGTCCATGAGTCTGAACTACAGGTTTTAAAACAGCAGCTTAAAGACAGTCAATTAGCGGAAGCGCATTTTAAAAAACAAATAGAAGCAGCGAGTCAAAAAGCGGCTGAGCGCATTCGAACTGAAACGTCGCTTGAATTGAAATCTTTAAAAGACGAAATGGCCAGTAAAGATAAACGTTTGAGCGAGTTTCGTGACATGGAGTTATTGTTACGTAAGGAAAAGAAAGCGGTAGAGCAACAAAAAGAAGAATTGACGCTGGAAGTTGAACGAAAATTGGATAAAGAACGTTTACAGCTTGAGCAAAAGATTAATGCTAATTTTTCGTTAAAAGAAGCGGAACTGAAGAAAAAAATCAGGGACGCTCAAAAAGCCAATGATGAATTAACACGCAAGTTAGAGCAAGGTTCTCAACAGCTGCAAGGTGAGGTATTGGAGCTCGAACTAGAAGCTTTGTTGGGCCAAAGTTACCCTTTTGATGTTATCGAGCCAGTAAAGAAGGGTCTGCGAGGTGCCGATGTCATTCAACGGGTCAAATTACGCTCTGGTGTTTTGTGTGGCACGATTGTTTGGGAGACTAAGCGAGCTGAAAATTGGTCAAATAATTGGGTTCCAAAATTAAAAGAAGATATGCAGCGTGAAGCAGGTGATATTGCTGTTTTGGTGAGTACGGCTTTTCCGGCCAATCTGGATGAATCGATTACGCAACATGATGGTGTGTGGTTAGTTCGACCTGAGGTTGTCTCTGGCCTATCAGCAGCATTGAGAACGGTTTTGATTGAGTCTCAACGGCAGAAGTCAGTCAGTGTTGGTAAAAATGAGCAGATGGAGGCAATGTTTGATTATGTGACCAGTAATCAATTTGCTCAGCGAATTCGTGCTGTAGTAGAAAATTATGAATCCATGCGTAGCGACTTAGAAAAAGAGAAAGCGGCGATGCAGCGGTTATGGAAAAAACGTGAAATGCAGATTAACCGCATTTCGGATCAAATGTTGGCTGTCTGTGGTGAGTTACAAGGCGTTTCATCAAATTCGATGTCAGTGCTTGATTCGATGGCAAACTTGGATTTTTCCACTGAGAATTAAATAACCTGAAATCTGGAGAAGAATAGTCATCCAGCCCAGTTGATTTAGCCGCTCTCTGCGTTAGGTTTACTTGCAAAAGAATGACTATTGCTGCGCAAAGCCGCCTTGATAGCGGTTAAATCAAATGCACTGGCTAGATTTGTTCACTCTTTCTCATTGTCGTTAGACCATGTTTTTAAACAATAACCAGAATATTAATGAATTGCTGACTATTCTTATCCAGATTTTAGGTTAAATAATCATTCAAAATCATGTGTTTATAAGTCCTACTGTTCTATCATAGCTTTCTTGACTAAATGCTAACGTTTTTTCTCATTGTTTAAAGCGGTGAGGGATGGGATGATTTTTTAAGCAGTATTTTTGAGTGCTTTATCGCTATCGTTAATTAAACCGAGTTGGAGAAAGGAATGAGACAAGAATTAAGAACCGTATTTGCTTTAGCCATTTTCACATTGGGTACTTCTGTTATTTTCCCTGTTACCTTGCAAGCACACTGCCAAGTACCATGTGGCATTTATGATGATCATGCCCGTGTTAATGCGATGTTGGAAGATGTGGTAACGGTTGCTAAAGCAATGCGACAAATGGCTGAATTAGCTGGTAAAACAGATGCTCAATCGCAGAACCAGATGGTGCGATGGGTAATGAATAAAGAAAAGCATGCACAAAATATTATTTCGACGATCAGTGATTATTTTCTGACACAACGGGTTAAATCAAAGCAAGAAGATTATGCTGAGCGTTTGATGAAACATCATGCGGTGATCGTGTCAGCTGTGAAAGCAAAGCAGAACAGTGATTTAAAATATGCTGATACCTTGGAAGCGGATGTTGCAGCTTTATTGGCCTATTATCCTGAACATAAACACTAGGTCTAATAGCATGAATATGTGGCTGAACACATCAGCCACATAGCTTAGGAATCATTTGTTTTACTGAAGTCAACTCTAAAAAATAGTCTGTATAAAACAGGGACAAGAAAAAGGGTAATGATGGTCGCAAAGGCCAGTCCAAAGATAATCGAGACCGCCATTGGTCTGAACATAGCTGTTGCTGCCCACCAGAGTGGCATCATGCCGAGTACCGTCGTTGCAGTGGTCAGTAATACGGTCTAAGCCCTGTTGGCAGGCTGCTACCACTGCTATGTGAGCGGCTCTGCCTAGTTCTTCGATTTCGATTTTAATGTGATCGATGAGTACGATGGCATTATTGTTAATGATACCTGCTAGGGACAAGATCCCTAGGATGGTGAAAAAACCGAAAGAAGAATTAGCTAACAGTAATCCAACGACGAGACCTATAACGCCCAGTGGAACGGTGGTGAGAATGATGAGAGGACCTTTAATAAAGTTAAACTGACCGACGAGTAGTAACAGAACAATCATTCCTGCAATAGGCAGCTTTTCGACAACAGTGGCATTGCCAGAGTTTTCGGCTTCGCCGTCAAGTTCATATTGGTAATCTGTTGGCCAGTCTGTTGAAACTACTCTAACCAAGGGACCAATGTGTTGTTAACTTGTGTTGCTGTCGTTCCCGGCATTAATTGGGCTTTTAATGTGAGCCTGCGAGATCTACCTCTACGTTCGATAATACCTGGTTCAAAGGCCATACTAAGATCGGCTACTTGCATAAGGGGTAGCGATTCTCCGGTGCTTTGTGAATAGATACTGGTGCCATCGAGTTTTTGAATATCCTGCCGATCAGCTGCAACAGAACGGAGGGTGATTGGGATGAGTTCTTCGTCTTCACGGTATTCGAACATTTCAATACCGCTGAGACTAGCTTTGAGTCAATAATCAACATCATTAATGGTGATGCCAGCTCGTGTAGCACGTTGCTGGTCTACAGTGACCAGAAGCTTTTTGGTTTTTTTACCCCCAAGTGTTTTTGACTGACAAAATAGCGCTATCGTCGTAAAGCTTGGCGGTCACTTCATCAGCAAGTCAATAAAGGGTATTGGAGTCTGGCCCGGATAGGAGGACTTGAATGGGGTATCCTACAGGCGGTCCATTTTCGATGAGTCCGGCTACAATCACGGACTCACTGGTTCCTTCAAATGTGATCACGTTTTTTTCAATTGAATAGTCGAGCCAGACACTGCCTGACAGCCATAAAACTGTTTTTTTCACGACATGGACATTGTTTGACATTAGTTTTTTACTCAGGTCAATCAAGCAAACATATTTGAGCTGCCAATCAGGCATTGCCTCTAAATTGTTTATGATGTTCAGTTTTTCGATATTTATATCCTTTAATTGTCTTTTTTGTACTGCCATATCTTGGATTTTTATTCGGTTTAATAGGATATGATGTAACGTATCATTATTGTGTGTTGTCGGCTAGTCTACATGATATGTGTTGATTGAATAGGGTGACTTTTGAAATAGCAGGTATAAATACTCGAAACAATCGAGCGTGTACAGAGGACATTTTAGAATAAGATTCGTTTGAGTTGTTTTTACGCATTGACATTAAATCAGACTTCGTTCTACTATCAGTTGGGTTAAGCAAGTAGTACGGCACTATACAGTTTCACAATGTTGGAATTGTTAATGATTTTGAGACAGACCTAATTAACATTTAACGGACGGTGTTTATGATCAGTAACGACTATTATGCCCAGGAAAATCAGGGGCCTTATGAGTTTTTTGATATTCAAAACTTTGAGTTGGAAAGCGGCGGTAGCATTGCGAATCTGCGAATAGCTTATTCGACACACGGTACTTTAAATGAGGCTAAAGACAATGTGATTTTATTTCCACATATGTTTTCAGGCACGAGCAAAAGTTTGGAAGCGTATGTAGGTGAAGGTAAAGCCTTAGATCCTGCTAAATATTTTATTATTTTTCCGAATCAAATTGGTAATGGTGTTTCAACGTCGCCTCATAATACAGATGATGCCGCCATTTCAATGTGTGATTTCCCTCAAATTACGATTGGTGATGATGTGCGTGCACAACATGCACTATTAACAGAAGTCTTTGGTATTACTGAGCTTCAGTTAGTATTGGGTTGGTCTATGGGCGCACAGCAAACATATGAATGGGCGGTACGTTACCCTGATATGGTCAAACGTGCTGCACCAATAGGGGGTACGGCTAAAACATCGGATCATAATACAGTGATGGTTGAAGGCTTGATTGGTGCTTTGCGCACGGCAGTGAATTTTAATGATGGTAACTATGCAAGTTGTGAGGATTTAGATAAAGGTTTATGTCATTTAGCTATTATGTTTGCGGCAATTGGTGTGAGCCGAGAGTTTTATGCTGAGGAACATTGGCGTGATGCTGGCTTTGAGTCGGTTGAAGATTTCTTAGTTAATTTCTGGAAGGCGTGGTTCAGGCCGATGGATCCGAATGCATTGGTTTGTATGTTGGATAAATGGCAACATGCTGATGTTTCAAAACATGCTGGCGGTGATTTAGCCGCTGCACTAGGAAGTGTTAAAGCTGTAGTACACAATATGCCATTCGAGCAAGATATGATGTTTACAGAACTGGAATGTCGCGATGATTCGGCAATGATACCGAATTGTGAGCATAAGCCTATTCCAAGTTCGTGGGGACATTTTGCGATGTTTGGTGTTTTCCCTCAAGACTTTGGCTTTCTAGATAACCAATTAAAGGATTTATTAGCAATACCTGCTTGAGTTTAAATTGATGTCAAAAGCCCGTATCAGTCTTTATATTGATGCGGGCTTTTTTTGGGCTGTATCACTAGTCCTTATATAGAAAGCTTGCTTTTAATGTTTGTTGCTCTACTTTTTAATTGAGTTTAAGTGTTTCTCGTTTTAACTTACGAGTGCTTGTGGCGTAAATCGGGTAGGCAAATAATAAGAATAACGTCGAGATGAGAATGGAACTGCAAACCTGCTTGTTGATTATTTCCTGTATGTGTGGAACTGGAAGATCAGTACCTGTGATATGAAAGGTTCTATCTGGAGAATAACTTGGAATAAAAACACTGCGAAAAGTCCCCCCATTGGTCGGTATATTGTAAGAAAGAAGTCTTTTTAGTCTTAAAAACCTCGAAAACGCGGGGAGCGACTTCGTCATAGTGATCGTAATAAAAACTCAATTGTTCACCTGATTCTCTTTCTTCAGGTGTGGCACTGGATGAGGTGAAGAGAATTTTATCGTGACGTTTAATTGGGGAGTAGACATAGGTGATATCGCGTTGATCGGTAAAGTCAGACAGAGCGTTGATGTGAGCCATTTTTTGATCGTCATTAAGAGCATGTTGGGTAATATTGTGGTGATGCAATGGACTTGGCAAAAGTGATTCAGTCACTCTAGCAGCATCTTTGAGTTGATTATCAAGTTGTTGGTAGAGTGCGGCTTTTTCGTTGAGTACGGTAAGGTATGTAAAACCAAGAACAAATAAGATACAAAGTAGGTTTGTGAGCACTACTTTTTGATTTGCAGATAAGGATGCTATTCGGTTTTTTATTACGTTAAATTCATTACCGTAGAATCGGTCTAGGCCTGTATATTGGATGTTAAAAATAGAATAGGCTTTGTCGTTGCTAAGCGCGAATAAGCCTTGGTTGAGAGATGAGAATTGGGTAGCATTTCTCGATAAAATAGTGCTTAAAACAGGTTAAATTAGAAGATTTCTAGAAATTAAGTCGTCATTTCGGTAGGGAACCATGAACCAAGGTAAAATTATTAAAAGTCAATTTAAGACAGCATGCTGGTTGCCAGATCAGCATAGTCAGACGCTGTTTCCGACCTTATTTAGACGGCAAATACCGCTAGCATTAACTGAGGAAATATTAGAGTTGCCTGACGGTGATTTTGTTGAATTGTCGTGGACACCTTCAACAGAGTCAGGTCCCATTATTGCTTTGTTTCATGGCTTAGAAGGGTCAGTTGAATCCGGCTATGCTCAAGGTGTATTAAATGTGGTGCGCGATTTGGGTTGGCAGGGTGTGCTAATGCATTTTCGCACTTGTGGTAAAAAAGGAAATCGATTACCTCGTTGGTATCATTCTGGTGATAGTCCAGATATTGATTATTTTATTGAGTTTTTAAAAGCGCGGTACCCAGAACGGCCTTTGGGTGCTTTTGGTGTGTCATTAGGTGGTAATGCCTTATTGAAGTATTTGGGCGAAAAAGGTGATAACAGTCCGCTTTCTGCTGCGATGGCCGTGTCGGTTCCTTTTGATTTGGCTAATACGGCGGAGCATCTGACTACAGGTTTTTCACGTATTTATCAGCGTCACCTGATCAGATTAGTACGTAAAAAAGTACTAGCCAAGCATAGAGAGATGCCTTTGCCGATGGATTTAGAGGCATTTAATCAAGCGAGGACGTTTTATCATGTGGATAATATGGCAGCGAAATTACATGGTTTTGACAGTGCAGATGATTATTATGAAAAGGCCAGTGCACGTCAGTTTTTAAAGACGATTAAAGTACCCACTTTGGTATTGCACAGTGAAAATGACCCTTTCATGACACAAGCTGCGATTCCAAACCAATCTGAATTATCAACGGATGTGACATTAGAATTAACGCAAAGTGGAGGACATGTCGGTTTTGTTTATGGTATTAACCCTTTAAAGCCGAAGTATTGGATCGATAAGCGTTTCCGTGAGTTTTTTAGTAAGGTGGTCATTTAAGGTTTGTTAGTTTTTGTAGCAAGGTATACTGGCAATGATCTCCTAATAAAAGAAGTGATTTAATGGTACACGTAGAAATTTCATTGTCTGGGCAAAGCTGTCGCGTGATAGCTGATGATGCAGCGGAAAACTATGTGTTCGAGGCCGCGGTTTCAACAGCAAAAAATGGGCCTGGCGAAGGAAAAAATAGTGAATGTACACCGAGAGGGCTACATCAAATAAGAGGTCTTATCGGTGAGGGTTTACCTGAAAACACGATCTTTGTTGGCCGCCGTCCGACAGGAGAGCGTTATACCGAGACGATGTCTATGCAGTTTCCGGAAAGAGATTGGATATTGACCCGTATTTTATGGCTGAGTGGATTAGAAGTTGGCCAGAACCGGTTGGGAAATGTTGATACAATGCAACGTTATATTTATATCCATGGCTGCCCTGATAGTTTTCCGATGGGTGTGCCGTTATCTCATGGGTGTATTCGAATGCATAACCGTGATTTGTTGCCTTTTTTTGATTTAGTGGAAGCAGGTACTCAGGTCATGATTCACGAATAAGGCGAGCGTGTATGACATTAGGCCCTTTAATGGTCGACTTAGTCGGTTTGACACTTGGTGAAGAAGAGGCTGAGATATTGCAGCACCCGCTGGTAGGTGGTGTTATCTTATTTAGCCGAAACTATGAATCGCCAGAACAAATTACTGAATTAACAGCATCTATTCGCGCCTTACGTGATCCACATCTTTTGATTTCAGTGGATCATGAAGGGGGACGTGTTCAGCGATTTCGTAATGGTTTTACACGCTTACCGCCTGTCGGTGCTTTGGGGCAAGGGTATGAGCGTCAACCAGACTTGACTTTATCTCGTGCCGAATTGACGGGCTGGTTAATGGCAGTTGAACTACGTGCGGTGGGTGTGGATTTCAGTTTCGCTCCGGTGCTTGATTTAGATTACGGTGTTAGTGAAGTGATTGGTGACCGCTCTTTTCATAGAGATCCAGCGACAGTGACCGCAGTGGCTAAAGCTTATATTCAAGGGATGAAACGTGCCTGGATGCCTGCAGTAGGTAAACATTTCCCTGGACATGGCGCTGTGGAAGTGGATTCCCATCTAGGGTTACCGACAGATACAAGGCATTTCGAAGATATGTTGCAATCAGATATGCTGCCCTTTAGACAGTTATGTAATAGTGAGTTGGCAGGCATTATGCCGGCCCATATTGTTTATGAAAAAAGCGATCCATTGCCAGCTGGTTTTTCGCAGTTTTGGATTCAAGAGGTATTACGAGAACGGTTGGGGTTTCAAGGTGTAGTATTAAGCGATGATCTCAGTATGGAAGGTGCTGCAGTGATGGGAGACAGTGTTGCCCGAGCTGAAGCAGCTTTATCAGCAGGGTGTGACATGGTGCTGGTGTGTAATAAGCCAGATAGCGTTGTACAAGTGATTGATGGCCTGAAAATTGAGCAAGATCCTATACGACATATGCGTTTGATACGATTACATGGTCGCCATGGAATGAATCGAAATACTTTAATGGCAACCGATGATTGGAAACAAGCGGTGCAGACAGTCTTAGCTTATGCACCTGATCCCGAGTTGGAGTTTAATTTGGCATGATGAGCCTGTTAATGCGTTTTATATTTTTATTTGGGTTGCTGGCTTTTCAACCCGCACTTTATGCTGAGCAACTAACACAGGATCCCAGTGCTGACGTTGCTGCTGAGGTTGTACCCGAAACATTGCAAAATGCCAGGGCTACCATGCAGACGTTTTTGAATGCGATGACTGCAGTTGCTGCAGGTGATAAAAGTCAGATCGAAGCTGCAATTTCAACGTTTGATTTGAGTTATTTGCCGGCTGTTATTCAGCAAGAAAAAGGTAAAACACTTGCGACGATGTTGTTGTCTGTGATTGAGCGAAGTAAGGACGTTGTATTAAGTGATGTCCCGCGTCAGCCGAAAGGCGATAAGTATGTCTTCGGTCGTTATTCACAAGGTGAAGTCTCAATTATTAAACAGGCGGATGGGCGTTGGCTATTTAATCAAGCTTCTCTGAGTGCTTTGCCTAATATTTTAGAAGGTTTGTTGGCTGTGCCAGCCAAGAATGGCAGTAAAGACCCACAAGTAGCTTTACCGTTTTATATCCATTTGAGGGCGGCTTTGCCTGATGTCTTAAAAGAAAAGTTTATCATTGAATATTGGCAATGGCTAGGCATCTTCATTGTTGTCATTATTGGTTTTATTACCGATAAGTTAGTCGCTTGGTTCTTATCTAAGAATGTGAAGCATTGGAAATTATGCCATTCTGATTATAGAGATGTCGATGACACTATTTTGAGGCCATTAGGTTTGATGGCCATGGCGCTGATTTGGTGGTTTTTATTGGGTTTATTGGGCTTACCTGATACAGCTTTGGCCATTTTGTCTGTGGCAGTGAAGTTGCTGGTCAGTTTATCTGCAGTATGGAGTGCTTTTAGACTGGTCGATGTTATTTATGCTTTATTGATGCGTAAAGCCTTAGCCACTAGTAATCGCTTTGATGATTTATTAGTGCCCATGGTGACGAAAAGCTTGAAGGTTTTTGTTGTCGTAATGGGGGTGATTTTCTCAGCCGATAATCTCAATATCGATGTGACCAGTTTATTAGCTGGCTTAGGTATTGGTGGTTTGGCCTTTGCTTTGGCAGCAAAAGATTTATTGGGTAATTTCTTTGGCTCTTTAACCGTTCTACTTGATCGACCTTTTCAGATTGGTGATTGGGTTGTTATCGGTGATGTTGAAGGTTCAGTAGAGGAAGTTGGCTTTAGGAGTACTAGAGTAAGAACATTCTATAACTCATTGATAACATTGCCTAATGCAATACTGACAAATACGAAAATAGACAATATGGGCGCACGACGTTTTCGTCGTATGAAGACAATGTTAGGTCTAACTTATGACACGCCACCAGAAAAAATTGATGCTTTTTGTGAAGGTGTCAGGGCGTTGATTCGACTACATCCCTATATGCGTAAGGATTATTATCAGGTGTATTTTAATCAGTATAGTGCAGCTTCTTTAGATATCTTGGTGTATGTGTTCTGGGAGACACCAGATTGGAATATGGAGCTAAGAGAACGTCACCGTTTTCTTTTGGATATTTTACGATTGGCAAAACAATTAGATGTTGAGTTCGCTTACCCAACTCAGACGCTTTACCTCAAGCAGGATGAAGGTGGTCCAGATGCTATATCAGGTCAGTTTAGTCCAATGATGTCTCAAGAGGATGCCATGGCGATGGGTCAGAAAGAGGCACAATCTATTGTTGAAGCGACAACTGGGCTTGATAGTAAGCCTGGCCCTGTTAAGTTTCCTTAAAAGGGTAGATTAGGTTTAAGTTCACGTAATGAGAGCGCAATTTGTTCATTTAAATATTCACAGCGATTACTCTTTAGTCGATGGTTTAGTTCGCGTTAAGCCGCTTATTTCTGCTGTCGCTGATGCTGGCATGCCAGCGGTCGCGTTAACGGATCAACATAATTTCTTTGCGGCAGTGAAGTTTTACAGTGCTGCTATTCGAGCAGGTGTGAAACCGATTTTAGGGGCTGATCTACGTTTGAGAGACGAGGCAGGTGCTAAAGGAAATCGTCGTTTTATTGTGCTTTGCCAGAATATGGTGGGCTATCATAATTTGTCGAGATTATTGTCTCGAGCCTATATTGAAGGACAGCATTTGGGTGTACCGATGCTGAATTTTGAGTGGTTGCAAGGACAAACAGAAGGCTTGATTTGTATTTCATCCAGTCATGAAGGTTTAGTTTCTAAAGCACTGTTAAATAATCAAAAAAAAGAAGCAGAAAGCCAAGCAAATATATGGTCTGATTTATTCCCTGACCGATTTTATTTGGAACTGGTTCGTACGGGTCGAGAAGATGATGAACGCTATTTAGAGGCTGCTTTGGCTTTGGCGGCCAAAGTCGACTTACCTGTGGTTGCAACGAATGCGGTTCGTTTTTTGGAACCAGAACAGTTTGAAGCGCACGAAGCTAAAGTGTGTATTAGTGATGGACGTCTATTAGATGATCCGCGTCGGCCGAGGCATTATTCACCTGAACAATACTTGCGTTCACCTCAAGAGATGGCTGACTTGTTTAATGATATTCCAGAGGCGATTGAGAATACGGTTGAAATTGCCAAGCGTTGTAATGTCGAATTAACCTTAGACCAACATTTCTTGCCTGATTTCCCTGTACCTGAAGGGATGAGCATTGCAGAATTTTTAACGCAAGAGTCATTCGAGGGGTTGGAAAAACGTTTACCTGTTTTATTTCCTGAACCTGAGACATTAGTGTCTCGTCGTGATGACTATGAAGTGCGATTACAAATCGAGCTTGATGTTATTAATCAGATGGGGTTCCCGGGCTATTTCTTGATTGTTGCCGACTTTATTCGGTGGGCTAAAAACAATGGGGTGCCGGTTGGACCTGGTCGCGGCTCTGGTGCGGGTTCGTTGGTAGCTTATGCCCTTGAAATTACCGATATTGATCCTTTGCAATATGACTTGTTATTTGAGCGTTTCTTAAATCCTGAACGGGTGTCATTGCCTGACTTTGATGTCGACTTTTGTATGGAAGGCCGTGATCGGGTAATCGAATATGTATCAGAACATTATGGTCGTGATCATGTGTCGCAGATCATTACCTACGGTACGATGGCGGCAAAAGCCGTACTGCGTGATGTTGGTCGTGTATTAGGGTTTCCATATGGTTTAGTGGATGGTTTGGCTAAATTGGTGCCTTTTGAGCTCAAGATGACATTAACCAAGGCATTAGAGCAAGAACCATTACTCAGAGAACGTTATGACAAAGAAGAAGATGTTAAAACGCTGATTGATTTAGCCTTACAGTTGGAAGGCTTAACGCGAAATGTCGGTAAACATGCCGGTGGTGTGGTGATCGCCCCTAAAGCGTTGACGGAATATACCCCCATTTATTGTGAGCAAAATGGCGCTGGCCTGGTGTCTCAATATGATAAAGATGATGTCGAAAGTGTCGGTTTGGTGAAGTTTGATTTCTTAGGTTTGCGGACATTGACCATCATCGATTGGGCAATTAAAAATCTTGAAACGATTTTGCCACAAGAAGAGATCAACAAGATTGATATTACCAATCTGCCTTTAGACGATAAACCCAGTTATGACTTGTTAAAACGCTGTGAAACGACAGCTGTATTCCAATTAGAATCTCGTGGTATGAAGGAATTGGTCAAACGCTTACAACCCGATACGTTTGAAGATATCGTGGCTTTGGTGGCCTTATTCCGGCCTGGTCCACTGCAATCAGGAATGGTGGATGACTTTGTAAACCGAAAACATGGTCGTGCCAAGGTGGATTACCCTCATCCGGATTTAGAGCCGATTCTGAAGCCGACCTATGGGGTTATTGTTTACCAAGAACAAGTAATGCAAATTGCTCAAGTATTAGCCGGCTACAGTTTAGGTAGTGCCGATATGCTACGTCGGGCGATGGGTAAGAAAAAAGCCGAAGAAATGGCCCAGCAGCGGCAGTTTTTCTTAGTGGGTGCTGCTAAACGCAATATTGATGAAAAGACGGCTGGACCGATCTTCGATTTGATGGAGAAGTTTGCTGAGTATGGGTTTAATAAATCTCACTCGGCAGCTTATGCCTTAGTCGCTTATCAAACAGCCTGGCTAAAAGCCCATTATCCAGCGGCCTTTATGGCAGCGGTGTTATCGGCGGATATGGATAATACCGATAAGATTGTGGGGGTAATCGATGAGTGTCGGGATATGAACTTAACGGTACTGCCACCGGGTGTTAATCACAGCAAAATCCGTTTTACGGTCGCAGATGAACAAACGATTCGTTATGGCATGGGTGCGATTAAAGGCGTTGGCGAAGCAGCGCTTGCTGGTATTGTTGAAGAGAGAGAATCAGGCGAGGCCTTTGGCAGTTTGTATGATTTTTGCCGCCGTGTTGATATGAAGAAAATCAACCGACGTGTTATGGATGCTTTGCTTAAATCTGGCGCATTGGACGAGCTAGGGGGACATCGAGCGAGTTTAGAAGCCAGTTTAACGAAAGCAACACAGATTGCAGAACAACATCGCCGTGATATGGATAACGGTCAAAATGATATGTTTGGTTTGATGGTATCGGAACCGACAGAAACCGAAGATGAACCTTTAGTTGATGTGGCTGAATGGTCAAAAGAGCAGTTACTGATTGCTGAAAAAGAAACCTTGGGTTTGTATTTAAGTGGTCATCCGATTGATCGTTATACTGAAGAGCTAGCGCGGTTTATACCGAAACGGATTAATGAATTAGATGCGCCAGAGTCAAAAGGCTACCAGCGTAATGAAATTCCAGTGATTACGGCGGGCTTGATCGTTGCCATTAGAACGATGAAAAATAAGAATGGCGGCCGAATGGCATTTATTACTTTAGATGATCGAACCGCACGACTCGAAGTACGGGTATTTGCCGATGTTTATGAGCAATATCAAGCGTTAATACAGCCAGATAAGCTAGTGGTGATTCAAGGTAGGATCAGTCAGGATAATTTCACGGGTGGTTTAGCGGCGACGGCTGAGTTAGTTTATGATGTTGCTCGAGCACGTGAAATGTGTGGCAAGGCACTGGTTGTGAGGGTTGATAATACCTCGGATGACCAAAGTTGGATAAGCTTTTTGCAGACGGCGATGATGCCGTTTAAGAATGGTTTGATTCCTGTTGAGGTGGATTACCGAAACCAAGATGCTAGAACATTGATTTCTTTAGGAACAGATTGGAAGGTTCGGCCTGAGGATACGTTGTTGACTGATTTAGAAGCTTTCCCCATTATCACAGACGTGAAAATGAAGTATGGTTAGTCACATACAAGAATGGGTCGCTGGACAAGCCTGATTGTTTAGAACGAGGGTGGGGTATTACATTCAAAGCTGGGGATATTGTTATGGATCTGATGCCGTATTTAGAGCTGATGACAGAAAAAGATGCATCAGATATGTTCTTTTGTACGGGAACAGAACCCCAGATTAAAATCGATGGCACGATTAAGCCGGTTAGTACTAAGAAGTTGGAGCTGGGCGATGTGACCGGAAAGGCTTCTTCATTGATGAGTAGTGAGTAGGCCAAGAAATTTGAACGGACTTTAGAGATGAACTCTGCTGTACCGTTATCCGGCTTTGGTCGTTTTCGAGTTAATATTTTTCGTCAACGTGGTGAAGCATCCATTTTAATACGCTATATTGATTCTATTATTCCGTATTTTGAAGATATGAGCTTACCGCCTGTTCTAGGCGACATTATTATGGGAAAACGGGGATTGGTGCTGGTAGTCGGTGCTATAGGCTCGGGTAATATGACAACATTAGCCGCTATGATAGGTCACCGAAATCGTCATTCTAATTCCCGTATCCAACCATCGAAGATCCACTCGAGTTTATCCATAAGCATGTTCGTTCAATTCTACAGCAACTTGAGGTAGGGATTAATATTTTAACATGTGACAATACATTAAAAAATGCCTTACGCGAAGCGCCAGATGTGATTTTGATTGGTGAAATTCGTGATATGGAAACAATGAAATATACCAGTGCTTATTCGGAAACCGGTCATTTATGTTTGGCGACACTACATCCGAATAATGCCAATCAAACACTGGATAGAATTTTAAATTTTTCCCTTGATGTGGCATATCGTTAATTATTGATGGATTTGTCGCTGAATATACGCGCCATTGTGTCGCAAGGTTTATTGCCTAGTGTTGATGGTGAGAGAATTCCTGCTGTTGAAGTCATGCTGATTTCTCCTTGTATCCAAGAACTCATTATAAAAGGTCATATTGGCGAGATTAAGGAAGCGATGAAAGAGAGCCCGAATGATTGCACAGTCACGTTTGACCAGGCCTTGTTAGAGTCATATCACGAGTGGAAAATCACCCAAGAAGAAGCATTGTTAAATGCTGACTCGAAGAATGATTTGAACTTGGCAATTAGGATGGACAAACACGAAGCGGCTGATGAGGACAATGAATTAATTATCGGGTAGCTCTTTTTCTGTGTGGCACGTGTATAATTCAAGACAATTTGATTTTTAGGGTAAGCACTGATGCAACAAAATTTCCTCGATTATGAGCAACCGATTGCTGAGTTAGAAGCGAAAATCGACGAGTTGCGTTATATGAGTAGTGATAGTGATGATCTCAACATCACTGAGGAAATTCAAAAGCTACAGGATAAAACGGTTGGGCTCACAGAGTCTATCTTTGCGAATTTGACGCCGTGGCAAGTCACTCAAATGGCACGTCATCCGCAACGTCCTTATACCTTAGATTATATTCACCGCATTATTACCGATTTTGAAGAATTGCATGGCGATCGCGTTTATGCCGATGATCAAGCCCTTATCACGGGAATAGGTCGTTTAAATGGCCGTTCTGTGGTGGTGATTGGCCATCAAAAAGGGCGTGATACAAAAGAAAAAGTATCTCGCAACTTTGGTATGCCTCGACCTGAAGGTTACCGTAAAGCGTTACGTGTGATGAAAATGGCAGAACGTTTTGGTTTGCCTGTTCTGACATTCATTGATACACCGGGAGCATATCCGGGTATCGATGCCGAGGAGCGTGGCCAGAGTGAAGCGATTGCACGTAATCTATTTGAAATGGCGCAATTGAAAACACCTATTATCAGCACTGTGATTGGTGAAGGTGGATCAGGTGGTGCATTGGCTGTTGGTGTAGCGGATCATTTAATGATGTTGGAATATAGTATTTATTCTGTTATTTCGCCTGAAGGTTGTGCGTCTATTTTGTGGAAAAGTGCCGACAAAGCACCTGAAGCAGCTGAAACCCTTGGCGTGACATCAGATCGTTTGAAAGAGTTTGGTTTGGTTGATGCTGTTATTCCTGAGCCATTGGGTGGCGCGCATCGTGATATGGATGAGATGGCTGAACGTGTTAAGCAAGCCATTGATGAAAAATTGACTGAATTAGAAACCATTTCTGGTGAAGGCTTGATTGAGCATCGTCAAAAACGCTTACTTAACTTCGGCGAATACGAGAACTAATCTCGTCACGTGAGAGATTGGCCCCAAAGCGTTGTTGAGCAAGTCGTTGAGGCCTGTGCTGGCGGCTCAGTCTGGATTGCCTACAGTGGGGGTGTTGATTCCCATGTTTTATTGCACTTACTAGCGACGAGTGGTCAGTTTCCTACTGAACAATTACACGCGATTCATGTTGATCATGGTTTGTCCGGGCAATCTGGCCAGTGGGCTGAACATTGTCAGCAGATAGCCGCTGATCTGACAGTCGATTATGACTGTATTAAAGTGACTGTTAAAGGCATCGCAGATCACGGCATAGAGTCTGCTGCCAGACAGGCACGGTATGGGGCTATTGCCGATCATGTTCTCCCTCAAGACACTGTATTAACGGCTCAACATCAGAATGATCAGGCTGAGACTTTATTACTGCAATTACTTCGTGGGGCCGGACCAAAAGGTTTGGCGGCGATGCCGATACAATCATCGTTGGCAGATGCACAATTGTTACGCCCTTTATTGGATGTGACACAGGCGCAGATTGTTGCTTATGCGAGGCAACATCAACTTCAATGGATTGAAGATCCTAGCAATCGTGATGTGCAATTCAACCGTAATTATCTACGACACCAGCTATGGCCTGTATTAACAGAACGTTGGCCACAGGCGTCTGAAGTTCTGTCGCGAAGTGCTCGACACTGTGCTGAATATGATGCTTTGGCTTATGACTTAGGCGTGTTAGATCTTCAGACGGTTATTGTCGAGGATGAAACACGGCAGTTAGCAATCAGCGCGTTAATGCTGTTATCTACACAACGGCAAAGGAATGCAATCCGGACTGCATTACAGCAATGGGATATGCCTTTGCCATCTCAGCGAGTTTTACAGGCCTTAATTGATGAGGTGTGCTTAGCAGAACAGGATCGGGTACCTATGTTGTCCTGGTTCGGGGTAGAAGTGAGGCGTTTCCAAGATAAACTGTTTTTTGATTTTCCAATCGGAGAATGGGATCACGAGGCCAGTTACGACTGTTCTGAACCAAACCCAATAGCGTTAGCTGATGGCCGGGTGTTGGATTGGGTTGAGACAGATATGGTTGGTATTAGGCCTGCGCAGTTTGAGCAAGGTCTAATATTATCTTTTCGCCAAGGTGGAGAGTCTATTCAGTTAGTAGGACATGCTCATCATAAGTCGCTTAAACATTTGTATCAGGAGTGGGCTATCCCTCCCTGGGAGCGGATGCATGTCCCGTTGTTATTCGTTGGTGATGAATTAATTGGCGTGGTCGGTTATGGCTATAGTCAACACTGTGTATTAAGCGAGGGTGAACAGGGCTATTTACCACTTATAAAGACAGTATAAAAGCAAAGGAATTGCTAGTTTTTCATTGAGATAAAGGCATAAATTGTATACACTATATAGCCAATTTGAGCGTTGCCATTCTGGCGGTGCCGTGTAACTCGAACTCTCCAAATTATGTCTAAATTTATATTTGTCACTGGTGGTGTTGTGTCGTCCTTGGGTAAAGGAATTGCAGCCGCATCACTGGCCGCGATTTTGGAAGCACGTGGTCTGAAAGTCACCTTAGTTAAACTTGATCCATACATTAATGTCGATCCCGGCACGATGAGCCCGCTACAACATGGCGAAGTCTTTGTAACTGAAGATGGAGCGGAGACAGATTTGGATTTAGGTCATTATGAGCGCTTTATTGACGCTAATATGACCAGCCAAAATAATCATACAACCGGTCAAATTTATGAAAATGTGATTCGTAAAGAACGTCGTGGTGAGTATTTAGGTAATACGGTTCAAGTTATTCCCCATATTACAGATGAGATTAAACGGTGCATTTATCAAGGTGCTGGTGATGCCGATGTTGCCTTAATTGAAATTGGCGGCACAGTCGGCGATATTGAATCATTGCCTTTCTTAGAAACGATTCGCCAAATGGGCACAGAATTAGGTCGTGATCGGGCGTTGTTTTTACATTTAACGCTGGTACCTTATATTCCTTCGGCCGGTGAAATTAAAACCAAGCCTACGCAGCACTCGGTGAAAGAGTTACGTACGATTGGTATTCAACCTGATGTGTTGTTGTGTCGTATGGATCGACCTTTACCTGAATCTGAACGTCGTAAGATTTCTTTGTTTACGAATGTACCTGAAAAGTCTGTGATCTCTGCAGTGGATGTCGATAGTATTTATAAGATTCCTATGGATCTTCATAGGCAGGGCTTAGATGATATTGTCGTTAAACAATTACATCTTAATGCAAAACCTGCTGACTTAAGTCGTTGGCAGCAAGTGACAGATAATTTGAATAATCCACAAGGTGAAGTCAATATTGCCATGGTGGGTAAGTATATGGATTTAACAGAGGCGTATAAGTCTTTGTCTGAGTCATTAATCCACGCCAGTATTCATACTCGTACTAAAGTTAAAGTTCATTATGTTGATTCTGAGTCGATTGAACAAAACGGGTCAAAGCAATTGGCTGAGATGGATGCGATTTTAGTCCCGGGCGGTTTTGGTGAGCGCGGTGTTGAAGGCATGATTCAAACAGCACAGTTTGCACGTGAAAATCATATTCCATATTTGGGTATATGTTTAGGTATGCAAGTGGCTGTGATTGAATATGCCCGTAATAAGGCTGACTTAGAGGGGGCCTGTAGCACTGAGTTTGATACTACAACGCCGCACCCAATCATTGGTTTGATTACGGAATGGCAAAAAGAAGATGGTAGTGTTGAACAACGCGACCAAGACTCTGACTTAGGCGGTACGATGCGTTTGGGCGGTTATTCCTGTTTGGTTGATGAAGGAAGTTTAGCTCATGAGGTTTATGGTCAGATAGAAATCGTTGAACGCCATCGTCATCGTTTTGAATTTAATAACAATTACAAATCAGCATTAGAAGAGGCGGGCTTGAGGTTCTCGGGTATGTCGATAGATAAAAACTTGGTTGAGATGATTGAGATTCCAGGACACCCTTGGTTTGTTGCATGTCAGTCTCATCCTGAATTTACATCAACGCCAAGACACGGCCATCCTTTGTTTAATGGTTTTATTAATGCGGCTAAAAATAATAAAGCCAAGCGAGGAGAACAGTAATGCAGTTATGTGGACATCAGGTTGGCGGTAAGCAGCCATTATTTTTAATCGCGGGTACGTGCGTTATTGAAAGTGAACAGATGACCATGGATGTGGCAGGTCGTTTGAAAGAATTGACTGATAGTCTAGGTATTCCGTTCATCTACAAATCATCTTTTGATAAAGCGAACCGGACATCGACCAAGAGTTATCGTGGTCCAGGTGTTGAGAAAGGCTTGGCGATTTTAGAAAAAGTGAAAAAAGAATATGGTCTGCCCCTGTTAACGGATGTGCATGAAGATACACCGCTGGCTGAAGTGGCGAGTGTAGTTGATGTACTACAAACACCGGCTTTTTTGTGCCGTCAGACTAATTTCATTTTAAAAGTAGCTGAGCAAGGTCTACCCGTTAATATCAAGAAGGGTCAGTTCTTAGCGCCTTGGGATATGACTCATGTAGCAGACAAAGCCAAATCGACAGGTAACCAACAAGTTATGTTGTGTGATCGCGGTACATCATTTGGGTATAACACCTTAGTATCCGATATGCGTGGTTTGCCTCTGATGCGCAAGATGGATTGCCCTGTTGTTTTTGATGCGACACATTCAGTTCAGCAACCAGGTGGCCAAGGCGGTTCTTCTGGTGGTCAAAGAGAATTTGTACCTGTGTTGGCACGTGCTGCTGTGGCAGTGGGTGTAGCAGGTGTCTTTATGGAGACACATCCTGATCCAGAGCAGGCGTTAAGTGATGGGGCTAATTCATGGCCATTGGCTAAAATGGAAGCCCTATTAGAGACCTTGATGACATTGGATGCAGCTGTGAAGCAACAAGATTTTATTGAAGACTCTTTAATATGATAAAGTATTAAGTGAATATAAATTAGTTAGTTACAATGTAATGTTGAAGCTAGTTATTGGGAGAGTGTTGTGAGTAAGATTATTGATATTGTCGGTCGTGAAGTGATTGATTCACGTGGTAACCCAACGGTCGAAGCAGATGTTATTTTAGAAAATGGTGTGATGGGTCGTGCGGCAGTGCCGTCGGGTGCATCGACCGGTGAACGTGAGGCAGTTGAGCTACGTGACGGTGATAAAAGCCGTTATTTAGGCAAAGGTGTTTTGAATGCCGTCGCTGCTGTTAGTGGTGAGTTATGTGATGCTGTTGTTGGTATGGACGCATCAGAGCAAACTGCCATCGATGAGAAAATGATCGCATTAGATGGGACTGATACCAAAAGTCGTTTAGGTGCTAATGCCTTATTAGCTGTTTCAATGGCCGCAGCAAGAGCGGCAGCAAATGATTCGGGGATGTCATTATTCAAATCCCTTGGTGGTAATAACGCCAATGTGATGCCTGTGCCGATGATGAACATTATCAACGGTGGTTCGCATGCAGATAATAGCATTGATTTACAAGAGTTTATGATTGTACCTGTCGGCGCAAATAGTATTTCAGAAGCAATTCGTTATGGTGCTGAAGTTTTCCATGCGCTGAAAAAAGTATTAAGTGACCAAGGTATGAATACTGCGGTCGGTGATGAAGGGGGCTTTGCACCGGATTTACCGTCGAACGAATCGGCGATTGAGGTGATTTTGACTGCGATTGATAATGCAGGTTATGTTGCTGGTAGAGACATCATGCTTGCGATTGATGCTGCTAGCTCTGAGTTTTACGAAGGTGGTCAATATGTATTGGCCTCTGAAAACCGTTCGTTAAGCTCTGCTGAGTTTGCTGACTTATTAGCGACATGGGTGGATCAATACCCAATCATCAGTATCGAAGATGGTATGGATGAAAATGACTGGGCAGGTTGGAAGTTATTGACCGATCGCGTTGGAGATCGTTGCCAGTTAGTGGGTGATGATTTATTTGTGACTAATACTAAAATCTTGTCCCAAGGCATTGATCAAGGCGTTGCTAACTCTATCCTGATTAAAGTTAACCAAATTGGTACGTTGACTGAAACTCTAGCTGCCATTGATATGGCTAAAGCCGCTGGCTACACTGCTGTTGTATCACACCGTAGTGGTGAAACTGAAGATACAACGATTTCAGATTTGGCTGTAGCGACGAATGCAGGTCAAATTAAAACAGGCTCTCTGTCTCGTTCTGACCGGATTGCGAAATACAATCAATTGATTCGTATCGAACAAGAGTTAGGTGATGCTGCTACTTATCCTGGAATGAAGGCTTTTAACCAAGCCAGCTAGAGACTCGTGACCACCCAAAGTACCAATTTGTATCACAGCGACTCGTCACCTTGGACTACGTTATCATTTCCAGCAATAGAACGACTATTACTTGAAAGTGATGCCTTGCCAATGAGACGATTAGCAATACTAAAAACCGGTACTTTGAATGGTAACGAATATATACCATGAAACCAGTGATGATCTTGTTAACGTTGATATTAGTGTTATTACAATATCGCCTGTGGTTTAGCCATGCGGGATTACCATCGGCAATGCATTTGCATCGCAGCGTTGAAATTCAGCAAGCTGAGAATGACAAGCTTGCAGAGCGTAATCAAGTCCTTGCCGCGGAAGTTCAAGATTTAAAAAGCGGCTTGGGTGCGATTGAAGAGCGTGCCCGTAGTGAACTGGGTATGATTAAGGAAGGTGAAACTTTCTTTCAGATCATTGAAGAGTCGGATGAGTAATCCTCAATTCTGGGCCGTTGTGCCTGCAGCCGGTGTTGGCGAGCGAATGCAAGCTGATAAGCCAAAGCAATACCTTTTATTAAATGGACAAACCGTCATTGAGCATACCTTGCAACGTTTGGCAGCTCACCCCGATATTGCGGGCATTATTGTGGCTATTTCCCCAAATGATGACTGGTGGCCAAGCATCTCTGTCTCTTTAGATTGCCCCTTACATGTTGTTGAGGGTGGTGCCCATCGTGCTGATTCTGTCTTAAATGGCCTAATGATTTTATCTGAATATCTCGATGATGATCCTTGGGTGTTGGTGCATGATGCGGCAAGGCCTTGTCTACGCGTGACCGATATAGACAAAATGCTGACATCTCTCTCTGAGCATGATGTGGGTGGTATCTTGGGTGTACTTGTTAATGACACCGTCAAACGCACTAATTTGAATAATGAGATCATGGAGTCAGTCGATCGTCGGAACTTGTGGCGTGCAGCAACGCCACAAATGTTTCGTTTAAGACAATTGAAACAGGGTTTAGAAACTGCCTTTTCACAACAAATGACGGTGACAGATGAAGCCAGTGCTATTGAATTAATGGGTTTAAGCCCGATGATGGTAGAGGGGCATAGTGATAATATTAAAATCACTGTGCCAGAAGATTTAGCTTTAGCCTCTTGGTTTTTACAACAGCAAGGAGAAGCCTAATGCGTATCGGACATGGTTATGATGTACATCGTTTTTGCGAAGGCGATAGCATTGTACTGGGTGGCGCTGAAATAGGGCATAGTCATGGCTTAGAGGCGCACTCTGATGGGGATGTACTGATTCATGCCATCTGTGATGCTTTATTGGGTGCGGCGGGCTTATGGGATATTGGTCATCATTTCCCTGATACCGATGATGATTTTAAAAATATCGATAGTCGCGTGTTGCTTCGGCGTGTCATTAAAGATCTCTACGCCCAAGGTTGGAAAGTAGCAAATATCGATAGCACAGTGATAGCACAAGCACCTAAGTTGGCGCCTTTTATTCCTGATATGCGTGAGAATCTAGCATCAGATTGTGCGGTCTCTGTGTCAGCAGTGAACGTTAAGGCAACAACGACAGAAACTTTAGGTTTTACAGGACGTAAAGAAGGTATTGCTGCCCATGCTGTTGCGTTATTGACTGCAGCAGACTAGGGCCTGCTCCTTGTGTGACTTTGACTTCTCGGCTTTAGCCCGACTCAATACTGTTGCGGTTGACTGTTCGGCTAATATTCGCGCCAATCCCAGCCATTTTCAAGTAGATGAGCAGCTGCCGTTCGAACCTTATGGTGAAGGCGGGCATGTATTACTGAAAATTCGTAAACGCGGTGCTAATACCGATTGGTTAGCATCACAGCTAGCAGAATTTGCACAAGTGCCTAAACTGGATGTGGGTTATGCGGGTTTAAAAGATCGCCATGCCATCACCACACAGTGGTTCAGTGTCAAAGTCGAAGGGGCGGAAGAACCAAATTGGACAGACTTTGATAATGATGACGTGCAAGTCATCGAAATAGGCCGTCATAAAAAGAAACTCAAGCGCGGTGTACTTTCAGGTAACCATTTTAAGCTGCGGTTAACCACGGTGACAGGTGATCGAACGCTTTGGGAACATCAACTCGAGCACATTTCACAATATGGCGTCCCCAATTATTTTGCTGAGCAACGTTTCGGTCGCCAGGGAAATAATCTGCATAAAGCACAGCAGTGGTTTTCTGAGGGCAAAAAGCCAAAAAAACGCCAACAGAAAAGCCTGATTTTATCAGCGGCACGGTCATGGTTATTCAACTTAGTGTTAGCGCAACGCGTGCAACTGGGCAATTGGGATCAACTTTTGCAGGGTGATGTCATGTTACTGAGTGGAACCAAAGCCAGCTTATTTAATACAGAATTTGATGACAGTGCGTTGAACCAACGTTTACAAGCGATGGATATACATCCTACCGGCCCATTATGGGGTAGAGGGGCATTGAGAAGTCAAGATGATTGCGCCATTTTGGAGCGGTCGGTGTTGTCTGAGTGGCTAGATTGGTGCGAAGGTCTAGAGAGACAGGGGTTGACACAAGCTCGACGTTCGCTTCGCCTTTATCCAGCGTCTTTTGAATGGCAGTGGGTAGAGCACGATCTAGAACTACAATTCTATTTACCGGCGGGGTGTTATGCCACGGCTGTGTTGCGTGAATTGGCGATGGTGACGGATATAAGTTGAGGGGTTGACCAGAGCCATCTCAACAGGTGGCATTTGGATGGATAATTTACCGATATTTTTAGATTTAAAAGACAAATCTTGCCTTGTAGTTGGCGGAGGCGTAGTTGCAGCACGGAAAATGAGTTTACTCTGTCGTGTGAAGGCCAAAATTACGGTGGTTTCTCCTGCGTTATCAGTAACGATGAGAATACGTGTGGGCGCAGGAGAGGTCAATTGGTTGGCCACATCGTTTTCAACTGAACTTGTGATGAACTTTGTCTTAGCCATTGCCGCTACCGGTGATGATGACGTGAATTATCAGGTTTATCAGCATGCTAAAGCCAACAATATCTTGGTTAATGTTACGGATAACCCACCGTTATGTGATTTTATTTTGCCTTCTATTCTAGAACGTTTCCCAATCGTTGTAGCTGTATCGAGTGGTGGCGAGTCACCTATTCTGGCCAGACAACTTCGTGCATGCTTAGAAACCTTAATTCCGCCAAGCTATGGTCGCTTGGGTGCGCTGGTTGGACGATACCGTGATGCTGTCAAAACAAAATTTTCGACGCTTGGGATGCGACGTCGTTTTTGGGAATCGATTCTACAAGGACCTGTGGCTGATCATGTGTTGGCCGGGTGAGATGATTTAGGTGAACAGACATTGCAGGCTGCGATAGAGCAAAACGATCATGAGGCATTGACGTCAGGCGAAGCATATTTAGTGGGAGCGGGTCCAGGCGACCCTGAGCTACTGACATTTAAAGCGTTACGTTTGATGTAGCAAGCCGACATTGTGTTTTATGATCGCTCAGTGAGCAAGGAAGTATTGGACTTGGAAGGCGCGAGGTCGATATGGTTTATGTCGGCAAGCAGCGTACTTGGCATGCTGTTAGGCAAGATGAAATTAATCAGCTATTGTTCAAAGAGGCCAAACAAGGCAAATGGATGTTACGTTTGAAAGGGAGCGATCCGTTTATCTTTGGCCGAGGCGGTAAAGAGATTGCGACTTTGGCAGCTGAGCAGGTTCCATTTCAAGTTATGCCGTACGTGACTGAGGCATCAGGGTGTGCCAGCTATGCCGGTATCCCATTAACGTATCGTGATTATTCTCAGAGTTGTAAGTTTGTCACTGGGCAGTTGAAAGGTGGTGAGTTAGATTTGAATTGGGCGAGCTTTGTACAAACGAGACAAACGGTTGTGGTGTATATGGGCTTGGCAGGTTTACCTATGTTAAGTCAGCAATTACAAGCGCATGGCATGGCAGCAGATATGCCCGCGGCATTGATTCAACAAGGGACTACTGGGAGACAAAGAGTATGGGTGAGTACCATTGCTGATTTACCTGCTTTAGCCGAGCGAAAAAAAGCTTGTAGCGCCGACCTTAGTCATTATCGGTGATGTGGTGAAATTGCATGATTCTTTGGCGTGGTTTCATCCAGATTACGACAAACTAGCATAGAGAAACATAGGTAGTCTTATTTAAAGCGCATGGAGAGATCGATCGCTTTAATATCCTTGGTTAAGGCACCGATTGAAATACGATCCACGCCAGTTTCAGCAATGGCTCTGACCGTCGTCAGGTTCACATTACCGGAGGCTTCTAATAGTGCTTGGCCTTGATTGCGTTCAACGGCTTGATTAAGCATGGCAATATCAAAATTATCGAGCAGGATAATATCAGCCTGTCCAGCTAGCGCTTGATCCATTTCTCCAAAGTTTTCGGCTTCAACTTCAATGGTAACGCCTGGGTGTAAGGCCCTGGCTTGAGTAATAGCAGCTGCGATAGAGCCTGCGGCATTGATATGATTTTCTTTGATTAAAATACCGTCATAAAGTCCAATACGGTGGTTATGACAGTCGCCACAACGAACGGCATATTTTTGAGCAAGACGAAAACCGGGGATGGTTTTTCGCGTGTCTAGTACTTTGACCTCAATGCCTGCAACTTGAGCTGCATAAACGCTACTGAGTGTGGCAGTGGCAGATAACGTTTGTAGGTAATTCATTGCTGTACGTTCACCGGTTAATAACGAACGAGCTGGGCCGTTAAGGGTACAAATAAGATTATCAGCTTCTAGCTGATCACCATCGTTAAAGTGCCATGTAATGCTGATGGTTGGGTCGACTTGCTTAAAGACTTCCATCACCCAGTCTTGCCCGCACAGGGTAGCAGGCTCACGGTTTAAAATCGTGGCGGTGGCAATGCTGTCAGCAGGAATAAGATCGGCGGTTAAATCTTGTTGACCGATGTCTTCTGCTAATGCTAATTTGACTTGTGAAGTAATATCGTCAGACGGAATGGTATTTCTCAAGGTCATGGCAACGTCGTTAGAATCAAAATAGAAAAGAGTACCGCTTGAACCGACAATTTTCTATCTTTTTTTATGACAAACCAGCATCAAATTAGGGTGAGAGGACTCGTGCATGCACATTGAGCAACAAACAGGCTTACTACAAGACGTGGTGTATCGCTGTTCACCTAATCAGGACGCACGCCCGGATTTATCTGATATCACGGGTATCGTGATTCACAATATCAGCTTACCACCAGGTGAATTTGGGGGCGGTTGGATCGATGATTTGTTTATGAATCAGCTTGACCCAACAGCGCATCCTTATTTTCAAACCATAGCGGACTTGACTGTTTCTGCTCATGTGTTGATTCGACGTAATGGTGAGGTGATGCAATATGTGCCTTTTCATCAACGTGCTTGGCATGCCGGTGCCTCTAACTTGGATGGCAGAGAGCGCTGTAATGACTTCACGATTGGAATAGAGCTAGAAGGCTCTGATGACCAGTATTATGAGTTAGTGCAATATGAGAAATTGGCTGGGGTTGTGGCCAGTTTGTGTGAATGTTATCCCGAGTTAAATACCCAACAGATCAAAGGTCACTCTGATATTTCACCTGGTAGGAAAACAGATCCGGGTGCCTACTTTGATTGGGAAAAACTATATACTTTGCTTCGGGAATAAGCTTCTTTCTGGTGAAATTTTCATTAAAAATGAAGCTCTAGTTAAGGTTTTTGAATAAAGTAGGATGTAACAAGTTCTTTAAAAGGATAATAAAAACAGCTGTTTTTGTTCCTTCGCCACTTATTCTAACAGACTGTTTTTAGCTTCTTCATGAGACGTTACCCGAACAACTGCTTCTGGCACAAAGCAGTAAATTAGCTATCTATAAGTTAGTTTTTTAATTTTTGTCTGCACCAACATATTTTCTAACTGCACCCCCTTGGTTCTTTAAATTTCTCAATGCTTGATTATATATTTCAATAATCATTTAATTTCAGTGGTTTATAAAGTAGGCATGATGCCTGTAATAGCTTGCCTTATACGTTTTTGCAATAAGGCATGCATGAGTAAGAAAAAAACATTGGTCGTGATTGGTAATGGGATGGTGGGCCAGTACTTTTTTGCGACTTTGATGGATAGTCCATTAAAAGACAATTTTGAGGTGGTGACCTTTTGTGAGGAACGCATCGCTGCTTATGACCGTATTCATTTAAGTGAATATTTTTCTGGTAAGACGGCTGATGATTTATCGTTAGTTGAGGAAGTTTTTTTTCGAGAATAAGGCTATCACTATCCACATGGGTGGTAAGGCTACCTCGATTGATAATGAACTCAAGACGGTGACCTCTGAGAAAGGGGTAGTGGTGAGTTACGATAAGTTAGTGATAGCGACGGGTTGCACTGCCTTTGTACAGCCTATTACTGGTCTTTCTAATTTTGAACGTACTTGGGATTTAGAGCAAGATGTTGTTAAATCAGACAAAAGTTTGATTTCACGTGCTGCAACTAGTTCCAAAGGCAACGAATATTCTTAGGTATGGTTTCTCTCATTCATGAAACAGGGTGTTTGGTCATCATTGAATATGTCTAGACTAAAGCTGAGGCCCAGATAGCCATTGATATCGGGGCAGATATGGTGCAAGGGTTTTATTTTTCAAATCCCGAATCAGACATTAATTTTAACCCTGAATTAGATACAATCTTAAGTAACCTTATATCGATACAGAGAGCAGAATCTAAAAAGCAGACAAGGCAATTAGAACATTACTTTTATCAGTTTAATGATGTGTATAAAGAGGCAATTGAAGCTTTCATCAATGGCGGAGATTTATCTCGATCGGCTGAGATAATCTTTTCAGAAGAGCGGGCGATAAGGTGTTTCTTATTGGATGAAGCAGGGTATCAAATAGGTAGTTCTATTCATGCTGCATCCTATAAATAAGAATTTGATACGCGAGTCTTACCCTTAATGTCTGGAAAAAATGCTTCTTGGTCTCATAAATATTATCACTTGCGAGCTGTTAATCAGCCTGAGAAATCGCGAGTAACTAGACCTTATTTGTCCGTTGCGGGACTATGTATGTACTACTGTGTCTATAGCGATTGAAGTAAACAATAAGTTTTTTTGTTTTGTTGTGATTTATATCGGCTTGACGATTGAAAATCTGGTGCTAGTCAGTCGAATATCGGGAAAAGATGATTAGGAATTAAACAAAAAAGCCATGGGGCATAGTGCACCATGGCTTTTTGTCTGTATAGCGTTTTATTTGGAGATAGAGACTAATTCAATATCAAACATCAATGTTTCGTTTGGCCCAATGACATTACCGATACCACGATCGCGATAAGCTAAATTAGCAGGGATGACGAGTTGCCATTTAGCACCTTCTTTCATCATAGGTAGTGCTTCTTGCCAGCCTTTAATGACACCAGAAACAGCGAATGTGGCGGGTTCACCTCTATCATGAGAGCTATCGAAAACAGTACCGTCTAATAATTTACCCGTGTAATGGGCGACGACTTTATCTTCAGAGGTGGGTGATTTGCCTTCACCAGCTTCAATGATTTTGTATTGTAGGCCTGTTGCTGTGACAACGACACCGTCTTCTTTAGCATTCTTAGCTAAGAAGTCGTTGGCTTCTTGTTGTTTCTTAGCAGCAGTTTCGGCCATGGCAGATTGTTTTTCCTGCTGGTAATCTTGAAATAGCTTTTGGGCTGTTGCTTGATCAATTTTAGGTTTATTGCCTTCCATATAATCTTTGATACCAGCTGTAAAAGCATCCATTTCAATTTCGACACCTTCAGCCTTTAGACCTTTACTTACTTGTACACCAAAGATGTAACTCAGTTTTTGTTTGTCCGTATCCATATCTGCAGCACTGACAAGTACTGGGGCTGAAAAAAGTAATGGCAGAATCGCAAGCGTTTTAAGTTTCATATGAGAGGCTTCCCTAAATGTTGTGTAAGTTAAATGTTTAATAAAGAATGTGCTGCCTTAGTCAGGCCACACTGCGAATAGTTCACGGTGGTTATTCTCTCATAATCTGTGTGACAAATAACCCTGTGACAAGCTTGGTTATTTGCTTAATTGGGACTATAATGGTCTTAATTAGGAGGGCGTGACATGTTACGCATGGGAAAATTGACAGACTATGGCATCGTTTTGATGAGTTATCTTGCTGAGAATACTGATTCACAGCATAATGCGCAGATGTTGGCTGAAGCAGTTCGTGTGCCGCTACCAACGGTTAGAAAAGTGATGAAATTGTTATCACATGGTGGTTTATTGAACTCTGAGCGTGGTGCACATGGCGGCTATACCCTAGCTAAAGCGGCCTGTGAAATTTCTATTGCTGAGGTGATTGCGGCAATTGAAGGGCCAATTGCATTAACTGAATGTGTAAGCAGTGAAAGTCATTGTGACCAAGAAGTACATTGTGTCGTACAGACTAATTGGGAACGTATTAATAGTGCTGTCTATCACGCATTAGATGAAGTGAAGTTGTCTGATATGTTAGTCCATAAGACCCATGTTAACGGTGTGAGCCCAATCCATTTTTATCGCTCTGTGCCTCAGAGTGACTTAGCAATAAAACAGGGTGGTGAGATCCATGGCTGAACAAAAACAGCAAATAGAAGAGTTTGTTCCGAATGAGTATTCGGCTGGTTTTGTTACGGATATTGAGTCGGAAAGTTTACCGGTAGGTTTAAGTGAAGATATTGTTCGTCAGATTTCAAAAATTAAGGGTGAACCTGAGTTTTTATTAGAGTGGCGTTTAGAAGCATATCGTCATTGGTTGACGTTAGAAACACCTGAATGGGCTCATGTCAATTATCCTGAAATTGATTATCAGGAAATTAGTTATTACTCTGCCCCGAAAGATAAAAAAGATGGACCGAAGAGTTTGGATGAAGTCGATCCAGAGTTATTACGGACCTATGAGAAGCTGGGTGTACCACTTGAAGAACGGGCACGTTTGGCCGGTGTGGCAGTCGATGCGGTGTTTGACAGTGTCTCTGTTGCTAATACATTCCAAGACAAGCTCGCGGAAGAAGGCATTTTGTTTATGCCTTTTTCGAAAGCGGTGAAAGAGCATCCTGAGCTGTTGAAAAAGTATCTTGGTAGCGTTGTGTCTTATCGTGATAATTACTATGCGGCACTCAATTCAGCGGTGTTCAGTGATGGTTCTTTTGTTTATATTCCAAAAGGTGTTCGCTGCCCGATGGAATTATCAACTTATTTCAGAATTAACGCTGCCAATACCGGTCAGTTTGAACGCACCTTAATCATTGCTG
>ERZ1048068.307-NODE-307-length-45195-cov-7.510058_pt1 | contig 45195 bp, 36 predicted proteins | sample MGYA00383098_ERZ1048068 | MGnify/ENA primary metagenome ERZ1048068 (study PRJEB29581, sample SAMEA5548368) | metagenome | biome: marine; feature: coastal; material: water | depth 1 m | study: Short-term variability in the microbial, nano- and picoplankton dynamics...
CTTGAAAAGGATAAGCACATTATCTTGTTTGATAAGAAAATGAAGAAAAACTATCTGGTAGCCTATTGGACCTAACTCCTTTTTTTTAAGGCTTTGAATAAACCCCTTCTGCATCCCTATTCTCAAAATAGAACTGAAAAAGACGCCGCTCAATCATCCGAGCGTTAGTCAAAATAAAATCTCTTGCTTTTAAAAATTGGGTGTTTGATAGTTTCATTTCAGTAAGGGTTTTACACTAAATTACTCAATGTTCATTCTATTTATAAAGTAGGATATTCTTATAAAGTTATGCAAAAACTTTGAAAAAATTATTATTAAAACAACTGCTAATTTTAGTAGTTTTGACTTCAAGTTAAACGTTTATCATTAGTTAAAAAAATAAAGCATGAGCAAAAAAGTATTGTTGACTGGAATTTCGGGGTATATTGGGAATCACTGTGCTGTAGAATTATTGAAAAGTGGATATGCTGTTCGTGGTTCAGTAAGAAGTCTTTCAAAATCAACACAGGTTGTTGACGCAATTAAAAAAGAGATAGACCCAAAAGACAATTTAGAGTTTTGTGAGTTGGATCTACTAAAAGATGATGGTTGGGATGATGCAATGAAGGGGTGTGATTTTGTAATGCACGTAGCTTCTCCATTTATCAACATCGAACCCAAAGATGAAAATGAATATATCAGACCTGCAGTCGACGGGACGATGAGAGCACTAAAAGCCGCAAAAAAAGCAGGTATTAAAAGAGTTGTTTTAACTTCATCTATAGTCTCAATGCTAGAGGATGCCGATCGATCCATTGACATTAATCATAATTCTTGGACCAATGTCAACGCAAAAAATGTGTCTGCCTATGCCAAAAGTAAAACGCTAGCAGAACAAGCTGCTTGGGATTTTATCAATGGGCAAGCCGATGCTTCCAAAATGGAACTTGCTGTTATAAATCCAGGCCCTGTTTTTGGGCCCACACTTTCGGGCAACTTTGAGGGTGCTTCGATGGGCATGTTCAAACAAATGATGATAGGTAAAATGCCTTTGATGCCTCAGGCGTCTATTAATATATCCGATGTGAGAGATGTTTCCAAAATACATGTTTTGGCGCTTGAAAATGATAACGCAAGCGGAAAAAGATTTGTTGTTACCACAGAAAAACCTTATCCCTTTCAAGAATTGGCCAAAATACTTACATCCAATGGCTATGATAAAGTAAGTACTAAACTAGCTCCTAATTTTTTACTCAAAATCTTAGGTTACTTTGATAAGGAAGCTAAAAGCATGAGAACTTTTATTGGGAAAACTTATAGTGGCGATGTTTCCTCAACAATGAAAGTTTTCGATTGGAAACCCACACCTTTAGAAAAGACTGTTTTGGACACTGCAAAATCAATTGATTCTTACATCAACTAAATAATAGTAATTGAATACGGTTAAATATCATTCACAACCATACTTTGCAACAATAAAAATAGTTTCACAATAAAAGTATAGTTGCCAAACTAGCTAAGAATTCCCGCGGAAACTATGAAAGTTATGATTTTGCTGACAATAATTATTCCTCCTCTGTTTTTATGACATTAGCGCTTATTAAAGAGCTGATAAAAAACGGTGATTCTGAGTCAGTCGCATTCAGAAAAGTTCTTAAAGATTTACTATAACAAAACCCTACAGCTCGTAATTGGAAACCTGTTTTTGAAAATGTTTTTGGTTTTAGTGTAGAGACTTTTTATTGGAAGCTAGAAAGTTTTTTCAATCCTAGTGATTAGGATAATAATTTCTAAAATTTGAATAAAGTATTTCCTAGTGAATCTCTATTGATTGAAGATGTTTTAAATAACATCCATATTGGGCAGCTACACTTTTATAAAATGTAGTTTTTTTATACTCGTTTAATTAGCATCCATAACAGTACGAAATCCAGTATGAATACTTCCCGTATCCGGTGTTGTTTTCATACGCATGGAATTACGATACCCACTACAATAACTGTCATGACACAGAAAGCTTCCACCTCGAGTAACTCGTTTTTTGCTGTAAGGCTCATTCGAATCGTAACTGGTTTCAGGTCCTTTTGGATTTTTTGTAGTGTTATCTGAAAGAGATTTATAGTAGGTTTCATGATACCAATCAGCACACCATTCCCACACATTTCCTGACATGTCGTACAAGCCAAAACCGTTGGGTTGAAAGCTTTTAACTGGTGCACTTAAATAAAATCCGTCGTGCAGACGATTGTTGTATGGAAAGACACCTTCCCACGTATTGGCTTTAGGCTTACCTTCAAGAAGACTTTCATCTCCCCAAGCATAGACAGCGTTACTAAGACCTCCCCTACTTGCATATTCCCACTCGGCTTCTGTTGGTAATCGCTTGCCTGCCCATTGACAATAAGCAACAGCATCATGCCAACTCACGTGTACTACGGGGTGATTTTCTTTTCCATCAATATTGCTTTTAGGTCCTTCAGGGTTTCGCCAATTGGCACCTGTACGCCATTGCCACCACTGACTTACGTCATTAAGAGAAGTAGGACCATCGGTCGCAACAAAAACAAGCGAGGCTGGAGCTAATAAACTGTCGTCGGGTTTGGGTGTGTTTGGGGGAAGTTCGTTTTTTACCTCTTCCCAGTCAACCGCTCTTTCGGCTGTAGTCACATAGCCTGTAGCTTCTACAAAAGCTGCAAACTGAGCATTGGTTACTTCGTGAATGTCCATCCAAAAAGAATTTATCTGAACTTCGTGTTCAGGAAATTCATCACGCCATGCTTGTTCATCGTCGGCTCCCATTGTAAACGACCCTCCGGGGATTAGTACCATTCCTTGGTGATTGTTTCCACTTATTGAGTCTGTATTGGCAATCGGAGAACTGAAACGAGATTGTGTAGGGGTACAACTATGTCCTGTTGAAGAATTGGTTTTTGGATTTTGCAAACATCCCGCGAGTGTGAGCAGTATCAAAAAGTAAACTGTTTTCATGTAAGTGAATCTAGTGCGCATTTATTATTAGACCGTGAGTTGAGCAAAAATAAGTGTTTTAATTTGACTAGCTCTTGATTATCTTTTTGTTTTCGGTACGAGTCCCATCTGAAAGATGCACGATATACAATCCAGAAGATAATGCAGACATATCAATAGTCCCATATCCGTTGCTAAGATCCAATTGACCTTTTTCGATCATTCGTCCATTGGCATGAAGCAATCGGTATTCGATGGTTGAATCGAATGAAAGCGGATTGACAAATAATGTGTCATAAACAGGGTTTGGGTAGGTTGCCCAAAAAGTTTCTTCGGAAGGTTGATTGGAACTCAGTGTATAGCATGAGGTGTCAACATAATGAGAACCCTTGATTAAATTTTGAATTTTATTATCAACAAAACTTTGTTGATTGGTTTGGTCAAAAAAGGCATTATCAACCACGCTGTCAGTGGCTCCAAGAAAGTCTTGCATTAATGTAGCAAAAATTTGACGATAATCGTGTTGTACGGTCTTTAACTGCCAATTGTTGCTGGATGTTGCTTCGTGAAGGTTTACATTATCCCCCGATACCCCGCCTTGAACCGGTTTTCCGAAAACAAACATAGGCGCTATTTCGCCATGATCGGTTCCTAAATTTCCGTTTTGCATGGCTTTTCGTCCAAATTCAGAAAAAGTAAGTCCAACAACGTCGTCTCCCAATGAATCTGAGTTTATGTCAGCTACAAAAGCATCCACAGCAGCAGACAGCTCATTAAGAAGCGAAGTGTGGCGACCTTGGATGTCATTTGAAGATTGATTTTGGTTGTTGTGAGTATCAAAACCTCCAATGGTTACCATATATACTTTGGTTTCAATACCTCCACGCATTAAACGCGCTACGGTTTTTAGCTGATCTGCCAAATCGGTATCAGGGTAACTTACAGTATTCGTTGAATTGGGATCGTTGTAAGCATTTTCTATTGCATTTGCATAGATGTTTGCATATGCGTCTGTTTGAATAATATGCTGGAGTTCTTTTCCAAAGTGAGTATCTGTTGGAACACTAGAAGGAGCCTGACCTGCCAAACCGCTCAATACTGTATAGAAATTTTCAGAATTTTGTCCTTCGATATTGAGTGCCATTCCGTGCTCGTGTTCAGCATGAAAACCAAGCCATGTATTGCTTGAGCCTAGCTGAATACCAACAGGAAAATTAGCTGGTAACAAATCTGAATATGCTTCTTCCATAAAGCGGCCCATCCAACCACTTCCTTTTCCATTGTCCCAACTGTTTCCGTCGTTTCCAGTTGCCCACAAATCAACAGAGGCAAAATGGCTTTTATTTTGAGATGGATATCCTACCGACTGCAATACTCGAAGCATTCCCGATTGGTACAACCCTTTAAACCCACTGTTGTCTCCCGTCAACAAAGCCGGATTGAACACCAAATCCTGACTGGTTCCAGAGAGGGTATTGTCAACCGCTAAATTGCTATAATCCGAAACAGGAATGTAAATATCAGGACGTAAAGTATCTCTGTAATAAGCATAATCATTATAAGGAATCAGGGTATTAAGCCCATCATTACCTCCTTTGAGTTCAATCAGAACGATTTTTCGATTGGATACATTACAATCCAAAGAAGTGTTTGCAAGTTTTAGTGCGGCGCCTAATTCTGAGGGAAACAAACCCAGCGCAGATGCGGAAGCAGACAGTTTAACAAAAGATCTTCTTTTCATAGTTGCAATTACATTAATTGAAATTCTGCTGCATTAATCATTTTTGCAATTAATTCGTCTAGTCTAATCTTAACTTGTGAATTGTTGCCTGTATTGGTATAATTGTTCCATGCGTCAGACCAATAAAAATCGGGTTGACCTTGAGGAATAAGAAAAAGCTTGAAATAAGCAATTCTACTGTTGTCAATGGCCTCGCAATAAAGCAACTCTGCCAATTCCTGAATAATGACCTCAGCGTTACTTGGGTCTGAAATGGTGTTTGCAATAAACTGTACACAGCTAAAATCCGTCCAGATCCGTGTATAATACCAACTCCCATTATTTGAGGTTTGTTTGCCTTGAATTATGTTATGTCCATTTCCAAGACCATCAGTATAAGCCCCTCCAATAATAGATAAAATGGTGTTGTATCGAGCCACAATATTGTTGGAATTGAACCATGCGCGATCAAATGCTGGGGACTGATAGTCGGCGGGGTATCCTGCTACAGTTGCAGGTGAAAAAAAGTCCATCCCTGAAAATGAGAAAAAAGTAGAATGACAAAAATTCCACCAAAAAAGATAAAATCTAAAATTTTCATTTGAGGTGTCCCAACTCGAACCTTCAGGTAATTGCGGAGTATCAGGATTGGGAATCTGAACATCCAAAAGGGATATCAGTTCATTCATATATTGTAGAGGACTTTTTATAATCCCTCCAATATTTTCATTGGTTGAATCACTATCATCTAAGTCAAAAAAATGTTTTGACTTCAATAATGTTATTAAGACATCTTTAATATTGTACCCGTTGGTTTGTAATTGTTGTGCCAAAGGCGTGATGATATCATCTTCAACATCTTGTTGCCATTCGCTTCGTACATACAAACGATACATTTTCCGGACATAATTTTTGGCCGTTTCTAGCTGATCAAAAACCATGTCCACAAAATCGTCTAGTTCTGTATTAATTTGCGATTCAGTGCCGCCTCCAGAAATTGTTTGATTGCCAAAAGCGTGACTAAAGGTCTTGTTGTCCGTGTCATGTTTACTCACATTGATGTATCCCACCGGAATTCCTGAAGGGTAATGAGGAAGTTTAATAGTATCCGCATCAAGAACATCTCGGTTGTTCTTATACTTAATCCCTGAAAATACTCTTGCAGCCTGAACCACATCGTGTTCCGTATAGTTGGTATAATCTCCGTCAGCAATTTGCTCCCCTTTTCCAATGGTAAAAAGTTCTAAAAATTCGCGTGCGTAATTTTCATTCGGACTATTTTTATTGTTGTCTCCATTATCCAAATAATAAAGCATGGCATTATCAAAAGTAATTTTCCTTGCCAAATCCTTCACACTCTTGTCCGAGTAAAACTGTAATAGATTTAGATAATCAAAAAAATGGGCAGATTTACCAGAACCATCATCCTTAGAAGCTGTAAATGTGGTGAATAAAAACCAGGTAAGTTTATCAATAAGTGTGTTTTGCTTTATGGTATTGTACCACCACCAACCAGCAACCATTCCACGTTTGGGAGTCTGTCTACAAGAATATTTGGTGTTGGTCCAACCGGATGAATTGATCCAATATCCATCCTGCTGACCAGCACAATTGGAGTTTGGATAATTGGTAATTGGGTCATTTGGCCATTCCCAAGCATAGGATTTGGGTTCCGATAAAAGGGTTAGTATTTCATCGGCTGTTTTACCTGTCATTGCATCCAATTGAGTTTTGGAGTAATGAAAGCAGGCTCTTCGCAAAAGATGCTTAGTCAGCCTGCGGTCGAGATTTCCAGTATAGGCTATTAGAGATGCCATATTATTTTCCCAATTTACAAATAAATTATAAAATAGTTTTTTTTAACAAGTAATTCTAATGGTTTTAGACTTCAATTAAAAGCAATGGTTTACTATTACTTTTGAACTTGGAAAATAGTAAGTGTGCTAATTGAGTGTATCAGAGGTATTGTGAAGCTAAAAAACCCATAAATAAAGGCCCATTTTATAAAATGAATAGCCTTTATTTTTTTACCAGATTCGAGATGTCACTCAGATATTGAAATTGGAAGTTTTATTGCAAATATTCTTTGATACAACCTATTTTATGGACATTGATTAAAAAACACTAATTTTGGTAATCTTACAACAAGACTGTTGTTGGTGTTTTGAATTTAAGCTCAACTAAAAGTGATAAAACCAAACGTGACAAGCCATGAAAAAAATGGGCTGTCTATCTACACGCTTATCAACGAGTACGGCCTCAGTATTGAAGTTCTTAATTTGGGCGGCATTATTTGCTCAATAAATACTCCCGATCGAAACGGAATTTTTAAAGATATTGTTTTGGGCTTTAAAGACCCCAAACACTATTTGGGAGAACACCCCTATTTTGGAGCTATCGTAGGTCGGTTTGCCAACAGAATCGCCCATGGAAAATTTACATTGGAAGGAAAAGAATATAGTCTTGCCCAAAACAACGGCACGAATCATTTACATGGCGGATTATCAGGTTTTGACAAAGTTTTTTGGGAAGTGGAACCTCTTGAAAATGAAAATGGAATCCAACTTAGTTACACTTCCAAAGATGGAGAAGAAGGCTATCCCGGAAATCTGTCCGTAACTGTTGATTATGTGCTTACAGATGACAATACTTTACAAGTAAAGTACCAAGCTCAAACAAACAAAACCACGGTAATTAACCTAACCCAGCACAGTTATTTTAACCTTTCAGGAGATTTTTCAAAGCAAATACTGGATCATGAGCTTGAGCTGAATGCTGACAATTATCTACCAATAGATAATACTCAAATCCCTGTAGGAAATTATCAATCGGTTGTCGGTACCCCTTTTGATTTTAGTACTCCCAAAACAATAGGCAGGGACATAGAAGATAAAAACAAGCAACTAGAGATTGGTAGCGGCTATGATCACTGTTGGGTGATAAACAACCCAAACAACGAAATTGTTAAAGCAGCTGAGGTTTATCATCCCCAGAGCGGACGTACAATGGACGTTTATACCGACCAACCAGGCATGCAGCTATACACGGCCAATTTTATGGACAACACCCTGCCATCAAAAACGGGCGGCACCTATGGTCCAAGAAGTGGCTTTTGTTTAGAAACACAGCATTTTCCCAATGCGCCCAACGAACCTAGTTTTCCAACAACAATATTAAACCCCGGTGAAACGTTTACCAGCGAAACTTGGTTTCAGTTTTCCGTGAAATAACAACAATGACCCTAAACACCAACGCATCCGACATCATTGTAAAATCTCCTGGTCGCATCAATCTGATTGGCGAGCACATCGATTACAATGGCGGGCATGTACTGCCGGCAGCTATAGATAGGAAAGTCACCATGTGGTTTAGAAAGAAAGACAACAGCCTATGTCGGGTCAACTCTGAAGACGAAGGTGCTTTTACCTTTGATATCAACAAGCCCTTACAAATCAGCGATACCCATTGGGAGAACTATGTGCTTGGCGTTGTCGATGGCATTGTAAAAGCCCGCCCAGAAAAGCTAGGTGGCTTTGATTGTGTTATCTCTAGCGAACTTCCTATCGGGGCAGGTATCAGCTCATCGGCTGCGCTGGAGTGTGGCGTTGCCAAAGGCTTAAATGATTTGTTTGATTTGGGGCTTTCCGATTTAGAACTAATAGAGATCTCTCGCATGGCAGAACACAACTTTGTAGGCACCAAATGTGGGGTGATGGATCAGTTTGCGGTGACGATGGGCAAGCGTAAAAAGCTGTTACTTCTCAACTGCGAGACCTTAGACTACAAGCTCATCGATGCAGAGTTTGCGCCGTATAAAATATTACTGCTTAATACCAATGTGTCACATAACCTAGCCACAAGCGATTACAACACCAGACGTGAGGAATGTGAACAAGCCCTTTCTGTCATTCAAAAAGATCACTCGCAGTATGCATTTTTAGCCGATGTTCCTGAAGCAATCATTGAGACTTACAAGAAAAAACTTTCTGGCAAAGTCTGCCAACGTGCGCTATATGTTAGTAGGGAAAACGCTCGAACACTACACGCAGCAGAACTTATTCAAAAAGGAGATATCCAAGGCTTTGGTACACTCATGTACCAAACCCACGAAGGGCTTTCCAAAAGCTATGAGGTCAGTTGTGCTGAACTCGATTTTTTAGTGGACCTATCAAAAGACCTCCCGCAGGTGGTAGGTAGCCGTATGATGGGTGGTGGCTTTGGCGGTTGTACCATTAACCTTGTGAAAGAAGGCTTTGTCAATGAGTTTGTTGATTTGGCAAGCAAAGCCTACAAAGAACAATTTGATATTAACCTGACCTCCATATTGGTCGCCACGTCCAATGGCGTAGAAACTACAAAATCTGAATCATAGATGGATTTTAACAACACCCCACACAGAAGAAAAAACATCCTCACAGACGAATGGGTACTGGTATCCCCACACCGCACCAAACGCCCATGGCAAGGTAAAAAAGACAAGCCCCAGGAAGTGGAGCTTTTGGAGTACAATCCCAACTGCTATCTGTGCCCGGGCAATGAACGTGCAGGAGGCGCTAAAAACCCAGACTATACAGGTGCCTACAGCTTTCAAAATGATTTTGCAGCCCTTCTTGAAGGCCAAGAAGAAACTTTTAAAGAGGGAATGCTAGAAGCCGAAAGCGAGTCAGGAAAGTGCAAAGTGATTTGCTACTCCCCCAATCACAGTTTGACACTGCCGCTTATGGAGGTTGGTGATATTATTAAGGTAATAAACCTTTGGCAAAAGGAATACACCACCCTTGGGAATGATCCAATTATCAACCACGTACAAATTTTTGAGAATAAAGGAGCGATTATGGGCTGTTCTAACCCACATCCGCATGGTCAAGTGTGGGCGCAACGCTCTATTCCTCAAGAGGTACAGAAAAAGGTGGTGCCTCAAAAAAGTTATTGGGATCAAAACAAAAAAAGCCTTTTGGGCGATTACCTCCAACAAGAGCTTGATGCGAAAGAACGCGTCGTGTTGGAAAATGATACCTTTGTAGCACTTGTCCCCTACTGGGCGGTATGGCCGTTTGAAGCGATGATTGTCCCCAAAAGACATATCACCTCTATTTTGGAGTTAACCCAAAAAGAAGTTGCGGATTATGCCACCATATTAAAAGCACTTACCATACGTTACGACAACCTCTTTGAGACCTCGTTTCCCTATTCAGCTGGAATTCATCAAGCGCCAACAGACGGAAAAGACAATGCGCATTGGCACATGCATATGTCATTTTATCCGCCGCTGTTGCGCTCTGCAGAAGTAAAGAAATTTATGGTAGGCTACGAGATGTTTGCCAACCCACAGCGTGACATTACCGCTGAGCAAGCTGCACAACGCATTCGCGACTGTTCCACCAAGCATTACTCAAAAAAATAATTAACTATATTTAAAAACCAAAATTAAACCAACATGGATTTTTCATCAATAGACATAACCATATTTGCGCTTTATGCCGTACTTATTTTATCAATAGGGCTTTTTGTATCCCGCCAAAAAAAGGGGGAAAGTAAAAGTGCTGAGGATTATTTTCTAGCAGGTAAATCATTGCCTTGGTGGGCGATAGGTGCCTCGCTCATTGCTGCCAACATCTCAGCTGAGCAGTTTATCGGGATGTCGGGATCGGGCTTTGCACTTGGACTTGCTATTGCTTCCTATGAGTGGATGGCCGCCATTACACTACTTGTGGTTGGAAAATACTTTTTGCCCATTTTTATTGAAAAGGGATTGTATACCATACCTGAATTTATTGAGAAAAGATACAGCACAAACCTCAAAACCATATTGGCGGTATTTTGGATTGCACTCTTTGTATTTGTAAATCTTACCACGGTACTTTTTTTGGGTGGTAAAGCTTTAGACACAATCATTGGTTCTGGAGACGGAGGTATATTGCTTAACAGCATCATTGGCCTTGGACTGTTTGCTGCGGCCTATTCCTTGTGGGGTGGCTTGGCTGCCGTAGCTTGGACCGATGTGGTACAGGTCGTCATACTCATCATTGGAGGTCTTTTAATGGCGTATTTTGCCCTTGCCAATGTCACAGACTCAGGCAGTGTTATTGATGGGCTTCGTTATGTGTATGAAAAAGCGCCCGAGCGCTTTTCGATGATCCTTTCCAAAGGAGAAATCATTACGCCCAATGGTAGAGACGCTTGGTGGGATTTGCCAGGCTTAGCAGTACTGATTGGTGGTATGTGGGTCGCCAACCTCTACTACTGGGGTTTTAACCAATACATTATTCAAAGAACACTAGCTGCCAAAAGCCTTAAAGAAGGACAAAAGGGAATTGTGTTTGCAGCTTTTCTAAAACTTATTATCCCTGTGATTGTTGTGCTTCCTGGTATTATCGCTTATGTTATGAACCTAGACCCTGAGACAGGTACACTAAACATGGACCTTCTCAGCAGTGAGGGCTTTTTGGGTACGGCTGGTAATGTCGCTAACGACAATGCCGCTCCTTGGCTGATTAAAAACTTTATCCCTGTTGGACTAAAAGGTCTTATTTTGGCAGCTCTTGCCGCCGCTATTGTTTCTTCACTAGCTTCGATGCTGAATTCAACCTCTACCATTTTTACGATGGATATTTACAAGTCCATGTTCAATAAAAATGCAGATGACAAGCAAATGGTCAAAGTAGGGCGTTTAACAGGTCTTGTAGCGCTTATCATTGCCATGCTGATTGCACCACAACTAGGAAGTCTTGGTCAAGTGTTCCAATTTATTCAAGAATACACTGGCGTAGTAAGCCCGGGGATATTGGCAGTGTTCCTCATGGGACTGTTCTACAAAAAAGCGACGAACAATGCAGCGATATGGGGTGTAATATTGTCCATCCCGATGGCGATGTACTTCAAAGTCGCACCCAACGGCTGGAGCGATGCAGCCTTGTTTGTGAACCTTCCGTTTATGCACCAGATGATGCTCACCTGTATAGGTACATTACTGGTCATTGCAGGAATCAGTAAGCTAGAAGGCAATCAGGATGACCCAAAAGGTATTATGCTTACCAAAAAACTCTTTGCCACAGACAAAACTTTCAATGTAGCTGCTTTTGGGGTGCTCCTTATTACAGTGCTGTTGTATGCGTTGTTTTGGTAGATGGTTTTAAATAGAGCAACTTTAAATCCATTTCATAACAGTACGTTTGTTTATTCGTAAACACAGAGTCTTTACTTTCAAGAAAATAAAAAACATCCCATTATGTTTTGTGGACTGCTTATGTCCTGACCCAATGTACCTTTTTAGAAAAAGCTAACATAAAACAAAATGATCCCCGAAATGACAATTATTACCCAAGTTCAAAAGCCAAAAGTTTGATATTTGCTAAACAAGGAAGAAATTCTATGTTTAGGGGCTCTAAAAACAAGTATAAACTATACAACACCCATACATTTTGAGAATTCAAAAATAAACATGACAGAACCTGTAATGGTTTAGACCATTGATTTAAAGTGTTTTAAAATTATATTTTGTGTTTGCCATCAATTTTTATCTTTAACAAAAGGCCCATTGTCAATCCTGTAAAATTTTAAAAAATTGAAAAGCGACTAAAATTCTTAAAAACTCAATAAAGATAGGGTTTTATTGGCATATTCATAAATATTTAATGTGATTATTAATAATCTGATTGTTGAGATTAAGTTAAGTTTTTGATCAATCAATATTTTTTAATTTATATAGTTAATAATTATCATTGCTGTTCATTAACAATTAAACAATATTTTATGAAAAATTTTTACGTTTTATTAGTTTTATTAATCGCTTGTACTGGATATTCCCAACATACCATTTTGCAAGATTTTGAGGGAAGCCCTGTAACTGGGCAATTTGGTGGTGCGACCTTTAGTTTAGTTACCGACCCTGAAGTTGGTGGAACCAGGGGAACAGTTGGAAAAGCTGTTGCAGTTAGTTCAGGAACTATTTGGCAAGGTGTGGAATTTAGTTTATCGCAAAACGTGCAGCTAACAACTGACAAAACAATGCAAATTGACGTCTATTCCCTTTCTCCTATAACAATTGCTCCCAAAATTCAACAAGGAGTTAATGGTGCTCCCCAATCCGTAACTTCTGTTTCACACACAGGAAGTGGCTGGGAAACATTTACAATAACCTTTGATCAAAGTTTAGACGGGAAAGCTCCTGCTGACGGAGAATATGCACAATTTGTATTTCATTGCCTTTGGGACAATGCAAATAACACCTTTGTGAATCCTGCAATTGATAGAACATTTTATGTTGACAACATTAAAGGAAATGGAGTTCCCCCCCCAGTTCTGCCAACTCTTACAGATGCTCCTTCTACCAACTATGCTTATCCGGCGGCCAATGTACTCTCCATTTTTAGTGATTATGAAGACGTACCTCAAACTAGAGAAACCTGGAGTGTTGCTACCGAGTCGGTTGAAACAATTGCTGAAAACGATGTATTTAAATTCGTAAACACGGAATTTTATGCTGTGGCTGGGACATTCGATCTAAGCAATGTTGAAAAATTAGAGCTGGATTATTGGTTTGCTTCAGATATGCACAACGGTGGAGTTATAAAATTGTTTATAAAGATTGAGGACATGGTTAATAACGAAGTATATATATTCGACTTGGCTCCTGACGGAATTACAAGTGGTTCTTGGCAATCTGTTTCTATCGACTTTTCAACGATTACTTTCCCTGCAAGCATGGATTTATCAAACATTGGTCGTGTGTTTATAGACAATACAAACGAAGGTGGAAGTTTTTATATTGATAACTTTATATTCTCGGCAGATCAATCACTGTCTCGAAATACTAACTCAATCAATTCTCTAAAAGTTTACCCAAACCCAGCTACAGATTTTGTAAATGTTTCGGCTGGAGATTCTATTGACAGCTTAGAAGTCTTTGATTTGTTAGGTAAAAGTGTTTTGAAAGAGACACCTAAAAACAGCAACTTTAACATTGATATAACTCACCTACGTAAAGGCGTTTATTTATTAAAATTGCAAGCAGGAGACAAACTATCGACTGCCAAATTGATAAAATAATGACAAGTACATTTATAAAAAACCCGCAAATGCGGGTTTTTTTTATGAATACTTACAGTTCTCTACATTAAAATACAATAAATTGATAGTAACTGATTTAACAGCAGTGGTATAGGAGATTATTAAGAGAAAAATATTCCCATTCACTTTCTATGAAAATAATAATTTTAGGGGTAAAATGTCGTTTTTACCTATACAAAAGCTCAATAAAAACAACTTTAGTGTCGTAAAAATATATAATAATTTATTGTTTGTCAGCACATTACAAAATGTATAGGCTAGGAAAGAAGTGTATGTTTATTGTAGAGTTCTTTTTTTCCTATCAACAAAAAAATACATCTAAATTTAAATTATTAAAAATTAAGGCAATTCTTTGCTATAACCATAAAAACAATAGCCTGTAAAAAGTAGTAAATGAACAATTAATCAACATTTAATTAGGAGTAACCAATACTTTTACAGTCCAATAATCAATAACATTTTACAGAATTTAATTTGGAATCATTAATGACAATTGCAGAAGATATTTTTTTGGGAGAACACCAAGCTAGTTTCTCAAAGAAAAAAGTAACAGGAGAACAAACAACTCTTAATGGAGAAACTTTTTATAAAATTTCAAATGTTGACGCAATGCGCCCATTTTTTATGAGCATTGTAAGCAACTCAAACCACTGGATGTTTATATCCAGCAAAGGGAGTTTGTCTGCAGGAAGAAAAAATAGTGACAACGCATTATTCCCTTACTACACCGATGACAAAATCACTGAATCTTCGGAAACAACTGGGAGTAAATCTATATTCATAATAACGAAATTAAACAAACGATTTCTTTGGGAACCTTTTTCGAACAAACACGAAGGTATTTACAAGCTCACCCGAAATTTGTACAAAAACTCCTACGGAAACAAGGTCATTTTTGAGGAAATCAATCACGATTTGGAAGTTGTTTTTACATACGAATGGAATTCAACTAACCAATTTGGATTTGTTAGAAAGTCGAAACTTTCCAACAACTGTAACGAAAGTATAACTGTTAGCCTTATCGACGGAATTCAAAACCTACTTCCTTACGGAGTAGGAGAAGCTATTCAAAACAGCAGCAGTAATTTGGTGGATGCCTACAAAAAAAGTGAGCTTGAAGAAGACACGGGGTTGGGAATTTATTCTTTAAGCGCCATCATCGTTGATAAAGCCGAGCCTAGTGAAGCTCTCAAAGCAAATTTGGTTTGGTCAATAGGGCTAGAAAATTCCAAAAAACTAATTTCTTCTTTACAACTTGATGCCTTTCGAAAAGGGCACTCAGTAGAGCAAGAAGTAAACTTGAAAGCGGAAAAAGGCGCTTATTTCTTAAACGATGAAATCACTCTTTCTGCCAACAGTTCCAAAAATTGGATGCTCATTGCCAATGTAAACCAAGACATGAACGATGTTGTTCGAATCAAGGATCATATTCTAAACAACCCTTCAATTGAAGATGAAATTGAAAAAAACATAGAAGATGGGTCTAAACATCTAGTCGAATTGGTTGGAGCCGCCGACGGACTCCAATTAACGGCCGATCGACTGCGAAATATTCGTCACTTCGCCAACACAATGTTCAACATTATGCGGGGTGGAATTTTTGACGATAATTACCAAATCGAAAAAACAGACTTTACGAATTACATTGCTAAAGCCAATAAAAAAGTATTTAGAAAAAAGCTGGAAATTCTCAACAATCTCCCTGAGCTTTTTACACTAAACGATCTTAAAGATATCGCTACTCAAGATGACGACCCTAATTTTAAACGTTTGTGTTTTGAGTATTTGCCTTTAAAATTTAGTCGAAGACACGGTGACCCAAGTCGCCCGTGGAATAAGTTTTCGATCAATACCCGAAGTGAAGTTGATGGTTCGAAAATTTTGGATTATCAGGGGAATTGGCGTGATATTTTCCAAAACTGGGAAGCTTTGGCACATTCGTATCCAGAGTTTATTGAAGGGATGATTCACAAGTTTTTAAACGCAACTACCTTTGATGGCTACAACCCGTACCGAGTTACCAAAGATGGGTTTGACTGGGAAACTATTGAACCCGATAACCCTTGGTCATACATTGGGTATTGGGGCGATCATCAAATCATTTATTTATTAAAGTTTTTAGAGTTTATTGAAGATTACTACCCTGAAAAACTCGCTAATTACTTTACACAAGATTTGTTTGTTTATGCCAACGTTCCTTACCGAATCAAAAGCTACAAAGACATCTTAAAAGATCCCAAAAATACTATTGAATTTGATGATGAAAATGAAGAAAAAATTCAATACAAAAGAGGTGAAATTGGAGTTGACGGAGCCTTGCTTAGAGATGAAACTGTCTTTATTTACAAAGTCAATTTTATTGAAAAAATACTCGCTACTGTTTTGGCTAAAATGTCAAACTTTATACCTGAAGGGGGTATTTGGATGAATACGCAACGTCCCGAATGGAACGATGCAAACAACGCTCTAGTAGGAAACGGGGTTTCTATGGTAACGCTTTATTACTTGCGACGTTTCTTAAAATTCTTCAAGGGAGTTGTGGAAAATTCAAAACACTCCAACATTCTCATCTCAAAAGAATTGCATTTGTTTTTTGATCAAGTTTCGGAAGCCCTTCAGCAAAACAAAAATTTGTTGAATGGAGCTATTTCTGATAGAGATCGTAAAAAAGTGCTAGACTTATTGGGCGAAGCAGGAAGTTTGTACAGAAATACCATCTACGAAAACCGTTTTTCAGGAGACAAAGAAACCGTTACAAAAGAAGATATCACTTCGTTTCTATCCGTTTCTATTGCGTTTTTGGAGCACTCCATAGACGCCAATAAACGAGCAGATAATTTGTATCACGCATACAATTTGATGACATTAACAAATGATGAGCAAGTCCAAATTTCTTATCTTCCAGAAATGCTAGAAGGACAAGTAGCAGTCCTAAGCTCTGGATATTTGTCTTCTAAAGAAAGTTTGAACGTACTCAACAGCCTCAAAGCTAGTAGCTTGTTTAGGAAAGATCAATACAGCTATATATTGTATCCCAACAAAGAGCTTCCTCGTTTTGTAAACAAAAACACCATTCCAAAACAAAAACTGGAAGGACTATCTTTATTAAAAAAGTTAATCGATGATGGTAATACTCGAGTATTGTCTCAAGATTGTCGAGGAGATTTTCACTTTAACGGTAGTTTCAACAATGTAGAAAGTTTGCAAGAAGCGCTTCAATCGCTTCCCGAAAAATACAAGCTGCTTGTTGAAAAAGAAACTCCTGAAATTGAGCAATTGTTTGAAGATATTTTTGATCACAAATCATTTACTGGGCGTTCAGGAACATTTTTTGGATATGAAGGTCTTGGTTCTATCTATTGGCACATGGTATCTAAGCTTCTTTTAGCAACCTTTGAGATTACTAAAAAGGCTATTGATGAAAAAGAAGACAGTGCCTTGATTGGACAATTGTTTGATCATTATTTTGAAATCAACGCAGGTATTGGTGCACACAAATCTCCAGAGGTTTATGGTGCATTTCCAACTGATCCTTACTCCCACACTCCAGGAGGAAAAGGAGCTCAGCAACCTGGAATGACAGGACAAGTTAAAGAAGATATCCTAAGTCGATTTGGAGAATTGGGTGTTGTGGTAGAGAATGGAATTTTACAATTCAACCCGGCTATACTAAGAAACGAAGAGTTTTTACAACACCCTGAAGTGTTTGAATATGTAGGTGTTACTAAGCAAAAGAAGTCTATCGAACTTGAAAAAGATTCTTTGGCGTTCACATATTGTCAAGTTCCTGTGGTTTATAAAAAATCATCCGAAGCTTCTATTGAAGTTCAATTGCACGATGGAACTTCATTGCACTTTAAAGGAAATCAATTGGATAAAAAAACAAGTACTTCCATCTTTAAAAGAGATGGAAAAATTATAAAACTAACCGTATTTGTCGTTAAGGAATAGAAAAAGTACAACCTGATAGGGAGATATAGAGAACCCTACTGCTGGCAAAAACAAAATGAAAAAAGGTGTTACAATTTTATTGTTTGTTGTTTTAGCTGGTGGGCTATTGATTTCTTGTAATAATAAACCTAAGGGAATGGAAAGTGAATACAAATCTGCGTCAGAAATCCTGGGAAATCCCAACTACCCAGCCATATCCTATGGTGGATATCGTCACAACACTAGAGAAATTCAGCCTACACTTGAAGAACTCAAAGAAGATTTGAAAATTTTAGCCGCTTTAGGTTTTAAAATCCTTCGGACGTACAATTTGCAATTCGATCATGCACCCAACATACTCAAAGCCATTCGTGAGTTAAAAAACGAAGTTCCAACGTTTGAAATGTATGTAATGCTCGGTGCCTGGATTGATTGTGAAGGAGCTTGGACTGATAACCCAAATCACGAGGAAGAAGACGAATCTGCCAACACCCTTGAAATTGAAAAAGCGGTAAAATTGGCCAATATGTACCCAGATATCGTAAAAATCATAAGCGTAGGAAACGAGGCAATGGTTGACTGGGCTTGGTCGTATTACGTAAAACCTGGTGTTATTCTTAAATATGTAAACTATTTACAAGATTTAAAAACCAATCACAAGCTCCCCAATGATTTGTGGATAACCAGTTCCGATAATTTCGCATCCTGGGGAGGAGGCGATAGTTCGTATCATCATCCCGATTTGGAAGCATTGGCGCGTGCTGTTGATTATATTTCTGTTCACACCTACCCTTTTCACGATACATATCACAATTCTGGTTTTTGGGAAATATCCTCAAAAGAAACCAAAGGCTTGTCGGATATAGAAACCATAAATATCCTCATGGATCGGGCAAGTGATTATGCTATTGCTCAGTTCAATAGTGTTAAAGAATACCTTTATAATTTGGGGATAAAAAAACCCATGCATATTGGAGAAACTGGATGGGCAAGTTATTCTGGAGATATGTTCAACATCAAGGGTACTCGGGCAGCTGATCAATACAAACAAGCGTTGTATTATAAAAACATTCAATCGTGGGCAAACAAAAACAACATTAGCTGTTTTTATTTTGAAGCCTTTGATGAGCCTTGGAAAGATTCAAAAAATCCATCAGGATCGGAAAATCATTTTGGTCTAATAACCGTTGACGGAAAAGTCAAGTATGCACTTTGGGATCGCTTTGATCAGGGTGTCTTGAACGGGCTTTCAAGAGATGGGAAGACCGTTACAAAGACCTATAAAGGAAATCCCGATAATTTATTTATTGCTGTTTTACCGCCAGCAATTCTTGAGTCTCAAATGAACTAAAAATGAAAATTATGACCATCAACAAAAGTATTCTATTCTTATTTTCAATAATTGTTATTGGATGTGTAGCTAGTAATCCTGTTGATGTTGTTTCTACGCAAGGAAGACAAATAATGGTTAATGGATCCCCCTATTTTATGGAGGGAGTTTGTTACCACCCTGTCCCCAAAAACGCTACCAAAAGAAGTTTTGATAATATCGATCAAGATCTTGCACTTATGAAAGAAGCAGGAATCAATACCTTGAGAGTGTATGAGCCTATTGATCAGGTCGAAATTCTTGATAAAATTGAAAATGCAGGAATGAAAGTTGTGATTGGCTTTGGATACAATCAAAATGGATATTACGATATTCTTTCAGGAAGTTTTGCTGATTATATTTTAAAATATAAAAATCACAATGCCATTCTCTTGTGGGAACTAGGCAACGAATACAACTACCACCCCGAATGGTTTGACGGAGATCTTAAAAACTGGTATCAAGCGATTAACGAGGCTGCTGAAAAAATTCATCAAATCGATTCAAATCATCCTGTTGCGACGGCTCATGGCGATATGCCTGACTCATTGGCCTTTTCAATGAGCCCCAATATTGATGTTTGGGGAATAAATGTGTATCGATGGATCAATCCTTCTAGTTTAATTTTAGAATGGGAAGACGCCAGTGACAAGCCTATGTATTTTTCTGAAGCTGGAGCAGACAGTTATATGTCCGTTGCCAAAGAAGGATTTGATCAAGGAGAAAATCAACTAGCTCAAGCAGTAGCCAACGGAAAAATTATTGACGACACCCTAGAACATACCAATCTTATTTCAGGGATATTGATATTTTCATTTACTGATGGATGGTGGAAAGCAGGAAATCCAAATCAACAAGATGTTGGAGGGCAAGCTCCTAACAGTTCGGGCGTTCCCTATGACAGAAATCCCAACGAAGAATACTGGGGAATCGTTGATATCGACAGAAATAAAAAAGAAACGTTTCACGTGATTGAAGAAAAATTCAATCAATTTTCACTCTGAAAAACACTAAAATATGAAAACAATATATCCAACCTTAATACTCTGTTTGATAATGAGCTCTTGTAGTGAAAACAGCCCCCTTGATGTAACCGTATATGAAACATCCGAGAGCGGCAATAAGTTGACTCAAATCGATGAATTTTCGGAATCAGACGATTCTTCAACCATTAAGCTCGATCCTGAAACAACCTTCCAAACCATTACTGGATTTGGTGGTTCGTTTACTGAAGCGTCTGCTTATTTGTTGAATCAGCTAAGTCAAAAAAATAGAGATGTTATTCTAAATGCTTATTTTTCAGACGAAGGCGCTCGCTATTCGCTCACACGAACTCATATGAATTCCTGTGATTTTTCTCTTAGTAATTACTCTTACAGCCCAGTTGCTGACGACGTTAACTTAGCGCATTTTTCTATACAAGAAGATAAAGACGATTTGATTCCAATGATTCTTGACGCTATGTCAATCTCAAAAGAAGGATTTCGAATTATTGCTTCTCCTTGGACTGCCTCTCCATGGATGAAAGACAACAACCATTGGGTGGGAGGAAAACTGCTTCCAAAATACTACGATACGTGGGCTCTCTTTTTCTCAAAATACGCCGATGCCTACAAAAAAGAGGGAATTGATATTTGGGGATTTACCGTTGAAAACGAGCCTCATGGAAACGGAAACAACTGGGAAAGTATGCACTATACTCCCGACGAAATGACTCAGTTTGTGCAACACCACTTAGGCCCAAAACTGGAAGCAGACGGCAAAGGAGACATCATGATTTTAGGATACGACCAAAACAGAGAAGGGCTCAAAGAATGGGTTGATTCAATGTACAAAGATGAAGCTTCCTCCAAATACTTTGATGGTACTGCCATTCATTGGTACGAAAGCACTTACCATTACTTTCCCGAAGAGCTACAATACGCACATCAAAAAGCCCCAAACAAATATTTAATTCAAACCGAAGCCTGTGTTGATGATGAAGTTCCTGTGTGGAAAAACGATCCTTGGTACTGGAAAAAAGAAGCTACCGACTGGGGATATATTTGGCGTGAAGAAGAAAATAAGTATTTACACCCAAAATATGCTCCCGCCAATCGATACGCTAGAGACATTATTGGTTGCCTGAACAACTGGGTTGATGGATGGGTAGATTGGAACATGGTCTTGGATACACAAGGAGGTCCTAACTGGTTTAAGAATTGGTGTATTGCTCCCGTAATTGTTGATCCAAAAAATGATGAAGTTTATTTTACGCCCTTGTACTACATCATGGCGCATTTTAGTAAATACATTCGTCCTGGTGCAGAAGTAATTGGTGTGGAAAAAACAGATGATGAGCTCATGGTTACAGCTGCTAAAAATCCAGACAATTCTATTTCAGTAGTTGTATTTAATGAAGGAAAAACTCCTAAAAGCTTTAAGTTACAACATGAAAAAGTGTCCAAACATATAACTATCAGCCCCCAAGCGATACAAACGATTGTTTTAAACAGTCCTAAAACACACTAAAAGATGAAAAATAGTAACAAACCGGGGGTAACTCGACGGGTTTCCTTGGGCGAAAAAATCGCTTTTGGATTTGGAATGCTCGCCAATCAAATGTTCCCAGCAGTAATCAGTATTTTTATAGTTGTCCTTGTTCAAAGTCTGGGATTTCCTGGTTGGATGTGGGGATTTGTAATGATATTTCCAAGACTTTTTGATGCTATTTTAGATCCTATTATGGGTTTTATCTCCGACAATACCCGATCAAAATGGGGTCGGAGACGGCAATATGTTTTGCTTGGAGCAATCATTATGGGAGTAGCATTTATTATCATGTGGCAGTTGCATAAAGGAAGTACTGTAGAATACAACTTTATTTACTTTCTTTCTTGGTCTTTATTATTTTACATCGGACTAACCATATTTAGTGTGCCTTACGTTGCCATGGGCTACGAAATGAGTGATGATTTTCATGAGAGGACAAACATCATGGCTGTATCTCAGTTTATTGGACAATGGGCTTGGATTATTGCCCCTTGGTTCTGGGTAATAATGGATGATCGAAACTTTTTTGAATCGAGTGAAATGGCAGTAAGAGAACTCGCTATTTGGGTAAGTGTAATTTGTACAATCTTTGCAGTTATCCCAGCTATTTGTATTAGAAGTGAATCAACACTCAATAAAAATTACGAGAGTATAACCTTTAGAAACATCTTAAAAAATTTACACACAATTTTTGTTGTAAACTTTATGCAGGCATTCAAAATTAAAGCCTTTAAAAAATTATGTATAGCTACTTTTTTAGTGTTCAATGCCTTTAACACCGTGGCTGCTTTTACTTATTTTATCATTGTTTTCTATCTGTTTAACGGAGTTACAGGGCCTGATGGTGCCTGGTGGTGGCCTACTCTATTTGGAAGTGTAGGGGCTACGGTTACAACGTTCTTAGTGATTCCTGTTGTAACAAAATTGTCTGAAAAAACCGGTAAAAAGAAAGCGTTTATTATTTCTCAAACCGTTTCAATTATTGGATACGTGATGTTATGGTTTTTATTTATTCCTGGAAAACCCTATATGTTTCTATTTGCATTGCCTTTTTTCTCCTTTGGAATAGGTGGGTTATTTACATTGATGATGTCTATGACAGCTGATGTAATTGATTTAGACGAGTTGAATACAGGAAAAAGACGCGAAGGTATTTTTGGGGCTATCTATTGGTGGATGGTTAAATTTGGGTTTGGAATTGCCGGTGGATTAAGCGGTCTTATTTTGTCCATAATTGGCTGGGAATCTGGGGGAGCTACACAAACAGAAGAAGCATTGTTTGGCTTACGATTGTTTTTTTCGGGGCTACCCATACTAGGAACCCTTTTTGCAATATATATAATGTCAGATTATGATTTGACGGAAGAAAAAGCGAACGAAATAACCCAAAAGCTCGCAAAAAGAAAATCAGAAATTTTAACTAACTAGAATATAATGTCGTACAGAAAAGAGAAGATGATGTCGCTTACCGGAGTAAATTGTGCCAATATGAGTACAGACAAACTCCAATCATTGAGCGAAGAACTGTTGAAAAATGGAATGCACGGATTGTGCTTTAGTCCTTATGGAGAAGGTCAAGAGCCTGGCGAACAAATTAGCGAAGATCAAATTAGAAGAAGGCTTGAGATTATTAAACCTTATACCCAATGGATTCGCGTATTTTCGTGTACAGAAGGCAATGAAAATATTCCAAAGATTGCCAAAGAATTGGGTATGAAAACGTTGGTTGGCGCTTGGTTAGGAAGCGATGCTGAAATCAATGAAAAAGAAGTTCAAGGGCTGTTAGAGTTAAGCAAATCCGGATACGTTGATATTGCTGCAGTTGGAAACGAAGTCATGTACAGAGGTGACTTGGAAGAAGGAGAATTAATTGACTTTATAAAAAGAGTAAAAAAAGAAATTCCCGATATTCCCGTAGGTTATGTAGATGCCTATTATGAATTTTCTGCAAAACCAAAAATTACAGAAGTTTGTGATGTGATCCTAGCCAACTGCTACCCCTATTGGGAAGGTTGTACTCAAGAATACTCATTGATGTACATGAAACAAATGTACCAAGAAGCCGTTAGAGCTGGTAAAGGAAAAAAAGTGATTATTACCGAAACAGGCTGGCCGAGTCAAGGAAGTAGTTTAGGGGGTGCTCATCCATCGTATGACAATGCATTAAAGTATTTTATCAATGCACAATTGTGGTCAAAACAAGATGATATTGAAATGTTTTATTTTTCATCTTTCGATGAATCGTGGAAAGTAGATTCTGAAGGGGATGTTGGAGCATATTGGGGTCTTTGGGATAAAAACGAAAAACTAAAGTTTTAGTTTTAACCCATAGATACACAAACATATTTTATGATATATTCCGATTTATTTTCAATTCCTGAAGGAAGAGCCGTGTGTTATTCTGGTTTTAGAAAAGGACAGCAACCAGGTGTCAGTTATCCTAGCTATTTGGAAGTAAAAGAAGACTTGCACATTGTTCAAGAACATTGGCAATACATTCGGCTGTATAGTTGCGACGCTCATTCCAAAACTGTTTTGGAAGTGATCAAAAACGAAGCCCTTTCATTAAAAGTAATGTTGGGAGCTTATATCGTTGCTGAAGAAAACAATCCTAATTGTCCTTGGGATGGAGGAATGTATAGCGAAGCTCAATTAAAAAAGAATCGTGAAAAAAACAGTGGCGAAATTTCAGAACTCATTCGTCTTGCCAATGAATATCCTGAAATTGTATTTTCGCTTTCTGTAGGAAACGAAGCTTGTGTAGATTGGACAGACCATTTAGTACCCGTGAACCGCGTAATTGAATACGTTAAAAAAGTTCAACAAAAAGCCAAACAACCAGTTACTTTTTGTGAAAACTATGAACCGTGGCTTCATAAACTGGAACCCTTAGCTGAAGTTGTAGATTTTATTTCCATACATACCTACCCAGTTTGGGAATACAAAACTATCGATCAGGCAATGAATTTTACGCAACAAAATTACATACAAGTCGCTGAAAAATATCCTAATAAGGCAGTTGTAATTACGGAAGCAGGATGGGCTACAACATCTAATGGAGAGGGGATTCCTAAAGAAAATGTGAACGAAATTTTTCAAAAAATATATTTTCAAGAGCTGAACCAATGGTCAGAGCAAGACAAGGTTTTGACATTTGTTTTTGAAGCCTTTGACGAATTATGGAAAGGATCTCCAGATCCGTATGAGCCTGAGAAACACTGGGGCTTATTTACAGAAGAAAGACTTCCAAAACTTGCCGTAAAAAAAGCAGAGTACAAACGATAACAGCCATTACATTCTATAAGGAATAAAAACAAATTGAATGTAGCTTACGCCTGGTAACTAATCAGAAAGGATTTGAAAATTTTCAATGGTATATCCAATTTCCTCGTCCGCAATTTGCTCATCCATATCGAAATAAACTGAAGTAGGGTATCCATATTCTGGATCAAATTCCAAACTGTGTTGATAAGGTTCTTGGCTCAATAAATCTTTGATCTTTGTAAACAATTCCTCAATAGTTAATGGAATTCCTTCGTGACCCCATTCTTCATTTCCAGTAATACTGGTTGGTTCGCCCTCAACAACGGTTATAGAATACGGTTCGTCAATGATGCAATAGCAAGAAACCATCAAGTCAAAGCTATACGATTGAATTCCCATAGAATTCCAAAGGGTAAATTCCTTTTCTACTTCAACACTAGAACAGGCTCCTTTAGTAAAAGATTGAACACCTGCTATAGTGGCTTTACACTGATTAGAATAGGTAACCATATTGCACCCACAAACTGGTAGGTACTCTTCCGTACAAATTGCATTTTCATTTATGGCTTCGTAATCAATACACTCGGCTGTTTGTTCATCGTTTCTATCATTACAAGTAAACGCCAAAAGAAATGGAATGAATAAAAGAAGTCGTTTCATAGCGGTAATTATGATTATATTTTACAAGATAAAAAAAAATGTACACCGGAAATCTAAATTCCTTCGTTATCTCATTATTAATTACCTTTGCGACAACATATTTCTTTAATGAAACTAGAAAAAAACCCATTGTATCCTGTTTTTTTGAAAACCTCTCAACTACAAATTTTAATTGTGGGAGGCGGGTTTGTTGCCTTGGAGAAAATGGAGTTTTTGTTTAAATCAAGCCCAAATAGCGCTGTTACTTTGGTCTCGCCAATGCTTCGAGAAGAAACTTCAAAATGTGTTGACAAAAACAAAGTTGCCTATATCAAGGACTCTTACCATAAAAAATATCTTGAAGGCAAGCATTTGGTAATTGCTACAACCGATCAACCCAGCGTAAACCTTGAAGTCTATAACGATTGTCGCTCTAAGAACATTCTAGTAAATGTAGCCGACAATCCGCCCTTATGCGATTTTTATATGGGAGGAATTGTGACCAAAGGAAACTTGAAAATTGCCATTTCTACCAATGCAAAATCTCCTACAATGGCAAAAAGAATCCGACAATATCTTGAAGATTTTTTACCCGACCAAATGGATGAATTGTTAGAAAAACTCCACACCTATCGCAATAAACTCAAAGGCGATTTTGAAGAAAAAGTAGAAGCCATGAACGAGTTGACCAAAAAAATGATGGAAAAATAAAAGCGCTATTCTTAACTTTTATTAAAGATTTGAAATCCCTTTATTTACAACATTCTCAAATACTCTGCGATGGCTCTTGCTTCCTCCATGGTTAGGTTTTGATTCAACATCATTACATTGTTGTATTCTTTTAGAAGAGCTGAAGCATCGGGATCTTTTTTGAGCATCTCGATTGGGTTTAATAGGATATTCATTACCCACTCCGGACTTCTTCTTTCATAGATTCCCTTCATAGGAGGACCGATTAATTTAACCTCTTCCATATGACACGAAGTGCATTTGGCACCAAAAATTTTATCCCCCTTTTCAGCCAAGCTAACATCAATAATCGAATCAAACTCCAAATGAGTTACAGGTCCAATTCCTTTGTTGGTCAAATCAATTGATGTCATTGAAGTCTTAGGCTTATTTTTGGAAACGTTGTTACAATTGCACAAAAGTAATAATGTAAGCAATCCTAATAAATACTTCATAATTAAACTCTAAAATTAAATCACAATGTAGCTGTTTTTACAAAAATCTACGAATTTGGTTTTTGCACTTTTGCCAACTCAATTCGATCCGGTTTTAACACAACACGCTTTCTTTTGTAAAGCGCTCCCACTGCTTTTTTAAAAGCTTTTTTACTCATTTCTAAATAAAAACCTATTTCCTCGGGGGTGCTTTTATCTGTCAATTCTAAAAAATCATTTTTCTCTAAATGCGAGAGAATGGTATGACAATCTTTTTCAATAACATTCAAAAACCCTTGAGGGCGGAGAGAAACGTCAATCTTTCCGTCCTCTCTAATGTTTTTGATGTATCCCGTTAGCTGCATTCCTTCATGAACAGGTTGAAAGATTTCGCTAGAAAATAAAAGCGCTTCATAGGATTCTTCGATGAGTACATTGTATCCAAGGTCTGTTTCTTTGACTACATACAATGTTACCTGATCTCCTGTTTGAAATTCCATTGGTTTGGTATTATGAGTTTAAGAAAGTGATGATATGACTGCATATATGGTCTATCTGGTCTTGCTCCAGTTCCGTATGCATGGGCAATGATATCACTTCTTGAACCAGTTGATTGGTTGTCTGAAAATCATTTTCATTGTATCGAGAATCGGCATAAGCCTTTTGTAAATGCAAAGGAATCGGATAATAAACCCCACACGGGATTTCGTGAGCATTAAGATGCTTAACCAGTGCATCTCGGTCAGCATCAATTACTCGTAGGGTATATTGATGAAAAACATGCGAGTCACAAGCGGCTTCTCGATAGGGAGTAATCAACTTGGGATGATTCGCTAACCGCTCAGTGTATCGAATCGCAGCTTCTTTTCTACGTTCGTTATAAAAGTTTAAAAGCGGTAGTTTCGCACTCAAAACTGCGGCCTGAATACTGTCTAATCGGGAATTGACGCCCACAACATCGTGATGATAACGAACATACATTCCGTGATTAACGATTCCACGAATGGCATGCGCCAATTCATCATTGTTGGTAAAAATCGCACCGCCATCGCCATAACATCCTAAATTTTTAGAAGGAAAAAAAGATGTAGATGCAATGTCTCCGATAGTTCCTGTTTTGGCTTTGGTACCATCCGAAAAAGTGTAATCCGAGCCTATTCCTTGTGCGTTATCTTCAATCACATACAAGTTGTGTTCCTTAGCAATCTGCATAATGGCTTCCATATTAGCAGCCTGACCAAATAAGTGAACAGGAACAATGGCCTTGGTTTTTGGAGTTATGGCTTTTCGAATAGCTGCTGGATTAATATTAAACGTGTCTTTTTCAACATCTACCAATACAGGCGTAAGCTGAAGCAAAGCAATCACCTCAACGGTAGCAGCAAAAGTAAAATCTGCTGTTATTACCTCATCCCCGGGCTTGAGCCCCAATCCCATCATTGCAATTTGAAGTGCATCCGTACCGTTGGCACATGGAATCACATGTTTTACACCCAAATAAGTCTCCAATTCCGTTTGAAAACTACGAACTGCAGGCCCATTAATAAAGCTTGCCGTATCAATTACTTTCTGAATGGTGCTATCAACCTGCGGTTTGATGTATTCGTATTGCCCTTGAAGGTCAACCATTTGAATTTTTTTCATAATACAACTTTCGCTATTAGTTAGCGAAATTACAAAAATAGACTGGTAAACATATTACACCTCCGAAGTTCTTCTCATTAAAAACCGTATTTTTGCCTTATTTAAAGACCGTATGCAATTCGTTTATTCACTCTTAACACAATTTATCCAAAGTATTCTTCCTATAGGTTCGCTCGGGGGTGGCAAAGTAAAATTATTCGTAAAAGGTCGAAAAAATACCTTTGATCAACTCAAAAAAGCACTTCATTCCAACGATAAAACCTTTTGGTTTCATGCTGCCTCGCTTGGAGAGTATGAACAAGGAGTTCCAATTATTGAGGCGATTAAAAAAACCCATCCCAATCACAAAATTGTTATTACTTTTTTCTCACCTTCAGGATATGAAATTAAAAAGAACAATCCCCTTGCCGATGTGACCACCTACTTGCCTTTGGATACCCCAAAAAATGTTCAGCGATTTTTAAATATCGTACGGCCTGAAAAAGCCTTTTTTATTAAATACGAATTTTGGCCCAATTACCTAAAACAACTCAAAAAACTACAGATTCCCACTTATCTCATAGCTGGAATGTTTAGAGAAAATCAATGGTTTTTTAACCCCTCAGGAAACTGGATGCGAAAAACACTTTCATGCTTTACTCATTTTTTTCTTCAAAACAATACTTCCAAACAATTGCTCCAAGGGATTGGTTTCAATAATATAAGTATTAGCGGTGATACTCGCTATGACCGAGTAGGCGCCCCCAAAGAGCCCCTTCCTTTTATGGAATCATTTAAAGGAACACGAAAGTGTGTGGTAGCAGGAAGCACATGGCCTGAAGACGAAGCTGTGCTGTTAGATGCGATTCATGCTACACCCAATAACTGGTGTTGGTTGATAGCTCCACACGAAATGCACGAAGATAAAATAGACCGTCTAATGGCAAAATTGCCCGAAGGAAGTCGGAGATATACCCAAACAGATATTTCGAAACTAAGCAACTGTCCAGTTCTTGTTTTGGATACAATAGGAGTATTGAGTCGCTGCTATGCCTATGCTTCTATTGCCTATGTGGGAGGTGGCATGGGAACTTCTGGTCTTCACAACATCTTGGAACCTGCCGCTGAAGGCATCCCCATTATTATCGGAAAAAACTACGCAAAATTTCCTGAAGCAATTGAGCTTATTTCTAATGGAGGAGTGATCAGTATTGCTTCTGCTAATAGTTGTTCAGAACAACTCAAAATCTTAATGGAAGACAATGCATTGTGCCAACAAAAAGGGAAAAAAAATTACGATAAAGTAACCGAACATCAAGGGGCAACCCAAAGAATATTAGATATATTAAATCATAAATGATGATTTGTATTCCTGCTAAAATTCCGCTAGAACTTTCCGCTATTGATGACGAATTAAAGGCCATTTATCACAGTAAAGACAGTTTTTGTATTTGGGTCTTTACAACCAAAACCGATAGCAATCAATTTATAGAAGCTACTGCGGGTATGAATAAAGTCGCGCGTTCAGACTACTATGTAAAAAATTATACATAAAAAAAGCCCCAACTTTCGTTGAAGCTTTGTGCGGGTGAAGGGACTCGAACCCCCAAGCCGTTAAGCACTAGATCCTAAGTCTAGCGTGTCTACCAATTTCACCACACCCGCAAAATGTGGACTGCAAATATACACAAGATTATTAAAACTCCGATGCTCATAGGTGTCAAAAAAACAAGTGGATTTTTGTACCTTTACTATCTAAATCATTCCCTATGAATATTCATAAAAAATACATAGAAAACCATCAAAATCGTTTTTTAGAAGAATTATTTGATTTGCTTCGCATTCCCTCTGTAAGTGCAGATCCAGCCTATGCGGATGATGTCATCAAAACGGCCCAGGCCGTGAAAGAACAATTGGAAAAAGTGGGATGTGATTCTGTAGAAATTTGTGAAACTGATGGTTATCCAATTGTTTATGGAGAAAAAATAAAAGATCCCAAATTACCTACCGTTTTGGTGTATGGTCATTACGATGTCCAGCCAGCAGATCCCATAGAGCTTTGGGATAACGACCCTTTTGAGCCAATTATCAAAACAACCGATATACATCCTGAAGGAGCAATTTTTGCAAGAGGAGCTTGCGACGATAAAGGGCAAATGTTTATGCATATTAAAGCTTTTGAATTGCTTCAACAAACATCGGGTCTTCCTTGTAATGTAAAGTTTATGATTGAAGGAGAAGAAGAAGTTGGTAGCGAAAATCTCGAGGTTTTTGTGAAAAACAATAAGGAAAAACTCGCCAATGATGTCATCTTAATTTCTGACACAGGAATGCTAAGCAATTCGCAGCCCTCCATCACTACAGGGCTAAGAGGATTGAGTTATATGGAAGTAGAAGTTACAGGTCCTAACAGAGATTTGCACTCTGGACTTTATGGCGGAGCAGTAGCAAACCCTATCAACATTTTAACCCAAATGATTTCTTCCCTTCACGACGATCAAAATCACATTACCATTCCAGGGTTTTATGACAAAGTAGAGGAGTTATCCAAAGCTGAGCGAGTAGAAATGGCAAAAGCGCCATTTTCATTAGAAGCCTACAAACAAGCATTGGACATAGAAGCTGTTTATGGAGAAAATGGCTATTCTACCAACGAACGAAAGTCTATTCGGCCCTCATTGGATGTCAATGGTATTTGGGGCGGCTATATGGGAGAGGGTTCTAAAACAGTAATTGCTAGCAAAGCCTACGCAAAAATATCCATGCGATTGGTTCCCAACCAAAACTGGAAAGAAATCAGCCGTCTTTTTGCGAAACATTTTACATCCATTGCTCCAGCAGGAGTTACCGTGAAAGTTACCGAGCACCACGGTGGAGAGGCGTATGTAACTCCAACGGATGGTATTGAATACCAAGCAGCGAGCAAAGCATACGAAGATGCCTTTAAAATAAAACCCATTCCGGTTCGAGATGGAGGAAGTATTCCCATTGTAGCATTGTTCGAAGAATCGTTAGAAAGCAAAACTATCTTGATGGGTTTTGGGTTGGATAGCGACGCCATTCATTCTCCTAATGAACACTATGGAGTATTCAATTTCTTGAAAGGGATTGAAACCATCCCGCTTTTTTATCACCATTTCACTCAACTATTTTTAGAAAAAAACGCTGGTTGAAAAAAGATTTTTTTCTGCTAAAGGTTGATCAAAAAAAGTGCAGAGGCAATCCCGTCACTTAAGAAGCTCCCTTTTGAGGTAGTTTTTAAGCATTTTTGATCCCAAAAAAGCAATCCCTCATCCACATAACGTTGCGACTGCTTCAAAAGATGCTCTACATACGACTCTCCAAAGCGATGACGAACTTCTTTTTCGGAAACGCCCCATAGGGTGCGAAGTCCTGTCATGATATATTCGTTGTATTGATCGACTTTGGATAAAATTTCTTCTTCAAACGGGCGCATCCCTTTTTGAAGAGCATTTATGTATTGAGCATTATTAGATACATTCCAGCTTCTTTTTTGACCGTCAAAACTATGAGCCGAAGGACCAATTCCTAGATAGGTTTTGCCTTTCCAATAGGCCGTATTGTTTTTCGAAAAATACCCTTGTTTTCCAAAGCTAGACAATTCGTAATGGACAAAGTGATTTTGTTCCATCCTATCAACAAGTAAATGGTATTGATCTTGAACTTTCTCCTCCTCAAGAGGTGTTATGACTTCTTGTTTTACAAAATGGTAAAGCGCTGTTTTGGGTTCAATGGTTAGGGCATAAGAAGAAATATGTGGAAAATCAAATTCCAATGCTTGTTCAATATTTTTTTGCCAGGATGCTAATGAGCTATCTGGCATTCCGTATATCAAATCAATAGAAATATTTTTAAACAACTTAGAAGCGGCATCCAAACACTGAATGGCTTGATCTGCGTTGTGAGCCCGATTCATCATTTTCAATTCACGGTTATCAAACGATTGTATGCCTATACTCAAGCGATTTACATAAGAATCGGATAGGGATTGAAGCGTGAATGTATTTAAATCGTCAGGGTTAGCCTCAAGAGTAATTTCAGGATTTTCGGTCACATTGAAATGAGATTGTACTTGGTGTATCAATTCCGCGATTTCTGTGGGAGTAAGTAAAGAAGGGGTCCCTCCTCCAAAATAAATCGTTTCGATAGATTGCGAAAATGTGACTGACCGAATGGCTATTTCTTTCTTGATAGCACTGAGCATGGCAGTCTTGTGATTCAACTGTGTTGAAAAATGAAAGTCACAGTAGTGACAAGCTTGTTTACAAAATGGAATATGAATATAAACTCCTGCCAAACCTTTATTTTTTAACGCGGTGTGCCTCTTGTTTTACAAAAGAAGCCCAGCCAGAAAATTTTTTGTCAGATTGTTGAGTTCCAGCGTTATAAAAATGGCATACTGCCGCTGCCAAACCGTCGGTTGAATCTAAATTTTTAGGAAGTGTTTTTAGCCCCAAAACGCTTTGAAGCATTTTGGCAACCTGTTCTTTGCTTGCATTTCCACTGCCCGTGATGGCCATTTTTATTTTTTTAGGAGAATACTCCGTGATGGGAATGCCTCTTGATAGTCCAGCCGCCATGGCAACTCCTTGAGCGCGCCCCAATTTGAGCATGGATTGCACGTTTTTACCAAAAAAAGGAGCTTCAATCGCAATTTCATCCGGGTGAAATGAGTCAATCAGCTCAATGGTGCGTTCAAAAATAAGCTTAAGCCGAACGTAATGATCATCTAATTTATTCAATTTTAACTCGTTGAGTTGAAGAAACTCCATTTTTTTTCCAACCACCTTAATCAATCCAAAACCCATGATGGTTGTCCCAGGATCGATCCCTAAAATAATACGTTCTGAAGAAGGGGATTGATTTTGACTCATCATACAAAGCTACTGAAATATTATTGAGGTGCCGTTTTAAAAATAAGAGGCAAGTCAATCGTGGATTTTACAGGAAGTCCAACATTGGTCTTGGTTGCTGGCAACACATTGGGCAGCTTGGATACCGATAGTTGTAAAAGACTGTCTATAAAAGGAAATTCGGCATCGATATTCGTGTTAGTGCTTCTATTTTTAATGGATATCTTGCCTTTTTGATCTATCAATAAAGTAAGTACAAGAGTGTCATTGAGTGGGTTGTTGGGCTGCAGTCGGTGTTGATTGATCTGATTGGATAACAAACGACTCAATTCTTTTTGAAAACACTGATATTGCTCTTTATAAGTTTGAAGTGAATCGCAGTGAGAAAAAGAAGGGCTTTCGTCTGAAAAAGTCCATTCGTAAGAAATCGAATGTTTTTCAGGTGATGATTGTTTACACGAAAAAAAAACGAGTGCAACGCTTAGTATTAGAAGCCACTTATTCATTTGTGAAAATTACGAAAATTTGAGGTTTGTTTGATGATTTTCAATTCTATCTCGTATTTTTGTGGCATAAATATGCATTCAATGGATACACTATTGTTTTTTGTGGGCATTTTGTTGGTGATGTTGGGAGTAGTCGGAAGTTTTCTTCCTGTACTTCCAGGACCTCTAACTGGTTGGTTTGGCTTGTGGGCGCTCCACGCAACAAAGGCTGTTCCTGACAACTGGCGTTTCTTAGGGATTACCTTGGCTGTGGCTATCGCGATTTTTCTACTAGATTATGTGATTCCTCTGTTAGGAACCAAAAAATTTGGAGGCACAAAGTCGGGAATGATTGGAACAACTATTGGACTTATTTTAGGAGTATTGTTTTTCCCTCCTTTTGGAATCATTATCGGCCCTTTTATAGGTGCTTTTGCAGGAGAAATGAGTAAAAATAAAGATTCTAAAAAAGCTTTCCGAGCTGCACTGGGCTCGTTTATTGGGTTTTTGACAGGTACTTTTTTAAAACTCGGAACTGCTGTTGTCTTTCTTGTACTTTTCGTACTCAAAGCCTGGGACTATAAATCCGAGCTTCTTTTTTGACACATCCAACGTCGTTTGAATTAAAATCAAACCACAATACTATTCTCATTTTTTTAAATTCAGTAAACGCTCACTATTTAGTGATCATTGTTCGTTGATGACCTTTTAAAAAAATCAAATCACAATAAATTTTAACTTCACGAAATAAGGTCATTCCTGCCCAACTGACGAAAGACAGGATTATACGTTTAAAACAACATTGGATGAGTCAATATGTAAAGAACTGTTTGAGGAGATTTCATGTTTTGAAATTTCTCCAATGGCATTAACTTTTATTTTTATAGGATTATACGTCATCCATCCCGTTTTGTGATTCCCAAAATTTAGAATTCTCACATAGTTAGGATAGATTGTTTTGGTAATATTTGCATCAAATACTCTTCTAAATTCATAGAAACACGAAGACAATTGTAATCTTATACTTATACAGTTGTAGGTTTTTTTGTACAAAAAACCCTCGCCAAAAGGCAAGGGTTGAGTTATAACTGTATATATGGTTCTATTTAGTAGTACTCCGCTCGGTTGTCAATTACTTCTTTTGAATCTTTCAACGCTGTGAAAACTTTCGACATAATATTGCTGCGATATTTTTCTTGTTCTTGATTGATGAAAAACGTGTAATTTTCGATCGGTGCTGCTTTGGAAGATTGAGTAACCTTGATCTTGTAAACACCGTTTTGACCTTTCAACAGTTCAGAAACTTCATTCTCTGACATTGAAAAGGCAGTTCCGACAATAAGAGGCTCTCTTCCTGCTCCTGAAAGCGTTCCAGCCTGAGTGTTGAGCGCAGCTGCTGAGTTAACCGTTATATTGTTTGCCGAAGCAAATGCTTCTAGCGTATCATTGTCTGAATAGTTATCTAAAATGTATGCTGCTTTTTGCTGGTTTCTTAAAATAGGAGTTACACGAGCCAAAGCCTCTTCTAAAGGAGAAAGACCTTCTTCAACTGCGTTCGTTAATTGAGCTACCACATAGCCTCCTGAGTTGACATTAAAACGCTTAATATCTCCTACTTGAGCTTCTTCAGAAAAGGCCCATTGCACCAAACGTCTTTGATTCTCAAGCCCTGGAAGGTTATTGTCCAAAACTTTAAGGTTTTTAACCGGTCGAACCGAATACTTGTTTTCTTCAGCTACCTGAACAAAATCGACCTCTTTTTGGGCAGCTATCTCAAATTTTGTAGCTTGGTTAAACACCAAGTTGCTGGTTTCTTCAGAGGGAACTAACTTGCGAGCTACGGTGGCTAACAGAACGACATCTTCTTTTCCTGTAATTTGAATCACGTGGAATCCAAAGTCCGTTTCAACCATCCCTATTTTACCGTTGCGGTTTGAAAACACAAAATCATTAAAGTTCGGAACCATAGCTCCTTCTTGAAAAAAGCCCAAGTCGCCTCCTTTGGTTTTGGAAGGACCGTCCGAAAATTCTTTTGCCAAGTCTGAAAAAGTACTCGGATTGTTTCTAGCTTTTCGCAACAAGCGTTGTGCCTCCGCTTTGGCTGCTGCTTTGCTTCTTGTAATATCAGAAGCTGCATTAGAAGCTCCTTGATAGGAAACCAAAATATGGCTGGCTCGAACAGAACCTCCTTTTTTGCGATCCAACATTCGAGACAACTTGTAATAGCCGTTGTCTAAATACGGTCCAAAAACTTCTCCTTCAGGCAAAGCAAACAATGTGTTGGCTGCCGCAGTTGGCAAGGCGCCTTTAGCAACATATATCGAGTCAAATTTAATGTCTGAATACTCATTAATAAACTCCGAAATGTTTTTCGTCGATTTGATACTAGGAAGAGTTTCTGTCAATTTGGAAACATCGTTGTAAGCTTCTTTTTCTTGCAACAATTCTTCAAGGCTACTTTTGATAGCATTTTCATCTTCCAATGACGGAGATTCTTCAAATAAAACGTATTGAATGTCGCGAGAAGCTTCAACTTCAAAATCTGAAGGATGCTCTTCTATATAATTTTTTATGTCTTTTTTGGTTACAGATACCAAACTATCGGGAATACTGGAATAAGGAATTTGAACGTACTGAATATTCACAGTATTGCCTTCGGAATAAAATGCATATTCTCCATCTTTTTCAGTTGCATTTAAACCGGCTTTCAATAAATTTTGATAAACAGTTTGGCGGTATGAATTTTTGAGCGACTCCTCCTGATTGCTCCATTGTTCAAAAGCAATGGGGTTCGTAGCTTTTAGTTCGGCTAAAAAATCGATGAATTTTTGAACGTCAAACTGACCGATTTCATTTTGAAATCGAGTGTCGGAATTGAAATTTGGATTTTCACTTAAAACCAATTCGATTGCTGATTTTCCAACGCCCAAGCCAAGAGCTTCAAACTCTTGTTGTAAAATAGTAGAGCGGAGCATTTGATTCCACACATTTTCAACCGCTTGACTGGAAGTCATATTAAAGTTTCTTTCTGAAAAATCGACTTGATTGCGAAATTCAGCAATTGAAAGCTCTTCGCCATCAACTTCTCCTATGGGAGCTCTTGTTTCGAATCCTGATCCACTCCCTCCGTCAAAAACACCTGATATCACAAAGGCAAATAATGCCATCCCGATTACCAGAATTAAAAATATAGAACGTTCTCTAATTTTTCCTAAAATTGCCATATTTATTGTTTATTTGGTTGAAAACAGTAGGCGAAAATACAATTTCCTTATCAATTATAAAAGACCCATTGCAGATAATGTAAAACCAATTAAGTCTTTGGTGTTTTTAATTCAATCAAATTGATTTTGGTGTTCGAAACTTCTTTAATAAATATGTCAAAAGCCTCTATTTGAACTAGGTCTCCTTGATTGGGTATCTCTTGGGTGTTGTGAACGATTAGCCCTCCTAATGTCTCGTATTGATCGCTTTCTGGAAGATCCAATCGGTAGGTGTCATTCAGGTAATCGATTTCCAATCGCGCTGAAAAAAGATAGGTGTTTTCGTTAACCTTTTCTTCTACCATTTGTTGGGTGTCGTGTTCATCTTCGATTTCGCCAAACAACTCCTCAACAATATCTTCTACTGTAATCATTCCAGCCGTACCTCCATATTCATCCAAAACAACGGCTATACTTTTGTGTTTTTTGGTAAGTATATTCAATACGTCTTTGGCTAAAATTGTTTCTGGAATGTATTCAACGGGAAGTATAATTGAACGAAGGGATTTGGGTTTTTTAAAAAAATCAAACGAGTGGACATACCCAATAATATTGTCGATATTTCCTTGATAAATTAAAATTTTGGAATAGCCTGTTTTTACAAACAATTCTTGGACAGTTTGAAGACTTTCGTAGCGTTCTACAGAAGTAATTTCAGCTCTAGGAACCATGACTTCGCGCGCTTTTACATTTGAAAAATCCAACGCATTTTGAAAAATTTGAATTTCACTATCTAGGGTTTCTTGATGTTCGGCAGATTCGATTTGTTCTGTAATATAATTCCCGAGTTCTATTTTACTAAAAACAGCGGATACTTCATCGCCTTGAGTTTTCAGAAAGCGACTCAAAACAGCGTTTGAAATCCACATTACCACTTTGGTAATGGGCGAAAAAATAATGTGAAATAAAAACGCCGGCAAAACCAAGGCTTTAAACACCGTATTGGAGTATATCTGAAACAATACTTTGGGCAAAAATTCGGCAGTCAGTAAAATAATGGCTGTAGAAATCAACGATTGGTAAAAAACCAACAACAAAGGAAGGCTTTGATGATTGAGGTAACTTGGAAACAGCATTTTCAGAATCATTTCTCCCATAAAGATCCCATACACGACCATAGAGATGTTGTTTCCCACAAGCATGGTAGCGATAAATTTAGAGGGGGATTCCGTAATATGAGTCAGTACTCTAGGAACAATTCCTTGCTTTTTCTTTTCTAGCTCCAGATAAATTTTGTTGGAAGAGACAAAAGCAATTTCCATTCCCGAAAAAAAAGCTGAAAGCAATAGACTCCCGATGATGACTATACTTTCGGTGTCAATCATTTTTGAGAATTTCGTTGATCTATTTTCCTTCTATAATGTCTTCTAAAAAAATACATCCCTACGGCCAATATCATAAAAAACAATGATAAGTATGCTCGACTAGGATCTGTATTCCACTCAGAAACTCCAATATACAAGAAAAAGAACGCTAGGAATACATAGAGAAATTCGGATATTTTAAAATATTTCATAATAATTAGGGTGTGTTTTCTTCTTCTACTGCGATGGTTCCTTTCAATGCACCCGTTCTAAAAACGGTAAAATTTCGGCTAGCATCCAACCGCACCGCATTGATGTCGTAATCATCACTGGTAAATGTAAAGTTTTTTTCAGTAAAAAGCCACTCTTGATCAGGATCCCAATACAATTGCGATGTTTTTAAAACGGCTCCATCGTGGGTTTGAATCACTACATGACCTTGCAAATCAATAATTTGGGTTTTGTTATACAAAATCCCATAATCCGAAGTCACTTCAGTGGCATTCATATCTTGGTCATAAAAAACAACCTTTAATCCATCTGGAAACTCTGAAAAAGGAAATTTTTGATTGGTAAAATCCTTATTTATAGGCGCTGTTAAAACGGCTTTCGTTTTGGAGGAATCTGTATAAACCAATCGCATGGTTTCGGCAATTCCAACGGGGATGTAATTGAATTGATTGATTTTTTGTATTTCCTTGTAGTTATCTTGACATGAAAAAACCATCATGAGAAGTATGGCTCCCATGATGGTTTTGGTTATGTTTTTTAGCAATATGACCATTCCTACAAGGTAGGCACTTTAACGCTGGCTTTGATCCAACAATCAAAAGTTACTGTTTTTCCTGCCATTCCTTCAGTAAAAATATCGGTTTTACTAGGCGCTCTACCCTCGTAACTTGCCGCGGTTTTGGCGGCGGCTTTTTTAAGAGAAGCATCAACGCGTCCGGCTTTTTTGGCAGTTTGAGCTGCCAACCAGTACACCGCTCTTTTTTCGAATTGTGTATTTCCACAGGCGTTGGCACTGCTTGTATATAGACTAGCAATCAACAAATAAGCACGCCCCAATGAAGGTTGATAGGACAAGGCTTTGTTGGCATACGATCGGGCGGAACTTTTTTGTCCACGTTTTTTAAACTTTACAGCAATTTTATAAAGTGTTTTTGCTTTTTTATAAGGATCTGTCTCCAAGGTCAACGATTCTTCGTAATAACGAAGTGCCTCCGAACTGTTGTTCTTTTTGTCGTTCAATAAGCCCAAATAATACGCTGAGTTTGCTGAAGGATTGAGCGCATGCAAAGCCTCTACCAATTCCACAAACAACGGATCATCTGTACACTCTTTTCCGTCCATTCTTCCCGCTGCACGATTCAACCAAACTTCGTTGGTTTTATTTTGATCAAAATTCTTTCGATACAAAGGAATTAGGTTTTCACAAGTCGATTCTTTTGCAATAATCGCATCCAAATTGTTGGCATAGGTTGTATTAGCAACTGAGTTGATTTCATACACGCGCTTGTTTCGCGTTTCCCGCGAAGTCAAAGCAGTTCCGTTGTCCTCTTTTTTGAGGATAACATCTAATTTTTTAGCCAATTTGGTGTTTTCAAGCTCAAACTTTTCAGAAACGTCTTCGTATTTATCAAACAAGGCTTCGATCGTTACCGAAGGCTCTCCCGACTTGTAAAGCTGATACATCGTTTTGAAATAATTATACAATCCTTTTGGATACGTAAAGCTTGCTGCGTCTTCTGTAAACGCTTTATCAAACATTTCGAAAACTTCTTTTTGAGAACCTACTTTATAGTCCAACATGGATTGGGCTTTGTCTGCAATAATTTTCCCAACTTCGCTCACGCCGCTTTTACTTTTAGGAAAGTGAGTCAACCAATCATCGTATAGCTGCATCAACTCAGAAACAAAGGCTTGTTTTTCGTCACCCGTAGCGTTTTTGATTTTGTGGGCTACTATTTTTTTTCCATACTTAAACGTAGCTACATTAAGCTCAGGACATTCTGTATTAACTTTTTTCCAAGGCTCGTAGGCCGCATCGTAATTTTTGACTTTTGCATATTCTGCAAAAATGGATAAGTTTGTTGGACAGTCGCTATTCATTTGTCCACTTAGCATTGTAAATGCCCCTAAAAGAACCATCCATACGGTTATCGATTTTTGAATCTTTAAGTTCATAATATTGTTGTTTTTATTAATCTTAATTGTATTTTCTTTTGATAAACCAACGATCGTTCAGCGAAAACCCGATTCGAATGGCTACAAAATTCTCCTCAACCAATCCTTCGCTCAAAGTGCCTCGTTTTCCAAACTCAACTCCGATATTGGCACTCGACAATCCATTCAACGGCAATCCCAATCCAAAAGATATGCCAAGTTCGTCAATCGACTGATTTTGAATGTGCAATCCTGTCTTTTCGATACGAACACCTGCCCGATATACAATCCGGCTAAAATAACTGGTAAATGAATTATATTTTGGAATATAAAATCCACCCACTGAAAGCTGCGAAGCACTTTTATAGGTTACATCACTCATTGAAAAAAGTTGGTTTTCATATCCACCACTCGTCGAAAAAGTATATTGCGCTCCTGCTGACCATTTTTTGTTCTCTCCAAAACTAAATCCTAGCGAATGAGTTGTGGGAATTGTAATCGTGGTTTTATCAAGGCCAGTAGCAGCCAAGTCAACGACCAACTCATCTCCTCCGCTATTGCTGAGGCGGGGTCGTGTCACTATCACTTTAGTATTGCTAGAATTTAATGAGCCTTTGGGGGAAAATTGATAATTGGCTTGTAGGTCCCATTTCGAGAAAAGTCGTTTGTGATAATCCAACCCCAATGTGAATGTAAATCCTCGCAAAGAAGATTCGTTATTCAAAATAGTGGCTAGTTCAATATCCTGAATAATAAGGGTGCTGGTATGGTTCAACGAGCCAAAATTATAGTTGGCTGTAAAACCGACTCCAAAATCGTTAAAAACTTTTTTTCCAAGACTAAAAAACGCCTGGTTAACCCCTCCCGAGCCCTCAAATTGAGTCGATTGATTGGGTTCTACGGTCGTGTCTTCAGTCAACAGACGATACCCCACCGCACTTTTGGGTATGATTCCAAAACCAAAATTAAAATGCTTGGTAGGAATTCCAACAGCCAAATAATCGATCCCCGAAGTGGTGTTTATTGAATTGCCTTCCGAACTTTTTAGATCCGTATCCACATAACTTACTCCAACAGAATAGTTTACCAACTGTAAGGAAGCGTATCCTGCAGGGTTTTGAAGATTCAAATGAATACTGTCCGAGTACGAACTCAATCCACCCATCATTCTATTTTCAGCGGTTCCTTTGAATGTGTTTTCTCCAATACCATAAAAAGAATACGGGGAAAGACTTCCTTTTTGAGCCATTGCAACTACTGCAAAAAACAAGAAAGAAAGGGTAGTGATTTTTTGTATCATTCGGTTAAATTAAGTGCTAAAATTGTATTTAATCCTTTCAGTAATAGATTGGAATCCGCAAATATGCCATTTTTTATGGTTTTTGACAAAAAATCTGCGTCCCCTCCTGTTAAAATAACTGTTAAATTTTCTGATTGACGACGGTAATGATTTATAAATCCATTGATTTCGTGACAAACTCCATGAACAATCCCCGAGTGAATAGAACTGGAAGTCGAAGTTCCATAAGCAGTCGCTGGAATTTCTTTTTTCAAATGAGGAAGATTTTGTGTTTGATTTGCCAAAGCTGCATACCGCATTTTAATTCCTGGAGAAATTGCACCGCCTGCATACACCTCATCAGCTGTTTTGAAATCATAGGTAATACAACTTCCTGCGTCTATGACCAATACCGCTCGATTGGGAAATTGGGCTACCGCCCCGCTTACCAACGCCATACGATCGACACCCAAGGTTTTGGGAGTTTGATACGCGTTTTGAAAAGGAACTATGGACTCCCAAGTCAATTGAAATACTGAAATTTCAGCTTCTAAAACCGTCATCAATTCGGGTTGAAATTGCGAAACATTGCAAACAATTGCATGGCGAATAGCATACGTATCCATCACTTTTCGAACGGCATTCAAAACCTGAGAATCAGCTGTTTCTTGGAATACGAGCCTATGGTTTTCAAATACTGCCAACTTGCTTCGGGTGTTTCCGATATCAATAACTAAATTCATTCGATTTTAATTGCCCCGCTAAAGTACTGAACATTTTTTATATGAATCATTGTACATTTTGGAAAAGCACGTTATATTTGCCATTCCAATTTTGGAGGTACCTTAGCTCAGTTGGTAGAGCAAAGGACTGAAAATCCTTGTGTCCCTGGTTCGATTCCTGGAGGTACCACATCAAAAGCCGCACAAACTGCGGCTTTTTTTTTGCTGTCGTGTAGCTTTGATGTACAGTCCCTAAAAACTCTTTAGTACAATAAAAGATAGTATATTTGCGGCAATTAAAATTCTTTGTTGAATTTTTAACAAAAGGGGGGGACACACAAATGGAATTTGACTGGGATACAATCATGCTGCCGTTATCAATTTTTTTGATGGTAATATACTCAACAGCCTTGGTGTTGATTTTGTTGTATAGCCTTTCGCAATTGAATTTGCTTTTCAATTATCTTTCTTTTCGTTCCAAACCTCAAAAAAACGAACCTGTATTTGATTTAAACGACCCCAAGCAAGTTCCCTACGTCACCATACAACTCCCTGTTTTCAACGAGTTGTATGTGATGGAACGCTTGTTGGAAAGCGTCAGTAACATCGAATACCCTAAAGACCGATTGGAAATTCAAGTCTTGGACGACTCCAACGACGAGTCGGTGGAAATTACTGCTAAAAAAATTAAGGAACTTTCCGAACAAGGACTCGATATTGTACATGTTTTTAGAGATAACCGAGAAGGTTTTAAGGCAGGAGCCCTCAAATACGGGTTGACGTTGGCCAAGGGCGAGTACATCGCTATTTTTGATGCTGATTTTTTACCCGAAAAAGACTGGCTTCAAAAAACGGTTCCTTATTTTAAAAATCCTGAAATTGGTGTGGTACAAACCCGTTGGGGGCATATCAATCGTGATTATTCCGTGTTGACTCGTGTGCAAGCTTTTGCGCTGGACGCACATTTCACTTTAGAACAAGTCGGAAGAAACAGCAAAGAACACTTTATCAATTTTAACGGAACGGCTGGAATTTGGCGCAAGGAATGTATTTTGGACGCTGGAAACTGGGAAGGAGATACGTTGACTGAAGATTTGGATTTAAGCTATCGTGCGCAGTTAAAAAACTGGAAATTCAAGTACTTGGAGGAAGTCGAAACCCCCGCCGAACTTCCCGTGGTAATCAGTGCTATACGCTCCCAGCAATTTCGATGGAACAAAGGCGGAGCTGAGAATTTCCAAAAAATGATCAAACGCGTTTTTAGTTCCAAACACATCCCTTTGAAAACCCGATTGCATGCGGGTATGCATTTGCTCAATAGCACCATGTTTTTGAACGTATTGATTGTCGCCTTACTGAGTATTCCGATGCTCTATATCAAAAACGAATGGGGACATCTGATTTGGTATTTCAACGTTACGAGCTTGTTTATCATTAGTACTGTCATCTTTTTTATATGCTATTGGTTTACCTACAAACGCATTCACGGTGGAGGGATTTTCAAGTTTATCGAATTTGTAAAGATGTTTTGCACTTTTTACACCATTGCTATGGGCTTTTCACTTCACAACTCGTTGGCAGTCATTGAGGGACACAGAAGGAAGCGAAGCGATTTTGTGCGAACACCCAAATTCAATCTCCGCAATATGGTCAATACCCTTAAATCCAATAAATACCTGAAAGGGAAAAAGCCAAACAAAAACATGATTTTTGAAGCGGTCTTGTGTTTGTATTTTTTGTTTGGAATGTACAGCGCTTTTGTGGTAGGCAATGAAGGAGACTTCGGACTGTTTCCGTTTCACCTAATTCTGTGCTTGGGATTTGGATTTATCTTTTATTCTTCGGTTCGCAGACGCATCTAAAAAATACTGTGTGCCTTATAGCATATTCAACGCTACCAAGTCTTTTTCATTTAGAATACGCCAATGACCTCGAGGCAAATCTTTTTTGGTCAATCCGGCAAAGGAGACCAAATCCAACGAAACCAGTTCAAAGTTAAAATGTTCCAACAAACGCTTTATGGCTCTGTTATCGTTGATGGCGATTTGAATTCCCAATTCGCGTTTGCTTGCTCCCTGAACGTAGCGCACTTCACTAGGCTGAATAAGTACTTTCTCGATTTCGACACCCTTTTGCATGTCATCCAATTGTTTTCGACTTACGTTTTTGTCCACCACGGCATGAAATATTTTTTGAGCACGGGTTTTGGCTGAGGTTAGCTTTTTGGCCATTGTAGCATCGTTGGTAAAAAGCAACAAACCCATGAACTGCCGGTCAAGTCGCCCTACGGGAGCGATTTTAAACGGAGTTGCATTGGCCACCAAATCCGCAACCGTTTTTTGGCCGCGTTCCCCTTCCTTGAGCGTAGCAAACCCTTTGGGCTTGTTGAGCAGCACATAAATGTTTTTTTCGGGATTAACGGGTTGATCGTCAAACTGTACCCGATCGCCAGGCATCACCTTAACGCCCATTTCGGTGACAATTTTTCCATTGACACGCACCGTTCCCAAAGAAATATGCATATCGGCTTCCCGACGCGAACACAGTCCCGAATTGGCAATGTACTTATTCAGTCGAATCCCTGCTTCTGGCTTACCCGATGAAACGGGTTTATGAGAAGGTTTTTTTGAATGCGATTTTTTGTTCCGAGACGGTTTCATGCAGTTTCTTTTTGCAAAGGTACTATTTGTTTACAGATAAAAAGTGCCTCCAAACCGTTGTTTTTGGAAAAAATATTGGTGCTATTTTTTTGAAAAAAAAGCTGAAAAACGAGGTAAATCGTAAAAAATATGCAACGAATTTATTCTACTACGCTTCTTTTTTGAAAATTTGATAATCATTAATTAA
>ERZ1048068.313-NODE-313-length-44937-cov-6.522548_pt1 | contig 44937 bp, 45 predicted proteins | sample MGYA00383098_ERZ1048068 | MGnify/ENA primary metagenome ERZ1048068 (study PRJEB29581, sample SAMEA5548368) | metagenome | biome: marine; feature: coastal; material: water | depth 1 m | study: Short-term variability in the microbial, nano- and picoplankton dynamics...
ATACAGCTGTAAATAGGGTTTTTCGCAGGGAAATAACCAACAAACGAAGCTTGGTGTTTTTCCTCCCCTTTATTTCCGTATCGTAAGTCCGAATTCAAGACTCGTGCTGTTCCCGTTTTACCAGCGATTTTGAAATAAGCCGATTTTAAAGCCGATCCAGTTCCGCTTTCTATAACACCTTCCAGTGCTCGCTGTAGCGCTGTTAAAGTGCTGTTTGAGCAAATTTTAGAGCGAAGAGTTACAGGGTCAAAACGTTTTACAATTTGTCCATTTCTTCGGATTTCACTCACAAATAATGGACGAACAAGTTTACCATTGTTGGCGACAGCATTATAAAAAGCCAAAGTTTGAAGTGGAGTTTGCTGCACTTCGTAACCGATTGCCATCCAGGGTAGAGAAATGCCAGACCAATTGCTACTTCCTGGAGCATAAAGCGTTGGATCACTTTCTCCTTCTAAATCTATACCCAACGGATCGCCAAGGCCAAATGAGCGGAGTCTTTTAACGAATGCTTCGGGCTCATTTTTGTAGGCGTTGTTGATAACACGAGAAATTACATTCGATGAAAGTTCAAAAGCTCGTTCGATTGTAATGCGTCCATATCCATTCGTTTTAGAGTCAGTCAATTTTTCACCGTAGAAGTTGTATTTGCCGTAAGCGCCTACCGTATCTGACAAATGAATTTTCTTGTCTTCAAGCGCAGCCATTAGAGAGGCTAGTTTGAAAGTAGACCCTGGAACTTCCTTTGTTCCTATTCCATAGTTGTACGATTCGTAATAATTGCCATCGCGACCTCTTTTTAGGTTGGCAATCGCTTTTACATGACCTGTACTTACCTCCATTACGATAGCCGTGCCATGTTTTGCTCCTTGATTTTGCATTTGTCGGTATAACTCCGAATGCGCTACTTCTTGAATTTCCTTGTCGATTGTTGTAATTACATCTGCTCCCTCAACAGCGTCTTTTACTATCTGCCCAGTACGCTTCCATCCGGTGGAGATTTTCTGTTCAATTTCTTCTCCTTTTTCACCCGTTAAGTAGTCGTTGTAAGCTCCTTCAATTCCAACTCGTGTAAGAGTACCATCTGCATTTTTTTGAACGAAACCAAGTGTTCTTTTTAACAGTTCCCCTTGTGGCCGTTTGCGAATTATTGTTTCGTCCGTATCGATTAGGCCTCCTTTCAATCTACCGAGATTAAAGATTGGGAATTCGTTTAGTTTTCTACGTTCTTCGTTTGTAACACGCTTTTTGATCAATAAGTATCTTTTCCCATTTGTTCTAGCTCTTCGTATATCGCGTTCGTATTCCCCAGCACTCTTTGAAGGATACATTTTCGCCAATTCTCGACTGAGGTTAGAAATTTCCTCTAAGAATATTTTTTCTTCCACCACTTGTGGGTCCATGTGGATGTCGTAGAAAGAAACCGAAGTAACCCATGGAGTTCGGTTTGCATCAAGGATTTCGCCACGTCGTGGAATTCGTTCTCGCAATCTTGTAGGAATTTTCCCTTCGTTTTCTTCTGTTAAATCAAGATCTTTGGCAACATCCTGCCATTGAAGCGACAGTGTTTGAAAAAGCACAAGCAACATCAAAGCGACAAACCCGAAATAAATCAGGTAAGCTCTCCAGTATATGTCTTTTCTTTCTTTCACTTTAATCTTCTTTATCTACCCGAATAACTTTGGTAGGGTTCTCGGTTTCTTTCAGGCCAGAGGGCTCAAGTTCTTTTACTAGTGTGATTCGTTTAGTTTCTTCTTCCAGCTGTGCTTTTTTGGCTACATAATCTCCTGTTAATTCATCCAGTTCATTAAGGGATGTATCGACACTTTGGGTCAATTTTTTATCGTAATAACCTTTGGCAACTAAAAGAATGAGCAGAAAAATGAAGTAGAAGATGAACCCAAGGTTTTTCACGACGAATTCCTTCGATAAGAACTCGCCACTCAAAATTTGCATCAAAGGATTTCCCGTGTTCGACGATTTTTTCAAAGTTTTTGATTTCTTCGAAACGACGTCCATAGGAGTTTCCTCTTCCTTATCAGTTACTTTATTCTCCATTGTTTCGCTCGGCTATTCTTAATTTTGCGCTGCGGGCTCTATTGTTGGTTTCTTTTTCTACTTCACTTGCCTCAATTGGGTGTCGATTGATTTCTGTGAAAGGTTTTAATATGTTGCCGAAAAAGTCTTTATCAATGGTTCCATCAATAGATCCTCTTTTCATGTAGTTTTTAACAGGTCGATCTTCAAGTGAATGATAGGACATCACCACAAGTCTTCCACCAGGAGCCAATACTTCTCTCGTCTGTAGTAAAAAGTTTTCTAGTGTTTTCATTTCATCGTTCACTTCTATTCGAATACCTTGAAATACCTGAGCGAAGAATTTGTGATCCTTAAATTTGGGGGCAAACGGTCGAGTAGCGTCCATTAAATCACCTGTTGTTTCAATTTTCTTATTGCTTCGAAAGCTCACTATTCCTCTTGCTATTCGACCAGCGTTTTTTAGTTCGCCATATTGTCCTAAAACCCGCGCTATTTCATTTACTTCGTAATTATTTACGATGTTGATTGCAGAAACCTGTGCTTTTTGATTCATGCGCATGTCTAACGGTGTATTTGAACGAATTGAAAAACCGCGATCACCTTTATCAAATTGATGTGATGAGACGCCAAGATCGGCAAGTATGCCATCTACTTTTGTAATTCCACGAAGTTTTAATTGATTGCGTAAAAAAGAGAAGTTACTTTCGATAAAATGAAAATTTTTCGTTTCCCAAACATTGTCCTTTGCTTCGACGTCTTGGTCGAATGCCACTAGGATTCCTTTGCTTGAGAGTTGATTAAAAATAGCGCGAGAATGGCCGCCTCCACCAAATGTAACATCAACGTAAATTCCATCTGGACGAATGTTTAAGCCGTCAAGACATTCTTGGAGCATCACAGGGTTATGATAGTCGGTGTTATTCTTGCTCATTTACGTTTCCCATTACTTCATTTGCCAAATCGGCAAAATCAACCATGTTGCCCTCGATCATTTCGAGGTACTTGGTCTTGTCCCAGATTTCGATGCGGTCGTTGTATGCAATAAGCATGACCTCCTTTTTCAAACCCACTCTGTCCATCAAATGGATGGGTACAAGAACTCGTCCTGCACTATCAAGTGAAGTGTTTTTCGCTCCTTGGTGAAAGAGTCGATAAAACATTCGGTTTTTAGGGACGAACAAATTGAGTTTGGAGAGTCGCGAGCTGAGTGTTTCCCATTCATTCATAGGGAATAGCGTGAGACATTCTTCAAAGCCTTTGTTCAACATGAAGTTTTCTTGGGCGCTAGGAGAAAGCTGCTTCCGCAAATTTGCTGGAAACATGAATCGACCTTTGTTGTCGAGCTTCACTTCGTATTCTCCTACTAGACCTGACATGACTTCTTATAATGGGTAAAAATAAAGAGTTTTTACCACTTTTTACCACAAACATATGGAATGTTGATAAGTCTACCAAAATGTTTAAACACATATTTTTAATAATTGCAGTAATTAGATGAATTAAGAGAATTATACTGGGTGGTAAAAAATGGGAATTTTAAAATTTAAGAAGAATTAAATTTTGGAGATTTACTAGCTTCGACTGCTTGTTTTTACATTCTACAAATAATTCAAATACAGTGTTTTAATGTTATTTTTGCTGACATGTGAAAAAGTTTATTCGGGAAAGTTTTGACCTTTAAAAAATAATTCAACTTTGAAGTTCATATGGATATTTCTGCTGCGTTGAAAACTGCCCACAACCGCCATTTGTAGTTTCAACGTATAATATAAAGATGTGATTTTGGATAGCATTTAAGTCGGTGCAACTATTGTTAAAAATAATACGTTCTAATGCACTCAGGTTAAAATGTAGTTTTGATACCCTTATATTTGATACTTAATTTTAATAAACCTAAACTACCTTTTTGGACAGACCCAAACTGTTTAAAAAATGCTAATGGAAAGAATTTGTCTTTTTAAAAGAAATATATTCAGTTCTATATATAGGTAAAGTAGACTATTTTTTGGACTTTGCTAAAATATTCGTAGTTGAATATCCTTCTACTAAGTCGATGACTTTCACTTCACCGCCAAGCACGCGTACTTCTTTTGACCCCACGATGTATTTTTTTGAAAACTCGTCTTTTTCGTTTGGGTCATAATCTGCTCCTTTTACAAGTGCATCCGGCTGAAGGATTACAATCTCTTTTAAAGGCGTATCATGGTTGAAAAGAATCACGAGATCAATGAAGGAAAGTGAAGCGAGGACCGTCAATCGAGCATCTTCAGGGTTTATTGGTCGATCTGGACTTTTTCCTTGCGCTTTTAGTGATTGGTCTGTGTTGAGAGCAACTACCAATTTATCTCCTAAATCAGCTGATTTGGCCAGATAAGTAACATGACCTTTGTGAAGAATGTCGAAACATCCATTCGTAAACACAACCTTTTCACCAGCATCTTGCCATTTTTTGACAATTTTTGCTGCTCCGTCAAGAGTTTGAATCTTATTCTTTATCTGTTGTAGTTTCGACATCTTTCGAGGAATAATTCTTCGGTAACAGTACCAAAGATAGTAAACCCAAAACAATCATCATCAATGTTTGTGAAACCCAAATGAGTAATCCGAGTGCGTTGCCAATTCCTTCAGCCGAATCTGGATAACTATCTTTTAAATAGAAGGCAATCACTAAACCCACAAGGAGTGGGTAGGAGCCGATCCCACCATTTGTTAGTGTAATCCCTGCCGAACCGGCTATAAAGCCAATTAACATACCCTTGAGGGGGAAATGAGCCGTTTCATCTAAAGCAAGGAAACACAAACCGAACATTAGCAAATAACAGCCCCAAATAACAAAAGTCTGTAAAATATATTCTCCCGGATTTTTGGATTTGAAAATGGCGAGTAATCCACCGATAACACCCTTCATGAAATTTTGCAACTTCTCTTTAAAAGTGGGAGATTTATAATAGAGAAAAATAAGCACAGATAAACCTACGCCAATTACTCCAAAGAGAACATATTTCCATTGAAATCCGCTGGTTGAAGACCCTTTTCCACCAAATTTTACCATCAATTCACCCCAGATTAGATCGAAATCTTGACCGCCTACCAATGTTGTAATCAAGAATATAGATGCCAACATGCTCAAATCGACGGCTCGTTCAGCTACTATGGTGCCAAATGACTGAGCAAAAGGCACTTTGTCTGATTGGTATAAAGAAACTGCCCGAGTTGCTTCTCCAGCTCTTGGAATCGTCAGGTTAATCAAATAACCTATTGTTATTGCGTGATATCTGTTTTTAAGGGGTGTATGATATCCCAAAGGTTCTAGAACATATTTCCATCGCTGGGCGCGTGCAACAACGGCTATCCATCCAAAAATTAATGAAATAATAATCCATAAATAGTTCACCTTCCCTATCGTTTCGTAAAACTGCTCTTTCGAATCGGCTGACATGCTTGTATAAAACAACCAAATCAGGTAAATACCAATTGAAAGAGGTAAGACAGTTTTTAATAGAAACGTGATCCCTTTTTTCATTTATGGAAGTAAATTGGTTGTTTCATCAGGGAAAACAAGCGAGGGTTTGAATGTTTTTGCTTCTTCAATTTCGCAATAACCGTAGCCGATTACTATTATTAAGTCTCCCATTTGAACTCTTCGTGCTGCTGGTCCATTCAAACAAATGGTTCCTGAATTTGATTCTCCAGCAATCACATATGTTTCTATTCGTTCACCATTATTGATGTTAACTATTTGAACTCGTTCTCCTTCAATCAAATTTGCAGCTTCTATCAATACGCGATCGATAGTAATGCTTCCAACATAATTGAATTCGGCTTGGGTCACCTTTACGCGGTGTATTTTAGATTTTACTACTTGTATCAGCATGGTATTTATTTTGCGGGACAAAGGTAATGGAAATTCGAGAATTGAAGCCTTATGTTAGGGGAACCAACTCAAGATTATCGATGAGACGAACTTCGCCACAATACGCCACAATACAAACTGTTGCTCCGGGAACCCATTCATCAATCAAGTTCTCGAAAGTTAAAGGATGTATAATGCTCAAATACTCCAATTGCATGGTCGTTTCTTCGAATTTTTTGATAGCTTTTGTTTCACAAGCGAGCGGATCTAAAACTTTTGACCACTCTCGCATTTCAAACAGAAGTTCCGAAATAGCAACAGCTTCCTTCTTTTCTGTTGTTGTAAGTAAACTATTTCTGCTGCTCAAGGCCAACCCCGATTCTTCTCGAACAGTTTCTCCTACTTTTATTTCAATTGGGTAATTAAATTGCTTAACCATTGTTTTGATGACAGCTACTTGCTGTAAATCTTTGCGGCCGAAATAAGCTTTCTGAGGTTGGACTAAATCAAAAAGACGCTGAACTACGCTAACCACACCAACATAATGTCCAGGACGATAATGACCTTCTAAAGTAGTGTCCAAGATGCCCAAGTCTGCATTTCTAGGAATAAAACTGGTTGGATAAACATCGCTTACAGAAGGCGTGTAAATAACATTACACTCCGTTTGCGTCAATAATTTCGCATCCTTATCTAATGTTCGTGGGTATTTTTCTAAATCTTTTGCATTGTTAAATTGCGTAGGATTCACGAATATGCTCACAATAACGATGTCGTTTTCGTTTGCTGCTATGTCAACTAATGATAAATGTCCAAGGTGCAAAGCGCCCATGGTTGGCACAAATCCCACAGATTTATGGTGATCTGAGCACCATTTGATGTATTGTGCCAATTCTTCATTATTTCCTATCTGTCTCATTGTCAGCTATTAACAAAATTGCAAGAGCGTAAAACTATCATTTTTCATTGATTTTCCGGTATTTTTTTTATATTTTTGTAGCCAAATTAACACAATCTAAAATTTTGATGGATAAAAAAAGAATCCTTTTTGTAACACAGGAGATCAATCCCTTCTTACCAAAATCAGAAATAGCTAGTACTGCACGCAGAATTCCTCCAGCAACGCAAGAAGCGGGGAAAGAAATAAGAGTTTTTACTCCCAGATTCGGTAGCATCAACGAAAGACGACACCAATTACACGAAGTAATTCGTTTGTCAGGAATGAATTTGATTATCAACGATACAGATCATCCGTTAATCATTAAAGTAGCAAGCGTATCTGCAGCTCGAATGCAGGTGTATTTTATCGACAACGACGAGTATTTTAAAAGAAAGTCGACTGTTGTTGATGATAATGAAGAGTTTCACCCAGACAATGACGAACGTTCTATGTTCTTTTGTCGTGGCGTTCTTGAAACAGTAAAGAAACTAGGATGGCAACCGGATGTAATTCATTGTCATGGTTGGATGTCTGGTTTGATGTCTTTATATATCAAGAAATTGTACAACAAAGACCCACATTTTGTGAACACGAAAGTTGTCTACAGCGTATATAATGCCTCATTTAACAAAGATTGGGACGAGAGTTTTTCTGCAAAACTTAAATTTGACGGCTTCGAAGATAAGGTTCTTGAAGAATTAAAAGACACAAGTTTTTTAAATATCTCAAGGGTTATGATGAAATATGCTGACGGAATTAACGTTGCTAGTGAAAATTTAGATCCATCTTTACAAGCGATAGTTGATGACATGGATTGTTTGAAACAGGAGTTTGTTCCTGAAGAAAATCAAAACAAAACATTGAACGAATTTTTTGACAAAGTAATTGAAGCAGAAGTACTTATATAATTCAATGATACATAACATTAGTCACATCTGGCGGAAGGTTTTAACACTTTCCGCTACTTTTTTAATAGCTATTTTTTTAATTACTTCTTGTAAGAAGGTGGATACAGTAGTTGGTAGCACTGGAATTGATGAAGCTGGACTTTTGGCCGCTGGTGCTATAGATACTTTTTCTTTAGAAACGTATTCCGTTTTGGACGATTCTATAAAAACGAAAAATCCACTGATTCATACCTTGGGAGAAATGTACGATCCTGTGTTCGGCCAAATTAAAACTTCCTTCTATACTCAGATTCGATTGGAGTCTGGAAACCCTTCTTTCGGACCTCTTTCTGATATTGTCTTGGATTCAGTTGTGTTAGCGATGCAATTCAGTTACTATACAGGAAAACTGACTACTCAGAAATTTGAGGTGTATGAATTGGACCAAGATATATCTGATGTTGATGATTATTATTCCACTTCCAGTTTAACAAACAAAGCGGTTAATTTGGTTGAACCAGGAGCAGGTTTTATTACGCCAGAACCAATAGCCGATGCAATTATTGATACTGTTTCTGTGGCCCCTCAAATGAGAATTCGTTTGGATACCATATTTGCCAAAACTTTGATTACTGAAGCGAATAGTGGATCTACGACTTTTGACAACAACGACAATTTTAAATCCTACTTTAAAGGACTTTACATCACTACTAACAATTCATTAATGTTACCTGGACAAGGAGGCGTTTTTGGATTCAACATGAGTTCAAGTGCGTCAAAATTAACGATGTATTTTAAGCGTTGGGAAACCATTAATGGAGTGCCGACTTTGGTGAAAAAAGAATTTAGTTTTATTATTGACGGATCAACTGATTCGTATAATAGCACTGTATTAAATCATGCCGGCACGAAAGTTGGGGACGTTTTGATGAATGCTTCCAACGGACAACAAGAATTTTATGCGCAAGCATTTGGTTTGAGAGCTGTTGTGAAAATCCCTGGATTGGATGAAATTCCGAAAAATGCAATTATTCACAAAGCTATTCTTTCATTGCCTATTCAATATCAAACAGGTTCGGCCTATGACGTTGGCACTTTAGTCCAAATGATAGAAAAGGAATACGAAGGAGGGAATTCGGGTATAGCCGTAGGGTCAACTACGACAGTAAGTGTAAGTGATTTCACCAAAAGTGTTACTCAGGATATTGCACCATTTGTTCAAAACATTGTTTCGGGTCTAAAAATGAATAAACCTATTTATATTTTGCCAGTTCGAAGTTCGACTTCAGGTGATCGAATTATTTTTAACGGTCCAAATACAACGAACAAGGCGAAACCGAAACTTTATATAATTTATACCGAATTTTAATTTTATGTGTGGAATTGTAGCTTACATAGGTAAGAAAGAAGCTTACCCCATCTTGATAAAAGGTTTGCAGCGTTTAGAATATCGTGGTTATGACAGCGCAGGTGTAGCTTTGATATCTGAGGATAAATTAAACCTGTATAAAAAGCAAGGAAAAGTGGCCAATTTGGTTGAATTTGCAAAAGATAAAAAGACAAATGGTAGTCTTGGAATTGCGCACACTCGATGGGCTACACATGGCGAACCAAATGATACAAATGCCCATCCACATTATTCAAACAACGGAAATATTGCCTTAATTCACAATGGAATTATCGAAAACTACGATGTTTTAAAAGCAGAATTAATTTCAAGAGGTTATGTGTTTAATAGTGAAACAGACACTGAGGTTTTAGTTCATTTAATCGAGGATATTCAGAAAAAAGAAGGTGTTTGGTTTGGTGAGGCGCTTCGTCTTGCTCTTTTAAGTGTGACGGGTGCTTATGCAATTGTCGCTATTTCTAAAGAAAAACCGGATACAATTGTTGCAGCTAGAAAATCCTCTCCATTAGTAGTTGGTATTGGAAAAGAAGGCGATTACTATTTAGCATCTGATGCAACACCAATTATTGAATACACCAACCAAGTTGTGTATTTGGATGATGAAGAAATCGCAGTGATTGATTTGAGAGATGGGATGAAGCTTTTCAGCATGCACGATGAAGAGAAAACGCCTTATGTTCAGCATTTAGAATTGCAATTGGAGGCTCTTGAAAAAGGAGGTTACGAGCATTTCATGTTGAAAGAAATTCACGAACAGCCCCGATCAATAAACGATTGTTTCAGAGGGAGGTTGAATGCAAAAGAAGGATGGGTTTCACTTGGTGGAATCAAAGATTACGAGCAAAAATTGAAGAATGCAAAACGTATTGTGATGGTTGCCTGTGGTACGTCTTGGCACGCATGTCTGGTAGGCGAGTATTTGTTCGAAGATTTAGCGAGAATAAACGTTGAAGTAGAATATGCATCTGAATTCCGCTATAGAAATCCAGTAATTAACGAAGGTGATATCGTAATTGCTGTCTCACAATCTGGTGAAACGGCTGATACGCTTGCCGCTCTTGAATTGGCCAAATCAAAAGGAGCAATAATACTTGGAATTTGTAATGTGGTCGGATCTTCGATTTCTCGAATTACAGATGCAGGGTCATATACGCATGCTGGACCAGAAATTGGGGTTGCATCGACAAAAGCATTCACAGCTCAAGTAACCGTTCTTACCTTAATGGCAATCTCTATTGCACACAACAAAGGGACCATTAGCGAAACGAAATTTCATAGTTTATTGCATGAGTTGGAAGCGATACCAGCGAAGGTCCAAAAAGTATTGAAAGCAAATGACCTGATTGAGAAAATTGCTGCTGAATATAAGGATGCCGCAAATGCACTTTATTTAGGGAGAGGAAGTTCTTTTCCTGTTGCTTTGGAAGGTGCTTTAAAATTGAAAGAGATATCTTATATCCACGCGGAAGGTTATCCGGCAGCTGAGATGAAACATGGCCCTATTGCCTTGATCGATGAGAATATGCCCGTTTTTGTTGTCGCAACGAAAGGAACGTCATATGAGAAAGTTGTTTCGAATATTCAAGAAGTTAAAGCTAGAAAAGGAAGAATTATTGCCATTGTAACAGAAGGTGATACGCAAGTTAGAGACATGGCAGACCATGTTATCGAAATTCCGCATGCGGATGAGCAATTGGTGCCTTTATTGGCTACGATTCCATTCCAATTGTTGTCGTATCATATTGCTGTAATGCGCGATTGTAATGTAGATCAACCACGTAACTTGGCGAAATCTGTTACGGTAGAATAATCCCAAAGTGTATCGGGTTGATCTGATTGTCCTGTAAAGGATACAGAGGTGTTTTTTATCGGGACGTTTTTTAAATCTTGTGTTTTATTGTATCCAAAAACAAGTGGAATCTTTAGAAAAAGGGTGATTTCATGAACCTTGTTCTTGTTGTCATGGGACAATATTATGGAGTGAATGAAGAGGTGGGTTAGTCTTTCGATTCACAATACTCTTCTGCACACTTTCTTGAACAGAATTTCTTACAGTAAATATTATTAACATCAACAGATGTTAATCTTAATGCGTTAAGTAGATCTCGATTACATTCCATGTCGAGACCATAACTAAACATTGTTCCAGACATTGCTCTAAATGAATCACTACACCAAGTACAGTTTAATTCATAATTCCATCTGGTTTCCATTTCATTATCTATATTTTCTCTCCTCTTTCTCACTTCTTTTAATTCTTGTTCTATTTGTTCTTGCGATTTATATAATTTAAATTCCCCATTTTTAAATTCATATCTTTCCTCATTAAGTCCATTCTGATCATACTGATATTGGATATTACCAACAAACTCTTTTGTCCCTTCCCTAAATTCTACCTTAATACTTTTGTTCCCATTATCATGATAATAAATGTGTTCCCCAACTCTTTTTCCATTTCTATAACTTCCAACATGATTCTTATTTCCATTATCATGGTAGATTATAAATTCTCCTTCTTCTTTTCCATTAACATAACTTCCAATCTGAGACTTATTCCCATTGTCTTTGTATAATATCCATTCACCATCTCTCCCATTTTTTGGAATTCCAGATGAACCAACATTCTCTCCATCACCATTAACATAATTTCCTTGACCTTTTAGATTTCCATTATCATGTCTGAAAATCCATTCACCAGTCATTAAACCATTGGAATAAGTACCTTCTTTTACCACAATATCTCCAGAATATTCTTTATACGGTCCATCCAACTTATCATCAATGAAAATATAATCTTTGGTTAAGACACTTTGGTTGTTATAATCTTTCCAATCTCCAGTTTTTAAACCGTTGGAATACTGACCTTCTATTACCACCACATCTCCATAGTATTTTTTATAATCTCCGTTCTTTACATCATTTAAATAAGAAATTTCTTCTTTCCAACCGTCATAATAGAGAGTCCATAATCCGTCTTTCTTATTGTTGAGATAAGTTCCCTCTACCTCTATTTCTCCATTTTCATATCTCTTATAAGAACCATTTCTAACCCCATCTTTCAGTTCCTCTTCAAGAACAAGTTTTTCATTTTTATCATATTCCTTGTGAACACCAGTTTTTTGACCATTTGTGTAATTAAAAGATTCTTTTGAAATAGGTTGATAGAACGGTTTTTTCATTTCTTTAAAAAGAGAGTTTTTGAATTCATCTCGACTCTTTTTATCACTCTTTATTTTTTTAGTCGTTTCTTCATAGTTGTTTTTGTGTTTCAAATACGTATTGAATAATTCGAGTTTTTTTCCTTTGAGATTTCCTTCATTATATTTCTCTTGGTATTTCTCAAATTTATCTCCCATTTCATTTTCTTTGAGATGATCCCTTTGACTTAATTGAATTTCTCCCTCTTTTATTAATTTATCAATTTGATAATCCATGATACCAAGTTGTTCTGTTTTTGAGGTTATAACTTCAATGTTTTTGAAGTTTGATAAATTACTTTTGTAGTTTTTGTCCTCATGGTATATAATCTCGCTTGTGATTAAACCATTTTTAACTCGTTTAACACTCTTAAGTTGTTCTTGATTATATCTCTCCGTTACCAACCCATCGTATGTCGAACCATTCAATAGTATTTTGGAATCCTTAAACTCAATTTCTGAAATATCTTTAGTGGTATATTGACAAGTTTCACAAGTATTAATTACAACATCAAAGAGTCTCCCATGTAAAGGAGAAAAAACCATGATGGTAATTTCATCTTCACCACTTTCTTTTTTCAAAGTAAACTTTGTGTCACCTTTTAAAACATTTCCATATGTATCCCAAACTGTTGACAATCCTTTCTCAACGCTTTTAAGTTTTTTGGTTATGCTTTCTGCGTTACCATCACCTTTTTTAAATATACTTTGAATGGGGCTACCACCAACTTTGGTAATCTCTGCGTTTATAGATTCTAATAATCCATCATTTTGTTTGTACCATACTAATTCTGCGGGAAATATTCTTGGGAAATTATCAACTATATTAGTTTTACCTATTTGTGTATATTTAGAAGGATAAATATCTTTATAGAATCTGTTTTTAATATTTTTAGGTACACTAGCCATTTTATAAAGTCCACTACCAGTCTTATACAAATCACCAACAAATCCACTCCAAAATTCTTGATCTCCGTATTTGACATAAAACGCGTCAGGAACGACTCGAGGATCAAAATTTAACTGAACACTATTTACATGTTCAGGGATTTTATAAGTAAACTTTTGAAAAGTTTTTGATTGGTCTTCTGAATGAAAACTATTTAAATAGACATCATAATCCTGTCCCCAAGAAACAAGACATGTAAAGAGAATAAATAGTAGAAGTGTGTTTTTCATGGTTAAACCTTTTTAGAACCCTTAAAAATAATGGAATGGAGTGACTTGGTCAAATAAAAATTGACCCATGATCTGTACATTCCCGAGTTAAAAGGGAATTATGGAAATATTACACATTTTAATTCGAGTATCAACTCAGATACAGGAGGATGATGGAACCTCATTAAAAACACAACAAGAACAAGGGGTTGAATTATCCAAGAAATTAAAGATGAAGTATCAAATTCACAATGAAGGGGTATAGTTAATTATATCCAAACCAACATTGACTATATCTCGTTGATATAACCTATTAAACCTCTTATCAGACCTCTTCTTTTTGGTATAGATACTCCAAGTATGTTTATGGGTGAACACCTTATTCCTTGGAGTCTTATATCCTTTATCATTTAGATAATCACTTATCTCTTTAAAGTTCTTGTTCTTGTTATCGTGTAAATCAGAGATAATGGAACATAACTCCATTTGATAATCTGTATAATGAGATAACCACAAGTTGGAAGAAGTAATCTTTACTTCCATGGTAAGGTTATATACCTTATTGTTTATCTTGTCTGTTGAATGGAAACTTCCAACGGTGGAGTAGCAAAAACAACCGGTTATCCTTACCCTTTAAACCTCATCGTAAGGTTCTCATTTTCAATAACTACCACTAAATTATGGGAGTCCAATTATAGTGAATACCAACAGTATTTATAAAACCGTTGTACCAAACTAAATTAAATTTCTAAAAACAAAAAAGATGATAATTAATGATAAAACAAAATAACTAATCTTGGAATAAATTTTTAAGGGTATGAATTTTCTGACAAATTCATCAACATTGAACCTGACTGAAAGGAGTAAAAAATAAGTCCAAATAATAGGTAAAGTAAAAAATGATAGTGGGTTAGATTGAAATGCTTTTGCAAAATCCAAGTGCACAAAATACCTTGCTCCTCTTGAACTACCACATCCTGGACAATCCCAATCGGTTATTTTATTTATCATGCACTTCGGGTAACTTTCATGCTCAACAAGATCTACAAAATATAAGAAAGTCATCCAGCTGGTTAGAAATTAAACGACCCCGATATGTAAAAATCGTTTTAAAAGACTTTTATAACACTTTAGCTGCAATTCTAATGATAAAATAAAAAACAAACAATACTAGTGAACTACATGCAGCAACGATGGCCCATGTTGCTGCATTTTCACTAGCCTTCGCAGCTTCCTCAAACTTGTTAGAAGAAAATAAAGTGTCCACTTTCGTTGCGTATACGATCGACACAATTCCAAAAGGAAGGCAGCATAACAAAGTAGTCAATATACCCCATACCAAGTGATTTGAGGGCTTGATTTGATTGCTATTTTGATTATTAACGTAATTATTAGTAGTTTTAACCGTTTCTGGATTATTATTAGTAAAACTTCCTGAATCCTCTCCACATGAGACACAAAATTTCGAATCGGATTGATTTTCACTACCGCAGTTTGAACAAAACTTAATATTATATTTTTGCGATGAAATTATGATTTTTTTTATTTCTTTCAAAGTATTTTTGAGGATAAAATAAATTTTAAACTTATGCCTTAATCCAATGCTACTTAATTACAAGCAAAAAACATATGCTCAGCTATTCAGTTTATAACAATGAAAATTTAACAAAGTGGGTCACTTTTGTTCATGGTGCTGGTGGAAGTAGTTCAATATGGTTCCGACAAATCAGAGCGTTTAAAGAAGAATTTAATGTGCTTTTAATTGATCTCCGAGGTCATGGAAATAGTAAGCTAAAAGCGAAAGACAATATGGATAGGGACTATACTTTTGAGTTTATCTCCAATGATATATCGGCAGTATTGCATCATTTGAAAATTGAGAAATCACATTTCGTTGGAATTTCTCTAGGAACCATTTTAATTAGAGATTTGGCAGAACGAAATCCTGAAATGGTGGAGAGCATGATCATGGGGGGTGCCATTCTTAAGCTGAACAAGCGATCCAAATTTCTGATGGGGTTTGGTAATGTTTTCAAATCCGTTGTGCCTTACATCTTTTTATACAAGCTTTTCGCATTTATAATTATGCCCAAAAAAAACCACAAAGAGTCCCGACTCTTATTCGTAAAAGAAGCAAAGAAGCTTTATCAAAAGGAGTTTTTGCGATGGTATAAGCTTACCGCACAATTAAAACCTGTATTGAGTTTATTTAGAATGAAAGACATTAACATTCCAACTTTGTACGTTATGGGCGAACAGGATCATTTGTTTTTGCCTTCCATTAAAAAAGTCATAAAAGACCACCCAAGCGCTCAGCTTCACGTAATTAAAAACTGCGGTCATGTTGTCAATGTTGAACAACCTATTGAATTCAATGATAAGGTGCTCTCATTTTTACGCGCGGTATAAAGTCTGATGTTGAAACTGTTCTAAATACAACCACTTGGGTTGTACTTATGTTGAAAAGAGCTGATCGATATCCTTGAACTCTAATGCATTATTTTCTGGATCCAAAAAAAACAGTGTGGCTTGCTCACCTATCTCTCCCTCAAAACGATTATAAGGCTCCATCAGGTTCTGTCGCATTAATTATTTTTCGACCATTTTTCATCAAATTCCTTGAATGTTTAAAAAGTTAACTCGCATAATTTCAACGATTTGTAGTTTTTTGTTTTGTATGAATTAGGCCAGAAATAGTAATTTTTTAATTAATGCGACAGAACCTGTGAACCCTCAATGTAATTGACCAATAAAAATTAATGATCTTTACCTCATGCAAATAAAACTGTCCGAAGAGAACAAAGATTTCTTCCAGTGTGTTTACGAAGTGGTTCGCTTAATTCCGAAGGGTAGAGTTACCAATTATGGTGCAATTGCAAAATACCTCGGTACAGCGCGCTCGAGCAGAATGGTTGGTTGGGCAATGAATGCAGCGCACAATTTACCTGATGTACCTGCACATCGCGTTGTGAATAGAATTGGTTTGCTTTCGGGAGCCGCCCATTTTTCGACGCCCACGCAAATGCAAGAATTGCTCGAAAAGGAGGGAATTAAAGTGAAAGAAGACCAAATAATAAACTTTACAGAACACTTTTGGGATCCGCAAGTGGAACTGAGAATTGATTAACTTTGTGGTATGGTCGTAGTCATTGGAGGAACAGGTCTTGTTGGAAGTCATTTGCTGTTCGAATTAGCACAAAGGGAAAATCAGATTATCGCGACTTATCAAACGGGATCCAAAATAGCTAAGGTTAAGAAGGTTTTTGAATACTATGATTCGGCGAATTTCAGCGCTTTATTCACGAAAATTTCATGGAAAAAAGTGAGTGTAAACGATATCGTTTCACTCGAAGAAATAATATCTGAAGGCGATGAGGTCTATCATTGTGCGGCGCTTGTTTCCTTTCACCGAAAAGATTTCAATCCTTTGATGAAAATCAACCGCGAAGGAACGACCAACGTGGTGAATGTTTGTCTGGAAAAGAAAATCCGGAAGTTGTGTTACGTCAGTTCAACCGCTGCAGTGAGTGCTGGAAGCGACAAAAAGGTAAGCGAAGAAACGAAATGGAAAAAAGGTCCAGAAACGAGTGGATATTCCATAAGTAAAAATGGTGCGGAAAGAGAAATTTGGCGCGGAATAAACGAAGGGTTGGATGCCGTAATGGTCAATCCATGTGTGATACTTGGAGCGGGAAACTGGTCAGAAAGTTCCTTGACGATTTTAGGAACGATACAAAACGGATTGACGTTTTATCCACCCGGTGGAAATGCCCTTGTCGATGCACGAGACGTGGCGAAAGTCATGCAAAAATTGATGAAAAGCAACGTTTCCGAGAATAGATTTCTATTAATTGGAGAAAATATTTCCTTTCAAAACCTCTTTACACAAATTGCGAATAGAATAGGGAAGAAGCCACCAAAACGAGCGGTAGGTTCATCTGGACTAAATTTGGCACGCATGATCTTTGGATTTACGTATCTCTTTTCTAAAAAAAGATCACCAATTACGTATGAAACAGTGAACAGTGCGCTATCAACTGTTGTTTATTCAAATGAGAAGTGCAAAAAGGAATTGGGGTATGAATTCCATTCCCTAGAAGAAACAATCGATAATGCCGCAAAAGGCCGCGTAAAATGACCAAAAACAAAGCAAGTTTTGAATTAAAAGATCTCTTGAAAATGGAGATTTTTTGGATTGTATTAATCACGATATTTTTTGCTGTGGGAACTATCGGAATTGCTTTGCCCGAGTATCGTGACAACTTAGTTCGATTGAGTTCGTTTCATTTATTGTTGACTTTCATTGTTCTTTATTATTCCCGTAAAGACAAAAAAGACAAGTTTTTTCTATTCGCATTCTTGATTTTTGTCCTCGGTATTTTGGTGGAATCCATTGGAACGAATACAGGTATACTTTTCGGGGATTACAAATATGGAACAACTTTGGGAGCGAAAGTTTTTGGAGTTCCATTAATCATTGGCGTCAATTGGGCAACAATGGTGGTGTGTTCTTCGACACTTGTTTATCGCTTAAAGTTGAACTTAATTTGGAAATCAGTTCTGGCCGCTATATTGATGACCTCTCTCGATTTTTTGATAGAACCCGTTGCAGTTAAACTCGACTTTTGGTCATGGGCCGGAGGAGAAATTCCAATATATAATTACATCTGTTGGTTTGTTATTTCCTTACCAATGCACTATTTTTATATGAAATGGAATTTGGTTGAGAACAATTCGGTACCTAAAGCTGTTTTTATCTTGTTAGCCATTTTCTTTTTAGTACTAAATTTTGTTTAAATGTATTGGTGGGGTCCCGTTTTGTTGATTTTGGCTTTTATAGGAATGGAGTTCATGGCATGGGCAACGCATAAATTTGTCATGCACGGATTGATGTGGAATTTTCACGAAGATCACCATTTAGAAAAACCCGGTTTTTTCGAACAAAATGATGTATTCTTTTTGATTTATGCTATTCCATCTTGGTTGTGCATTATGTTAGGAATGATGTATGACCAATACGCTGCTGTTTGGATTGGATATGGTATTGCCGCTTATGGTTTCGCTTATTTTATGTTTCACGATGTCTATATTCACCGCCGTTTCAAATGGTTGCGCGATATTGACCATCCGTACTTTATGGCGATTCGAAAAGCGCACAAAGTACACCATAAACGTTTGGGTAAGGAACACGGCGAGTGCTTCGGAATGTTAATCGTTCCCTTCAAATACTACAAAGAAGCGAAGCGCACTTTCCAACGGAAATATAAAAAGGGATGAGTCTTTATTTCATCCTCATGGTCGGAACACTAGCTGGCCCACTTCTCCTTTCTTTCGATAAAAAAGTACATTTCTACACGAATTGGAAACCACTTTTTACGGCAACTTTAATCGTTGCTGCCGTTTACCTTATTTGGGATGAACTATATACGCAATGGGGCGTTTGGGGATTCAATCCAGAGTATCTACAAGGCTGGTATTTTGGCCATTTACCTATCGAAGAAATTTGTTTTTTCCTCTTTGTACCCTACGCTTGTATATTCGTTTACGAGTGTCTGAAGGCTTATTTTCCAAACTTGAAATTGAAGAAGTTGGCCGGAATTTTTGCTTTTTGTGTAAGTATTCTTTGTTTGGTATTGTCCATTATTTATCTCGAAAATTTGTACACCAGTGCGGCGAGCATAGTTGCCCTTGCCTTGACGATTTGGCTGTATTATAGACGAAAAGTAAAGTGGTATGCTGATTTCATTCTCGCATTTTTGGTGATTCAAATACCTTTCTTTTTCGTGAATGGTGCATTGACAGGAATGTTCACACCTGAACCAATTGTTTGGTACAAAGAAGTAGAAATAATGGGCCCGAGATGGGTGAGTATCCCAGTTGAAGACACCATTTATAACTACGGATTTTTGCTCTTGGTCTTTTTCTTTTACAAAAAGTTCAAGAAAAGAAAAGGATAATTAGTTATTGCTTCGAATTCTATTGGACAACGTTATATTTCGTAGAAACTAAAAGTTAACTTTTAATCCGAATTAAACAAGGCTTTTGGCATTAGAAGACAGGGTTTTTTAGAAGTTTTAAAATAAAGCGCTTGTGAACTAAATTTGAAAAGAACTAAAAAATTGCGCTTTAACTGTCTTCTGAAGCCTTGATTTTTTTGGTTCTTTTTCATCAAGGAAAAAGAACATAGAGAAATTAATTGGCTATTCGTCCTTTTAAATTTAAGAAAATTTAAAAGGACGAAGGAGGTTTTCCTTAATACATCTTTTATTGAAAAAAAATCATAACCATCGCACCCCCATTTCTTTATTGGGTTTTCTAATTTCAGTCTCCTTTTTACCAAATCCAATCATGGTAATTTTATACGCAACATCTGGATTGGAATCGTTCAAATTCGGAACAACAATTTTCAGTTTCTTCCCAAATCCTGCCCGAACCACTTGATCAAACCCTTCAATTGATTTTAAATTTTCGCCAGAACGGGTGCTGAAGAATTCCACTTTATACCAAATTCTATTTTTTCCACCGCTTTTTAGTGCATCTTGAAGTATGAAAGACGGATTGTTCTCCATTCCTCCAGAAATTTGTTGGAATCCACCACGAGAGGAGTATTTGTCCGAATGTCGTTGGGCATAATCGCCTGGTGGTTCGTTTCGACCGATTTCTGTATTATCGCCAACTATGCATTTTTCAATCACATTGCTGCTGTCCAAAAGACTTTGAACACAAGGGTTATTGACATCATTTCGCCAATAGTAACTTGCATTGTGCAACCAGCCATATATTTCTTGTTGATCGTCGCTAATCAAAGCATAGGTTTCGAGCAAACGACTTTTTCCGCTTGCATCTGCCCAACGATAAGGTGAAAATTTTAAGGATTTATTCGAAAGCGGTTGGATGAATTTTTGAAGCGGTGCCAAGGAACTTTCGTATCCAAAATCCATCACACCCCGATCCCACCACCAATCTAATCCTGTTCCAATGGAACCCGTAAATGTGGTTGCCCAACTTTGGTTGTGAAAATCGATTCCCGTGCAACAATACAAGGCTAATTTATCATCATTTAAACCTATTTCCTCCAGTATAACAGGTTGTTTGTAGGATTTCCAGAAATCATCAACGTAGTTGGCCCGATTGACGAAATTACCATCTTTAATGGAGGAGTATACATGAACTGCCGTTACGTCGGAAGCTTTCAAAATGCCGTCGTATCCTTTTTTCCGTTCTGTTTTTTTCATGGTTCCATATGAATTGGCAAACATCGCTTGATTGTCTAAATTCGTTCGGATATAATCTATTTGACCTTCCAACCATTTTTTGAATATTTGGATGGCCGCTTCATCCGATATTCCTTCTTGTTCAATTATAGGATCGATAAATTTTTCCAATTCGGAATACCCATAAAATGACCAGTACGGACTGTATCCCCATCGAGCATACATATAGCGCAAATTCATATGTTGCAATTTAATCGCTTCTGGATTCGTGAAATAATCGCTGATTTTTTCAAACTGAAATTGCTTGCGATACGGGTTGTTTTGCCAATTGGGTAAGTCCCAAGCAGCGCCCATTATTTCAACATGATGACGAAAAAGAATAGCATAAATTTGATTTTTTTCGGCCGTTGCTAGTAAGCGGTCAAAGCCGAACATTTCATCTTGTTTTGAGGTGTAATTATGGACGTCATTCCAATCAGGTAAAGATCCTTGAGCTCCAATTTCAAAGCGAACGAAATTTCCGTTAACAGCGGCTAGTTTTTCAACCCCACCCATTTGTCTTTTGTTTTGAGATGGTTTGTAAGTGAAAAAACCACCGCTAGAAATATTCATTCCGACAGCAATAAATCGCTCTTTAGATGCTTCATAATAGAGATAGCGGTCTTCTTCTGTTCCCGTTTTATGTGTTACCAATCTCCCTTTGTGCTCAGATGTTTCACACTTGAATTTCACAGAATACATAAACGGATTCTCGAAACCTTTTGCTTTTACTTCAATTTGAACTGTCCAAGTGCCAACTTCATTCGGCGCAAATCGCACACGCCAAGGTTCATCCGTTTTTTTTAGTAAAAAGGCATCGGTTGCTAAATCTTCTTTAAACTCTTGGTAATAAAACCCAATTCCTTTCTTTGCTTTTCCAGATGGTGAATTGAAAATGGCAATTACATCAACCTCTTCTGGATTGTATGGATTTAACTGTTTGGCTCTAGCACCTGTAATATAATTTTCAATTTGTTGTGCTATTTCTTTGTCCAGATTAAGTCCCAATTCCATCGTCTGGTTCAATTTTGCCACATACGAATCACCAACGGGTTTCATCCAACTGATGTCACTTTTCTTGATGAGAATCTCTTCATTTCCATAAACTGAAAGTTGAAAAAAAAGGAGCAAGACTAAGAATGATAGAATTTTCATGCGGCATAATTTATAACTCGAAGATCGGGTTAATTATTGAATAAATCGAAATGTGAAGGTTTTGGTGACTGAAGTCGAAACTTAGTTTTCTCTATTCATCAAATAATCGGCAAGCTCTCTTAAGTCCGTTTTTTGCTCTTCAGGAACGTTTATTTCATTCAATGATTTCATCGCATTTTTTCTATGCAGTTCCATCGTGCTTTTCGCCTTTTCTTGAACACCAAGTTCGTCAAACAAAGCTCTAACGGTAGCCACTTTTCGGGTTGAATCTATATCCTTTTCTAATGCGTCAAATTGATCCATTTGATCCTTATTCGCTGCTTCTCTCGCCAATAAATACAGCAAGGTTTTCTTGTTGGCCATTACGTCACCTCCGATTTGCTTTCCGAATTTTTTAGGATCTCCATACAAATCAAGAATGTCATCTTTTATTTGGAAGGCAATTCCTAATTCTTGCCCGAAACTATAAAGTTTCTCACGATCTGCTTTGTTCGCTTTGGCAACAATGGCTCCCATTTCAAGAGAACAACCGAGTAAGACAGATGTTTTCAAACGAATCATTTCGATGTATTCTGTTATCGAAACATCGTCACGTTCTTCAAAATCCATGTCCATTTGTTGCCCTTCGCATACCTCAATTGCCGTACGGTTAAAAAGAGTCAGTAATTCTGGCAAATCTTCTGGTTTTTGCTTGCAAATTTCTTCATACGCTTTCACCATTAATACGTCACCAGAAAGTATAGCGATATTTTCGTTCCATTTTGAATGTACGGTTTCCTTTGCTCGTCGTAAGGGTGCGGCATCCATTATGTCGTCGTGAATCAAAGTGAAATTGTGAAACAATTCAACTCCAATTGAGACATGTAGTACATTTTCGGCTGGAGCATTAAACAATTTTGCGCCCATTAAACTTAAAACTGGTCGTATTCTTTTTCCACCAAGCGTCATGAAATAACGAAGTGGGTCGTATAGGTTATTCGGTTTTATTGGTAATTCAAATTGGTGAATACCTTGCTCAACTAGTTTAGAAAGTGCAATGATTTTCTCCGTCATTTTATTAATTCCAATAGATAATCACCGTAGCCACTTTTGGTCAACGGTTCAGCCAATTCTCTTAATTGCGTAGTCGAAATCCATTTGTTTTTAAACGCAATTTCTTCAATACATCCCACTTTTAATCCCTGTCGGTCTTCAATTACCTGAACAAATTGTCCAGCTTGCATCAAGGATTCAAACGTTCCGGTATCCAACCATGCCGTGCCACGATCTAGAACAGCTACTTTAAGTGTGCCGCGTCGCAAATATTCTGCGTTTACGTCTGTAATTTCATACTCACCGCGTGCTGATGGTTTCAAGTTCTTAGCAATATCAATTACATCGTTGCTGTAAAAATACAATCCAGGAACGGCGAATTTTGATTTAGGTTGAGTAGGTTTTTCTTCGATAGAAATGGCTTGCATGTTTTCATCGAATTCGACTACACCATATCTTCTTGGATCGCTTACGTGATAAGCATACACAACCCCACCATTTGGATTCGTGTTTTCGCGCAATAAATCATCCATCCCAACACCATAGAAAATGTTGTCACCCAATATTAAGGCAACATTATCATCGCCAATAAAGTCTTCACCTATTACAAAAGCTTGCGCCAATCCGTTGGGAATTTCTTGCACTGCATATGAAAACTCACAGCCTAAACTCTTTCCGTCACCCAATAATTTTTCAAAATGAGGTAAATCATGTGGAGTAGAAATAATTAGAATTTCTCGTATCCCAGCACTCATCAAAATAGAGAGCGGATAATAGATCATTGGTTTGTCGTAAATAGGCATCAATTGCTTACTTACTGCCAATGTTAATGGATGTAACCGAGTTCCAGATCCGCCTGCGAGAATTATTCCTTTCATTCTATTGGTTTTGGTGGGATTTCTTGAACCTGTAAATCGTCTAAATCTAAATCCGTTTCTTCGTCATAAACATCGAAGTAGGGTTCTTCAAATGATTTGGTCGTAATTCTTCTTTCCAATGACATCAATAAACTCGGCAATACGATTAGATTGGTTAACATGGCTACGAGCAAGGTCAAAGAAATAAGTAATCCCAATGCTTTTGTTCCACCAAACTCGGATAAGGTAAATACGGAGAATCCACAGAACAAAACGATAGATGTGTAGAACATGCCAATTCCAGCTTCGTGAATCGCTTTTGTCACACACTTTTTCAAATCATGCGGATACAGTTTGAGTTCCTGGCGATATTTTGCTAAATAGTGAATGGTGTCATCTACCGAAATACCGAAGGCAATGCTAAAGACTAATAGAGTCGACGGTTTGAGCGCTATTCCAAACCAACCCATGATTCCACCTGTGAATAACAAAGGAATGATATTTGGAATCAAGGAAACCAAAACCATACGCCAGGAACGGAAAAGAATGGACATTAAAATAGCAATACCAATAATGGCAAAAAGTAGACTGGTGAATAGATTAATCACTAGATATTGAGTTCCTTCAGAAGCAACAACCGCAGTTCCCGTTAGCACAACATCGTAATAATGTTTGTCAATAGCCGACCGAAGGTTCTTTTTAAAATCTGCCTTACCGTAATACTTTTGCACCAATTTAGGGTCCAAATCAAAATCGTATTGCTTGTCTTGATCTCCTTTGGAAAGTAAAGATGTTAAGTTGTTGTAAACCCCTGGGTGCTTAAAAATAATGCTATCCAAATACGCATTGTTTTTGTCCGTTTTGGCATACAATCTCTCAATTTCTTTTCTGTCTGGATTAAATATGGAATCTATCCGAACCTTCATTGAGTCAACTTTCTGCGCAACTTCGTAAGAACCAATGTCCATCATCTGGGTTCGGATTCTTAGGTGATAGGCGTTGGTGTCGACCAATTCTTTCAATGAAAAACCTCCACCGTTGGCGTTGGTCATATTGAAATTGTTCATATACTTTTTCAATCGCAATTTGTCCTTACTCGATATCAATTTGTATGCATCAGGATTATTGCCGTGGAATGCCATGTTGATCACTTTAACGAAGTCGACAATAGAAATGGATTTTCCGAATAGCGAATCTTTGGAATACGTTTCCTGAACACCTTCCACCTTTTTCATGGTTTCGTTCGAAAACAGTCGTCCTTTCGATTTATAATCCACCATTATCTCGAACGGTATAGATCCACCAAACTTATTTTGAATAAACTCGATGTCCTCCAATATTTCATTTCCTTCGGGTAAATCACTTGTGATATTACCTGTGGCTTGAATTCTGAGCAATCCGATGAAACTTAGAGCCACTACACCAATTACAGAAATATAAACGATCGGTCTTTTGAATTGAACGATGTACGTAATTTTATTGATGAAACCAACCGCAAGCTTTCGGTCTAAATGCTTTAAATGACGTTCTTTCGGATCCTTAGAAAAGGAAATAAAAATGGGTAAAATGGTTATTGAAAGGAAGAATACGGCTAAAATATTCAAAGAAGCAACGATACCAAACTCAGTCAGTTTTTCTGAATTGGTTAGGATAAAAGTGGAGAATCCCATCGCTGTGGTGAAATTGGTCAAGAAGGTAGCTGTACCAATTTTTCGAATAACGCGAGATAATGCTTTTACTTTGTTTCCATGTTCCCGAATTTCCTGATGGTATTTGGTCGTGAGGAAAATGCAATTCGGTATGCCAATGACGATCATCAATGGAGGAATCAAGGCCATCATAATAGAAATATTGAAGCCCATCAAACCAATAGAACCCATGGACCAAATTACCGCTATGGAAACGACGATATTACAAAGTATTACGACTCGAATTGATCTAAAGAACAACCAAAGCAGAAGAGAAGTAACGAAGATGGATAGACCAATGAAGACATACATTTCATTGATTACTTTCTTGCCGATGATTACTCTTAAATGCGGTAATCCTGTATAATGAATGTGACCAAGTTCCTTTCCAAAAGCAGCGGCAACTTTTTCGATTTCAATTACAACTTCAGCCTTTTTTTGATTGGCCAGAAAGTTTTCGTCTATCCCTATCATCATGATAGAAACGTTCTCTTCGTCGTTGTACAGAATACCTTTGTAAACTGGATTGTTCCGAATTTCTTTTTTTATTTCATCTATACTTTTTTCTTTAAAAGTGATATCTGAAAAGATTCGTTTGGCCTCAAATTTATTTTCCGCTTGATTGTTCTGAATGGCAAAGAGCGTAGCTTCAGAAATGATGGATTCTACACCGTCGTATTGAAGAATGGAATCGCCCAATTCTTTCCATTTCAGAAAGTTTTTTTCGGTGTAGAGTTGGTCGTTGTCTATGGCCAAAACCAAGGAACTTCCGTCTTCTCCGAATAACTCTTTGAATTTTAAGTAAGAGCTTTGAGCAGGCGACTCCTTGGGCAACATGTTACCGTATTTGTTGTCGATTTTTAGTCCTGTTAAAGCAAAATACCCGAAAAAAACCGTCAATAAGGTAATGATACCTACGATGAACAATCGGTTTCTAAGAATTAGATTAGCAATTCGTTGCCACATTATGGTCTGTTTTCTTTATGGGTTGAAGGCGCTAAAAGTACTCAATTGGTTCGTTTCAAACAAGGTTTATTCTATTTCAAATCTTCAGCCAACCACTTAAAAAATTCTCGTTGCCATAGCATACCGTTTTGTGGTTTTTGAATCCAATGTCCTTCTGTCGGAAAATACAAATATCGACTCTTCAAACCCATCAACTGCGCGGCTTGAAAAGCTTGCATACCTTCACCTTCAGGCACTCGGAAGTCCATACCGCCATGGATAACTAATAAAGGAGTCGTCCATTTGTTTACCATTTTGTGGGGACTATTTTTTTCGTACAAATCTTTGTTATTTGTGTCCCAATATGGTCCGCCGATGTCCCAATTCGCGAAAAATAATTCTTCAGTGGTGCCGTACCAACTTTCCAAATTGAACAATCCGCAGTGTGCGATGAATGTTTTGAATCGGTTTTCGTGAATTCCAGCCAGGTAATAAATCGAATATCCACCATAAGAAGCACCGACTGCTCCGCGCTTGTCTTTGTCGACGTATAATTCTTTCGAAACTTCATCAATGGCTGTCAGGTAATCACGCATCGGCTGACCTCCCCAATCTTTAGAAATGTCGTCGTTCCATTTTTGACCAAAACCAGGCAGTCCCGTTCTATTCGGTGCTACAATAATGTATCCTTGTGATGCCATTAACATCAAATTCCAACGATAGGAAAAGAACTGACTTACCATGCTTTGCGGTCCGCCTTGGCAATAGAGTAGTGTTGGGTATTTCTTGTTTGCATCAAAGTTTGGTGGAAACAAAACCCAAGTCAGCATGTCTTTTCCTTCGGAATTTTTAATCCATCTTTCTTCAATTGTTGGATTAGTGATGTTTTTCATCTCCTCCGCATTGACAAAAGTGATTTGAATGATATCTTTTTTCTTTCGGTTATAGATATACAAATCTGTTGGGTCTAGCATAGATTGCATGGCCAAAACAATTTCTTTTTCAGCCAAATCGTAATGAACTACGTTTTTTCTGCCAGTCGTTAATTGGGTTGTTACATTCGATTTTAAATCGTGAGAAAACAATTGCTGAACGCCTCGGTAAGGAGCTGAAAAAATGATGGATTTTCCATTTGATTCCCATTGAAAGTCACTAACGGTAAGGTCCATGCTTAGTTTCAATGGAATGATTTTCCCCGAACTCAAATCTTTCAATTGAATGACGTTTCGGTCGGCCTCAAAACCATTTCTTTCCATCCGCAACCAAGAAAACTTGATGTTGTTCGGAGAAATGGTAGGTGAATTGTCGTACCCTTTACCATCAGCCGTGTAATTGAAAGTGTTTCCACTTTCGATGGTGTATTCATACACATCGCTATTGGTGCTAGTCGCAAATTCTTTACCTCTCAATTTCTTACTGGTGTAGTACACTTTGTCTCCATTTCCAGAAAAAACTACACTTTCGCTTCCGCTAAAGGGCGGAACTATGCCATCAAAAGCTTCCCCTTCAAGTAGATCAATTCCTATGTTTGAAACTTTGCCGTTTGCAATGTCGTGTAAAAAAAGATGGGTTTTGAATTCGTCTTCCCACTGATTCCAATGACGGTAAAATAGATCGTTTTCTATTCTTGCATTTGCCAAAGGTAAATCGGGGTGAATATCTTGAATCGTTTTTTCTGTTTTTACCGAACGCAAAAGAACAATTTTGTCTTCAAGTGGCGAAAGAACGTATCCATCAACTCCACCGTCTATGTTTGACATTTGCACCTTTTTCGCACCTGTAATATTTATTTTCCACAACTGCACTGAACCAGTTTCAGCAGAAAGAAAAGTGATGTCTCCTGATTTTGACCATTTTGCTTCAAACTCTGAAGAAGGTGTTTTGGTAATTTGAGTCGACTTTTTCTGATCTAAATTGTACACATATAAATCGGTGTTTCCTTTGTTTGCTGCAATATCGTAACTCGAAAGTGAATACAGAATGTTCATTTTGTCAGGTGATAAATCGCCACCACTAAGCCGGTTCAATTCCCAAAGTTTCTCGGGACTAAAATTTTGTTGGGCAACCGAAGGAAGACAAAACAATGCCATTCCCAAAAGGAAAATGAGTTTCATATATTTATTTTGGTAATTGTGAAGATATTAAATCTATTGGGATTGAGGCGTTCCTTGCTCCGATTTATTGCTGTATCTATAACGGCGATAGACACTGTATGCCAATAACATAAAGAAAGTTACGGACATTCCAAGTAGCGCGTGACCAAGTGCAGAACTTAAATCGCCGTAAAAAGAAGTTGAAAACACAAGGATATTAAGACCAACTAAGGTCACAATCATGATTCTTTGAAAACGTCTTATTCCTCTCATTCAAAGTTAATGCACATGAACAGTAGAAAATTATTCAGAAAAATGCAACGAAAAACTGTAAAATAATTCTACTTACTCTTTGATAACCAATTTAAAACCCTTCCCATGTACATTCATTATCTCAATGTTCGGATCTTCTCTCAACAGCTTTCTGATTTTCGCAATGTATACATCCATGCTTCGACCGTTGAAATAATTGTCATCGCCCCAAATGGCACGCAAAGTTGCCTGTCTGTCCAAAATTTCATTTTTGTTTTTAACTAATAAATGAAGCAATTGATTCTCTTTCGTTGTCAATTTTTTCTTGCCTTCGGCTAAATGTAAAATACGATACGTTGGTTCGTAAGCAATCGTCCCGACCTGGTATTTTTCTTCTTCGCTGGCTTCACCAATGTCTGCACGACGAGAAATTGCCGTGATGCGCGCCAAAAGCTCTTCCATAGAGAATGGTTTGGTCAAATAATCATCGGCACCAAGGGCGAAACCTTCTAGTTTGTCTTCTTTCATCGCTTTCGCCGTCAAGAATAAAATCGGCACTTTCTTGTCCAATTCTCGTATCTCTTTTGCCAAAGTAAAACCATCCATTTCCGGCATCATAACATCGAAAATGCAAAAGTCAAATTTCTTTTGATTGAATCGTTCGAAAGCTAATTTCCCATTTCTGGTTAAATCAACTTGGTATCCTTTACTCTTTAGAAAATTTGAAAGTAATTCTCCCAAATTTAAATCATCTTCTGCCAATAATATGTTCATCGTATTATGTATTAGTGTTAATTTCTATTCCAAATGTCGAGCCTTCCCCGTAGATACTTTTTACAGTTAAGTTCCATTTGTGCATCTCGGCAATGGATTTCACATAGCTCAAACCGAGACCAAAGCCTTTCACATTGTGCACATTTCCAGTAGGAACACGGAATAATTTATCAAATATTTTATCAATGTGCTCTTTTTTTATCCCAATTCCATTATCCTTCACTTCAATTCGGATACTATTTTTTTCTTTTTTTACAGTAACTGCAATCGCAGGAGCTTCAGCGCTATATTTTATTGCGTTGTCTATCAGGTTGTTAATGCAATTTGAAAGATGCATCTTATCTGCAGAGACTTCCATCATTTCCTGAGAAATATTTGTTTTTAAAGTACCACCCAAGGAATTGACGCGAAGCTGAACGTTTTGCGTAATATCATACACCAATTCGTTCAATAGTATTGTTTCTTCTTGCAAGTTGATTTTTCCTTTTTCGAGGACATTACTTTGTAAAATACTTTCGACAAGTAAACTCAATCGTTTGTTTTCTTCACCAATCATTTTCACATAAGGAGAAGCTTTTTCGACTGCAGTGCCCATCATTTGGCTATCACTCATTGCTTCGCAAGCCAAAGAAATGGTGCTAATTGGTGTTTTGAATTCGTGGGTCATGTTATTCACAAAATCGTTTTTCAAATCGGACAAGCGTTTTTGCGCCAAGATAGTTCGGAACATGAAGACGATGGTAATGACGATGATCAACATCAAAGCCAGACTAAAACCAATTGTGCCCAACATTTCTCTTAAGATGAAGGCATTTCGTTTTGGAAAATAAACATGTAAGGTCAAATGATCTTCTAGCATGTTGCTCGGGAACATTTGGGTTCGACTCGAGACGGTTAACGATGTATCTATTTTTACATTGTAGGTTTTTGGTGGGTCAGGGAAAACAACGGGTAAGGTATTCTCCCCTTCAATCATGAATTGATATTCCTGAGGCAATTCGTCGGTCGATAATTCATTTTTTATGACCGAATCCAAGAAAGCGATGTCTATTCTTTCAAATGGCTGGAGATAGACATTACTTCGGAAGGTTTCAATCAACATTTCGTTGACGAACTTGGCCTTTTTAAACATCTGTTGTAGGACTTTTTGATCCAACTGAATAGCTACAGCCACTGAATCATTTTGTGGAATCGTTTTTTTTTGCTGGTCAAGAAGTTCGCGCAATTGCCTTACATCTCGAGCAAGTACTTTGTGTTCTGCAGTTATTCCGGTTAGAGAATCAAACGATCTACCTTTTACAACCAAATAGTCGTGTAAACCATCGGGTTCTAAAATGGAAGTGTCTTTTATTGAAATCGATTCATTTAAACTTAACAAGTTCTGAAATTCTTCTTTCAGAACATCTCGATATTGTCCACTAAAATCTTTGTTGACAATCTGCATGTAACGCTGGATGTCTTCCGATTTTTCATGTTGTAAAGCAATTTTCTCAAGCGATGTGCTTAGCTTACGTTTGAACTGGTAGTTTTTCCGATTATACAATTGACCAACTTGCACTGCTTGAATGACAAGTAGAGAGAACAATGCTGTTCCAACTAATAACGATACTATATTAATTCTTGCCTTCCTCAATCGCTGCTTTTTATCGAAATTAATCTATCATTTCTGTCTTTAACAGAGCTTAACTTTTTTTAACGCGTTTGTCAGGAGCGAGGTAAGACATATTGTCTCATCGAAAAGTCTTAAATTGGACAAAAAAAAGATGAATTTGACAACGCGAAACCTTGGTTCTGTCTTAAAATGGATACTTCGAAAAACTCTTCGAGTGTTCCTTTATTTTCTTGCTTTCATTCTTTTGTATTTAATTATCGGATTTATTTTATCTAGAATTTCGACCAGTAAAGAGTTGTCTGAAGATCAAACTATTGAGATTTTTGTCCTCTTCAATGGAGTGCACACCGATGTGGTGATGCCGTACACCAACAACGTGAAAAATTGGAAACGAACCTTTCCGTCTTCCAATACCCGTGGAACAAACACAGATTTTAATTGGGTTTCGGTAGGTTGGGGTGACAAAGGGTTTTACTTGGATACCCCAACTTGGGGCGATCTGACCTTTAAAACTGCCACAAAAGCAGCATTTGGGTTGAGCACGGCTGCAGTACATGCCACCTTGTACAAGAACATGGGCGAAAGTGAAACGGCAAAGTCGATTCGTATCAGCAAGGAACAATATAAACTTTTGGTGAATTACATCGATGCGCATGTTCGAAAAAGTAAATTGGGTTTATCGCAGAATATTTCCACCAATGCTGTTTATGGCGATGACGATGCGTTTTATGAATCCCGGGGAATTTATTCCATGTTTCATACCTGCAACACCTGGGCAAATGGTGCATTGAAGGCATGTAAACAACGAGCATGTTTGTGGACGTGGAATTCGTCTTCGATTTTGCGCTTGCATGAAAAATAGTATGCTTTGTTATTTCATGAGGCCGTTCCCTTTCCTTATCTTTGCCGCGATATATCGAAGATGGAAGAAAAGAAGCAAACCCGAATCAATAAATATTTAAGTGAAATTGGTTACTGTTCCCGAAGAGGCGCTGACAAATTGATTGAAGCTGGACGTGTCACTATAAACGGGAAAGTGCCCGAAATGGGAACGAAGATATCTGAAGGTGATATAGTAGCTGTGGATGGAGAACAAGTTTCCAAAACGGAGGAAGGACATGTGTACATTGCGTTCAATAAACCAATTGGCATCGTTTGCACCACGGACACTCGAGTTGAGCCGGATAATATTATCGATTTTATCAATTTCCCACGTCGCATTTTCCCGATCGGACGACTGGACAAACCGAGCGAAGGTTTAATTTTCTTGACCAGCGATGGAGACATCATCAACAAGATTTTAAGAGCTAGAAATCACCATGAAAAAGAATATTTGGTAAGTGTAAATTATCCGATCACAAAAGGATTTTTGGAAGATATGCGCGCAGGTGTTGCCATTTTAGACACGGTAACTCGACCATGCGAAGTAGAACAAATTGGTCGTTTTGAGTTCAAGATTATTCTTACACAAGGATTGAATCGTCAAATTCGCCGTATGTGCGAAGCTTTAGGATATGAAGTGCAAACTTTGCAACGCGTCCGCATTATGAATATCCATTTGAACATGCCAGTAGGTGAATGGAGAGATTTAACCGCTGCTGAGCTCAAAGAAATAGATAGAATGACAGAGCATTCGGTGAAAACCTACGCACCCGACGAGGAAGGAATGGACGAACAGGAATAGGGATAAAAAAACAACTTTGAAGAAGAAAATCATATATACTTTATCCGGAATTTTCCCAAAGCGATTTGTGGATTATGTGTATTACAAACTGACGCATCCTCAAGTTCACAAGCTGCGGCCTCATGAAGAAGGGGTCATTGCGAAAGCCGATAAAGAAAGGATTCAGTTTAATGACTTCGACATTCAATTGTATGAATGGAAAGCGGGCCTTCAAAAGGTAATGTTGATTCATGGATGGGAAGGGCAAGCGGGCAATTTTGCCGATTTAATCGACAAATTAGTTGCGAAAAACATCACGGTTCTTGCTTTTGACGGCCCATCTCATGGCAATAGTTCAACAGGTAAAGGGGAGACAAGTTTGTTTGAATTCGCCGAATTAGTCGGTGTTTTGGTCGAACATTTTTAAGTTTCAAAATTGGTTTCGCATAGTTTTGGTGGGGTTGCCACAACATATTCACTTTCTCAAAAATAACATGTACAAATAGATAAATATGCTCTTTTCACCACGCCAGATCGTTTTGCGGACCGGATTAATGTCGTTGCTGAACAATTTGGCTTGCACGACAAGGTGAAAAAGAAATTAATCACAAAACTCGAATTCGAACTCAAGCTTGATCTTTCTATTTTGAATGTAAGCAATTTTGTTAAAGGCGTTTCAGTAAAAGATGCCTATATCGTCCATAAACTTTCGATAAAGTTTTGAGCGTTGAAGAGTCCAAAAGAGTAGCAGAAGGTTGTGGTCAGCCGCAACTTTAGAAGAGGTGCGCGAAACGGGACATTTTCGCATTCTAGGAACAGATGAGGTATTAAAGAAGGTTATTTCTTTTTTGGAGTTTGATTAGGCTTCGTTGCTAAGAGAAGTTGATTAATATAACTAGAGTGCGTATTTTTGCCCAAAATTATTGTCATGCGAGAAGAATTATTTGGTCCCAAAGTTGAGAATATTGGTGTTGCTATCATTGAAGAATTGACGAGAACCAACGAAAAAATCTATAACGTGTTCTTGGCAAATTTAAGAGAAGATATCATTGAAGGAATTATCATAACCAGCAAAGGATATGGCAATAACGCAAATACGGGCGAAAAGGTGGAGACATCAACACTTCGGCACTGTATTGAAGTGATGCTTCCTGAAGAAATCGCGAAAGTTGAACCGATAATGCCGGATGTTTTTGGGCTGGCAAACGAGTATTGGGTAAGTTTTTGGATTGAGGATAAGATGTATGACAAGAAATTCGTTTTTCTTCCTGAAACCATTCAGGAAAAGAACATAAAACATATTACAAAATTGAATGCAAGAGGGGTAATGATTATTTGATGCAGTACAAGGCTTCTAAATCTTTGGTATTGTGCACAGGGTGTATGAATTTTTTTAATTTACTCTCATTCATTTTCACTTGATATCCTCCAGCATAGATAGGTAAGTCACCTAAATCCTTTCGCATTTTCTTAAATAAATTCTCGTAATAGTCAGTCTCGGTGGCAGTCAAAACTGATGTAAGCAATGCTTTCGGATTCAAGCGCTCTGCGCATTCTATGACTGCATCATACGGCAAGCTTTGTCCCAAATAAAAGGAATGCACACCATTACTTCTTAGCATATAATGATAAAAAAGTAAACTCAGTTCGTGCCACTCATACTCCGGCAAAAACAGTAAAACTTTAGGAGATTTTGGATCAGGCACAGGAAGCAGAGCAGTTTCTGAGATTAATTTTTGCCGAATTAAATGAGTAATGAAATGCTCTTGTCCAGGATTTATCGTACCAGTAATCCACATAATTCCTATTCTTTCTAAAAATTGAACGAGATGATTTGAGAATGTTTTTTCTAAGCCATGCTCTTCTATCAATTGTCCAATAGTTTCTTCGAAACAAGATTCATCCAATTCAATGAGCGCGAGCAAAAGCTTTTCGAAATAGACATCCGCTTTAACTGCAGAATGCAACTCACGCACTTTCCCGTTTCTCTCTCCTTCGTTTATTTCCGCTATGTGAGAAATTTTCCAACCATTCTTATTTAGGATGGCTACGTTTAATATAGTAGTCAAATCGGTTTCAGAATACGTTCTAATTTTGGTGTCAGTTCGCTCTGGTTTCAATATGCCATAACGCTTCTCCCATATCCGTATTGTATGAGATTTGATGCCTGTTAGCGTTTCAATATCTTTTATTTTATATTCTCCCATTGAGCCAAACTTTTAGTTTTCTTTCATTAATATTTCTGATTAAAATTAATTCATTTATATTTGTTTTGACATGAGTCATATATGCCATTAAATAATCCCTTAGTTAAACAGATGATTCTGAAGAATTGTTCGGTAGCTTTCGTATTTATTCTGGTTGGTTTTTTATTTACCCAATGCAAAGAGGAATCTACTGATGACAGCGATGTTATTGATTTGAGTGATAACTACGACGTCTTTCAAAAATTTGATTTAAGTCCTTTCGATATTAATGCTAATATGATGCTTCCCGATGCAACAGCAAATATTGGCGCATCGACTAAGCCTTCTGTCCTTCATGAGGAGGATGGTTTTAAATGGGATGTTGAAATCGGTCCAAATTTTCAAGTGCACATCGAAGACTGGGGAGCAAACCGTGGCTTGGTTGCCGACAAGAAAAGTCAAAATCAAGATCTTGAAATTTACGAAATCAAATATTTAATAGACGAACCGGATTTTATTGTTTATGAAACAAAATTAAAGGTGGATGGAGTTAAAAATGCTCCAAAATCAGTTGGTGTGCCTCATATAACTTACCATGTTTTTGCAGAAAAAGTAATTGATGGTATAACCTATGAATTCCGAAGTCGCGACGAAGGTTATGAATTTGTAATCATTGAATTAATGGCGAAGACAATCCGTTCTGTCAAAGCCAACAAATAGTTTTTTAGTAAACCTCTTTCTCATTCCTTTGTTTATTGGTAAATTTGCGCCTGCTTAACATCAATCAAGCACAATAATTATCATGGAAATCAATCGTGAAAATATACTCTCCGTTCTAGGTGGAATCCTTGAACCAGACCTCAAAAAAGATATTGTTTCATTAAATTTCGTTCAAGATATATCGTATACCAATGCATCCATAAATGTAACCGTTACGGTTTCAAACCCCGCTCTGCACGCTCGAAAGAGAATGAAAGAAGCGCTCGATTTTAATTTAAAACGAGCTTTTGGTGATGAAATTGCTGTTCAAGCAGAAGTGAAAGGCGCAAGTTCGGAAGAACAATCTGCCCACAGAAAGATATTGCCAGATGTGAAGAACATTGTTGCTATTGCTTCTGGTAAGGGAGGCGTCGGAAAATCTACGGTAACGGCAAATTTAGCTGGTGGATTGGCTAAAATGGGTTTTAAAGTCGGAATCGTTGATGCGGATATTTATGGCCCATCTATTCCAACCATGTTCGATATGGTAAATGAACGCCCGACGATGATTGAAGTAGAAGGCACTCCGAAAATTACACCTGTTGTCGCTTACGGAATTTCCATTCTTTCTATCGGGTTTTTTACGGAGGCGGATAACGCTGTGGTATGGCGAGGACCAATGGCTGCAAAAGCACTGACGCAAATGTTTACCGATGCACACTGGGGCAAATTGGATTATTTATTAATCGATCTTCCTCCTGGTACAGGTGATATTCATCTGAGTTTGGTGCAAACCGTTCCTTTAGATGGTGCAGTAGTCGTTAGTACTCCTCAAGAAGTTGCTCTGGCCGATGCGCGCCGTGGAGTAAATATGTTTAGAATGGACAGCATCAATGTTCCGGTAATTGGAATTGTTGAAAATATGTCCTGGTTCACGCCTGCTGAGTTGCCAGATAACAAGTATTACCTTTTCGGTCGTGATGGCGCTAAGAATCTTGCTGCTGGAATGGAAGTTCCCTTTTTAGGACATATTCCTTTGGTGCAAAGTGTGAGAGAGGCTGGTGATGCTGGTCGTCCCGCGGTTTTCCAAGAAAATAGCATCTCAGGAAATGCATTTGATGAATTAGTTCGTACTTTTATTGAGAATTTAAAGGTGCTGAAAGCAAAAACAGCCCAAAAGACAAACGCATGAGTTTTAACAAATTAGAATTAACCAATAGAATAAATGATGTCTTAGCATCTCTTCGTCCATTTTTCGAAGCAGACGGTGGCGACATGAAATTGGTGGACATTACCGATAAAGGTGTGGCTCAAATTCAATTATTGGGCGCGTGTAGCGATTGTTCAATGAGTCAAATGACCTTGAAAGCTGGAGTTGAAGAAGCACTAAAAAAAGCCGCTCCCGAAATTATTGGTGTCGAGGCAGTTATTTTAGAAGCGTAATCTCCCCTCTTTTCTCTATTTTAGAGTAAAAATTAAGCATTGAAATTTTCGAGTAACCTTTTCTTTTCAATTGTTTTGCTGTTTTCTTTTCAAGCGAATGCACAGAAAGATTTTCTAAAGAATTCAAGTATTTCTGCACATTATCAGCGTGGTTTTGCCATTCCAGAATATTCTTTCATCAATTATTTAACGAACGATTACGCTCAAAGTATCACCCTAGATTTTGCCAAACAAACGACAGGAAAAAATGAGTGGGAACATTTGTATAAATTTCCAGAATATGGTTTCTCATTATTCTACACCTCTTTAGGAAACGATGCTGTCCTAGGTAAAGCGTTGGCGGCCAATTATTTCTTTAAGGTAAATTTCATATCAACTGAAAAGTGGAAGATTTTCAATCAAACCGGAATAGGACTTGGGTATATCACTAAAAAGTTTCACTTAGAGGACAACTATAAGAATGTTGGAATCGGTTCCAACTTTAATGTGCATTTCAATTCCCGTGTAGGAATGAGTTATCAAATAACGGAGAATTGGAAAGCGAATGCCGGTCTTGCCTTCGATCATTTTTCAAATGGAAATACCGCCGATCCAAATTTAGGATTGAACAACGCGACTCTCTTTGCTGGTTTACAATTTGCACCAGGTGAAATTGAGAAGAAAAATAAAACGAAGCTTTCGGCTCATGAACGAAAGAATAATTTTGAAGCAGTTCTGAGTGTGGGAGCGAAACAAACACGAGCACTTTCGTCGAAATTCTTTTATACTTCGTCTCTGACGGGCGGAATTAATCGTGAATTTTTTAGAGGTGTGCATTTGGGTATTGGGGCCGATGTTTTCTTCGATCAAAGCATTAAAACACAAATGGAATCAAGAGGCGAAACTTTCTCTCAACCCGACGATTTTCAAACTGGATTGCACATTTCTCAGGAATTTGTTTATAATCGTTTTAGCTTAATTCTCCAAGAAGGAATTTACCTCGGACTCATCAATAAGGGATTAAAGAAAACTATGTATAACCGGGGAATAGTTCAGTTTCAATTGAATGACCGTTTTTTGTTGCGCATTGCGATGAAGTCTCATTTGCACATTTTGGATTTTCCTGAACTCGGATTTGGTATAAAATGGTAAGAACTAAATACATATCCGTTCTTATCCTTTTCATTCTAATTGGGTGTAAAAAGAATAATCTTGAATCAACCAAAACCATCGAGTTATCGGCTTTTGAGGAGATACTTTTACTTAGTCCAATGGATGTTGAATTGGTGGAAGATACATCGTTCTTCGTCGAGGTTATTGGATTTGAAAAAACGGTTGATGCGGTAGAATTTAAAATTGAAAATGGCGTGCTGCAAATAGAAAACACCTTAAAATCAAAGTTCGCCAAACCCAAAACAAAAAGCGTAAAAGTCATCATTCATTCTATACCTTTAAAATTGGTAGAAGCACTGGAAACGTGCAACATTTCAACGGGAAATGCTATCACCTCACCAGAGTTTGGAATTATCCTCAAGAGCAAAGGTAATTTTGCCGATTTAGAATTGAATTGCAATGTGTTCTATTATTACAACAATTATCCTTGCGGTGGAAAAATGACTTTGCGAGGTGCAACGCAGCAATTAAAAATTTGGAATACCGCCATCTTCTCGGTCGATGCGAAAAATTTGGTGACGAATTATTGCCTTGTCGAAAATAGTTCCAAAGGAAAATGCGAAGTGAATGTGACCGGCGCTATTGAATATGATATGAAAGGAGAAGGAAACATAGAGGTCTACGGTAATCCAGCAACGGTAGTCGAAAACGGTAAGTCGGGGAGTGGTGAAATTATATTTTATTAAAGGAAAAATGAAAACAAAAATATTAAGACCCTCAGATTACGTCCAAAACGAATGGACGGGCGGCACGACATCCCAAATATTCATCTATCCGGATGGTGCTTCATTGTCTGAACGTGACTTCTATTTTCGAATAAGTTCGGCTTGTATAGAAACGGATAAATCGGATTTTTCGAAGTTCGAAGGGTACAATCGATTTTTCACACCACTCAATTCTGGTTTAGAATTAACGAGCAACGGAAACGCTCCGAAAAAAATAAATCCACTCGAACTTTTTTATTTCGACGGTGCATCTGAAACAAGCGCAGCAGGAAAATGCATTGATTTCAATTTGATTTATAGGAAAAGTCTCAAAGCAAATCTAACGGTTGCGACTTATTCTAAAACTGAAATTATAAGTTACAAACCTTTTCCATCCTCCGAATTTTTGTTGATTTATTGTTGGAGTGGTGCCTTTGAGGTACTCGGTCAAACTATTCAACCGGGCGAAACATTTCTAATCCAAAATTGTCCAAATGAAGACTACTAGTTAATGACGAAGAATAGTATGCTGCTTATTTCCGAACTATCCTTTAAAAAAGATTAATTTAGCCTGTAGATTATGACAAATAACGATATTCTTCGGCGCTTACGATTTACTTTTGATTTGAACGATGACAAAGTCATGGACTTATTTCGTTCAGGTGGAATAGAAGCTACTAGAGCCGAAATCAGTGATTGGATGAAAAAAGAGGAGGACGAAGCATACAAAAACTTGGGAGATAAATATCTTGCGGCTTTCTTGAATGGTTTCATCAACAAGAATCGTGGAAAACGCGAAGGCGAACAACCTGCTCCAGAGAAAAAGACGGATAACAATATGATTTTCCGCAAATTGAAAATTGCCTTAAACATGCGTGATGAGGATATTTTAGATGTTCTCGATTTGGCCGATTTTCGTTTTTCAAAGTCAGAATTGAGTGCTTTTTTCCGTCGTCCAGAACACAGACATTACCGTGAGTGCAAAGACCAAATCATGCGTAATTTTCTGCACGGACTTCAACTAAAATACAAGGAAAATGATTGATGCTATCGGCTATGTTGCAATGGCCATTTTGTTGATTTCTTTCATGATGAAGGATATCAAGAAATTGCGTTGGGTAAACACATTGGGCTGTGCGATATTTATAGTTTATGGTGCTTTGTTAGGCTCTTTCCCAATTCTGATTACCAATGCAGCAATCGTTTTGGTGAATTTGTATTACCTCTTTATCAAAAAGAACTAAGCTTTTAAATTACGACCAATACCAAAATCGCTGTTCCGATTATAGCCAAACCGAGAGCAATAATTGCTTTCACCGCAATTCGGTACCTTTTCTCTTCGATTGTTGCGTCTCTTTTTGGAAAAAACACAATCAACATTCCCCAGGAACTTAGCCAATAAAATATAGCTGCCGTTAATATTCCAAACCATTCTGCCGTCGAATAAGCTCCAAAATAAAAACCATCAGAAGCAATAGCATAGAACAAAAACCCTAATTAGAAAAGTGGTAAAACGAGAAGTAGACAGGCAATGAAGCCTAGTATAAATAATAGTACATCCAATTCATCAATTCCGTCTTCTGGGGCGGTTGGTTCATCGGCTTTTTCTTCTGATAGTTCAATATGAAATTTCTTTTTGAAAACTTCTAAGTTTGGTTTTTTTTGGCCTTTTTTAGATCTTTTGTGTATACTTTTTCCTGCTTTCTTTCATTTTTAGGTTCAACGGAATTTTCTTTATGTTCCAAATCGGAATTTTCAATGTCGATTTCGTCCACTTGTTTTTCTAATGAGGTTTCAAGGTTTTTTTCGTCGGTTTTGTCTGCACTTGTTTTGCTTTTTTCAGTAGAAACTTGTCGTGATTTGCCTAAACTTTTCCATGAAATATGGTATCCAGTCCGATAACTTCGTTTGGTGAGTGTACAATTCGTGAACGAAATGATTAGCGTGAACAAAAGAAGAATTTGAATTATCTTTTTCATGTGAAAGCGTGAATTATTCAGTTCCTAAATTAAACTAATTTCAGTCCTCTTCAAAATTTGCTTATTTCCTTATCTTTACGCCAGTCACAAGCGGAAAATAATGAATCAAGAAAATCTAAAAATCTACAACAGTCTTTCTGGACAAAAAGAAATTTTTAAACCAATTCAACCCAACCGAATCGGAATGTACGTTTGTGGACCCACGTTGTACAGCGAACCGCACATGGGAAACATGCGCACTTTTATCAATTTCGATTTGATTTATCGCTATTTGTTAATCCTTGGTTTTGATGTGAAATATGTACGTAACATTACCGATGCAGGACACATTACCAATAGTGCTGGTGACGAATTAGACAGCATAGGAAAAGCGGCAAAAGCAGAACAAATGCAGTCTTTGGAAATCGTTTACAAATACAATGTGAAATTTCAAGCCTTGCAGAATTTGTATAACATGTTGCCGCCGAGCATTGAACCGACGGCTACTGGACACATCCAAGAACAAATTGAAATTATTGAAAAAATTATAGCGAATGGATTGGCGTATATCGTCAATGGCTCTGTTTATTTCGACGTGAAAAGCTACAGCGAAAAGTTTCAATATGGTATCCTTAGTGGGCGAAAAATTGATGAACTTGCTGAGGAAACGCGCGATTTGAATGCACAGAACGAAAAAAGATTCTTCGCCGATTTCGCTCTTTGGAAAAAATCCAATCCCGACGACATGCAAATTTGGTACTCACCTTGGGGTGATGGAAATCCAGGTTGGCACATTGAATGCACGGCGATGAGTACTAAATATCTCGGACCAACATTCGATATTCACGGAGGTGGAATGGATCTGAAATTTCCGCACCACGAAGATGAAATTGCCCAAAGTTGTGGTGCCCTTGGGTGTTCACCTGCTAGTGTGTGGATGCACGCCAACATGCTTGAAGTGAACGGTCAAAAAATGAGTAAGTCACTCGGAAATTATTTTCTACCCATGGAAATCGTTGAGGGAACATCCGAATTATTCGAGAAACCATTTTCACCCAATGTTATTCGATTCTCAATGATGCAAGCACACTATCGAAGTACGATGGACATTAGCAATGAATCTCTGCTGGCTTCTGAAAAAGGATACAATCGCTTGATGGATGCAATAAAAAGTTTGGAAAGGTTATCAGCTGGAAAAGAATCTTCAATCGATGTGAAAGCATTAACCGAATCATTCTACACAGCTATGAGTGACGATTTCAACACACCGATTTTGACGGCCAATATGTTCGAGGCGGTGAAACACATCAATTCTTGCAAGGGCGGTAAAACGACAATTTCAGCAACTGACTTGGAGCTTCTCAAATCAGAACTGAATCGATTTACTTTCGATGTTCTAGGTTTGAAAAAAGAAGAAGGAGGAAGCGATAATCGATTGGCGTCCGTGATGGATTTGGTTCTTGAATTGCGTCAAAATGCGCGCACGAACAAAGATTGGACAACTTCTGATCAGATCCGTGATGGTCTAGCAAAAGCGGGAATTGTAGTGAAGGATGGCAAAGACGGAACGGAATGGGGATAAGCACGATATCTTTTACCATGAAGAATTCAGAAATTGCGCTTAATTGTTTTTGGCATTCATGAAATTCATGGGTTAAGGTTCCGATAAGTTTGAAGAATTCATTCCACTAAAAAATATAACTTGGCTGAAAATGAGTTTCGATAAATCTTTGCATATTTGATTGATAAGTTACAACGGATCAACAAAAAATTAAAGCGTGAAAAGTAAAATCCTAAAATTTGTTGGCAATAGCCGAAACATAATTATTATTTATGTCCTTTTTGCATTACTAGCGAGTATTCAGGGTGCGTAATCAGGACCAAAAACTTTTGGTGATAACGGGGCAGAATATACGGAGTATAACAACTATGTCATTTTTAAAAAATCTTTCGAACATCTTAAGGATAATCAAGATTTATATGCACTCTATCCAGAGGAACATTGGGATTTATACAAATACACTCCAACATTCGCGGCTTTTTTTGGTGTTTTTTCAATTTCCCCAGATGTCGTAGGACTGAGCTTGTGGAATTTATTGAATGCATTATTACTTCTGTTGGCGGTCTATTATTTACCAAAATTATCGACAACCTAAAAAGGTTTTGTCCTCTTGTTTGTGCTGCTGGAATTACTTACGAATATGCAAAATGAACAGTCGAATGGTTTGATAGCTGGACTCTTAATCATGTCTTTTGGTCTGCTCGAAAGGAAAAAACTGATGTGGGCCAGCTTATGCATAGTCTTTTCCGTGTTTATTAAGATATTTGGTGTCGTTGGCTTTGCTCTATTTTTGTTTTATCCCCAAAAATGGAAACTAGCAATGTACACTGTTGGTTGGACCTTACTTTTATTGCTCATCCCTCTAATTTGGATTGATTTGGGTCAATACACAGCCTTGTTCGAAAGTTATAAGCAAATGCTGTCTGAAGATCATTCTATTTCTTACGGTTATTCTGTCATGGGCTGGATCTATACATAGTTTTCAATTGAAGTAAATAAGAATATAATTGTCCTCATTGGAGCTATTCTTTTCATGGTTCCGCTTGTTAAATTTAAGTTGTATCAGCAGCACGCTTTTAAGTATTTGACCATGGTTTCTATTTTGATCTGGGTGGTTATTTTCAATCATAAGGCTGAATCACCAACCTATATTATCGCAATGGCAGGAGCAGCGCTGTGGTTTATTCTAGGCAAAAAGAACACATTGAACACGGTATTATTTGTTTCTGCCTTTGTTTTCACCTCACTTTCACCTACTGATCTTTTTCCGAGATTTATTAGGGAATCATATGTAAATCCATATTTGTTAAAAGCAGTTCCGTGTATCCTAATTTGGTTCAAAATAATTTATGATATGATTTTATTCGATAAATCTGAGCCGGACGAAAATGTAGAAGCGTTAGTAGATTGAGATTATTCGAATAGTATATAAATACTTAGATGACTTCAATAAAAAGAAGGAATTCCTCCAACGAAGATTTCATATTCTTTGTTCAGAACCTCGACGATGATCTCGCCAAAAGAGATGGTGCCGATCATGCTTTTTACGACCAGTTCAATTCAATAAAAAATCTCAATCACATCATCGTTTTATACGAAAATGAAGAACCAATTTCCTGTGGTGCTTTTAAAAAATTTGATACAGAAAGTGTTGAGATAAAATGCATGTTCACTTTGCCTGAGCATAGTGGGGCTGGACATGCTGCTGCGATTTTCAGTGATTTGGAGAGGTGGGCAAGAGAATTGAAGTAAGAAAAATTTATTCTCGAAACAGCAACAGAGCAACATGAAGCCATTCAATTGTATTTGAAATGTGGATATGTCCTTGTCGAAAATTATAGTCAGTATGCTGGGGTGGAGAATAGTCGATGTTTTGAGAAAGTGATGATTTCTTGGCCCTCCCGACTCGTCCAAAACAATAAAAAAGAGTAATTTTAAAATCCACCCGAAAATTGGGTTGAATTGACGATTTGTGATGTGAAAACTATCCAATTGTCAATGGTTCATTATTAATTGTCAATTAGAAAAAATGCTGACTCCCGTAGTAGATAAAAAAATATTCCTCCTTGATGCTTTTGCCTTAATTTATCGCGCTTATTTCGCCTTCGCGAAGAATCCACGTATGAATTCAAAAGGTCAAAATACCTCCGCCGCTTTTGGTTTTACGAATGCAATGATCGATATCATCCAAAAGGAAAAGCCGACGCACATGGCGGTTATTTTTGATGCTCCTGGAGGTGCAACGAATCGAATGGAAGACTTTGCTGACTATAAAGCAAACCGCGAAGAAATGCCAGAGGATATTCGCTCCATGCTCGAACCGATAAAGGAAATTATCAAAGCGTTTAAGATTCCAATGCTAATGCTAGCAGGTTATGAAGCGGATGATATCATTGGAACTTTGGCGAAAATGGGAGAGAAGGAAGG
>ERZ1048068.317-NODE-317-length-44499-cov-5.548240_pt1 | contig 44499 bp, 34 predicted proteins | sample MGYA00383098_ERZ1048068 | MGnify/ENA primary metagenome ERZ1048068 (study PRJEB29581, sample SAMEA5548368) | metagenome | biome: marine; feature: coastal; material: water | depth 1 m | study: Short-term variability in the microbial, nano- and picoplankton dynamics...
GCCGCGCAGATGAGTCATATCAATATTGTCGGTGTCGATTGCCATATTGGCTCACAGCTTGTCGATATTGAGCCTTTTGTCGCCGCCCTCGAGCGCCTGCTGGTGCTGGTTGACCAGCTGGCCGAACATAATATCAGCCTGCAGCATATCGATATTGGCGGCGGCCTGGGTGTTCGCTATGAAAGCGAGGAGCCTCCTACTACCAGCGCTTATATATCTGCGATCCTGCCACTGCTGGAAGGTCGCAGTGAGACACTAGTACTTGAACCAGGTCGATCCATTACCGCCAATGCCGGGGTTATGCTGACCCAGGTTCAGTACCTGAAAAGTAATGGTGAGAAGAACTTTGCGATTGTCGATGGTGCGATGAACGATATGATCCGCCCGGCGCTCTATCAGGCGTGGATGGGTATTCAGCCGGTTTGCGCCGCAACAGCTGAGCCCCATCAGTATGATGTGGTCGGACCGGTCTGCGAAACCGGCGACTTCCTCGCCAAGGATCGCAACCTGGCCATCAGTGCCGGTGATTATCTCTGCCTGTTTTCTGCCGGCGCCTACGGCTTTGTGATGAGTTCCAATTACAACAGTCGCCCCAGGGCTCCCGAGTTAATGGTCGACGGCAACCAGGTTCATATTATTCGCCAGCGCGAAACTATCGAAGATCTGCTCAGCGGCGAACAATTACTGCCTGGCACTCAGGGATAAATCAGCTATGTTGATGAAATTCACCAAGATGCACGGCCTCGGCAATGATTTTGTGGTTATCGATGCGGTGACACAAAATGTTCGCGTGACCGCGTCAATGGCACGCCGCCTCTCAGACCGTAAAACCGGCATTGGCTGCGACCAGGTGCTGGTTGTCGAACCGCCCTCAGAGCCGGATATCGACTTTAACTACCGTATTTTTAACGCTGATGGTGCAGAGGTTGAACAGTGCGGCAACGGTGCCCGCTGCCTGGCGCGTTTTGTTCACGATCGTCGCCTGACCGGTAACAACCCGATTACAGTTAAAACCTCAAACCGGGTTATGCAGCTCTCTGTAGAGAGTAAAAAAATGGTCTCTGTGGATATGGGTGTCCCCGAGTTGGAACCGCAAAATATTCCCTTTGATGCCGCTGAAAAAGCGCTGGTCTACCCTATAGATGTAGATGGTCAAGCCTATGAAATAGCAGCGGTATCCATGGGTAATCCCCATGCTGTTCTCAGGGTTGATAATATTGACAGCGCACCGGTTGCCGAACTGGGCGCAAAAATAGAATCACATTCGCGGTTTCCCAACCGCGTCAATGTTGGCTTTATGCAGATAGTCAGCCGCAGTGATATTAAACTGCGAGTTTTTGAGCGCGGGGTTGGTGAAACTGAAGCCTGCGGCTCCGGTGCCTGTGCAGCAGCTGTGGCGGCGCTTCAGCAGGACCTGGTGGATTCCCCGGTGACCATGCAACTGACTAGGGGAAGCTTGAAAATAGACTGGCGTGGTGAGGGCCATGGGCTGATAATGACCGGGCCGACAGCAACCGTTTTTCATGGACGCATAAGAATATGAGCAAAGAGATTGAAGTAGAAGCATCACAAGGGACGGAAGCAGAGAATACTGCCTCAAAGGAAAAAATCGTCCGCGAATTCCTTCGCGACAACCCCACTTTTCTCGACGAGAATACCGATATTCTTGAATGTCTGGTGCTGCCCCATAACAGCGGTAATGCAGTGTCCCTGGTTGAGCGCCAAGTGGGTGTTCTGCGCGATCGCAACAAAGAGATGCGCGCTCGACTGGACAATATGTTGCAGACTGCCCACGACAATGACCTGCTGTTTGAAAAGACCAAACGCCTGGTGCTCAACTTGCTAGAGGCAAAGAGTCTCTCGGCACTTATCGAAGCACTCTACGACAGTCTCGGCAAGGACTACGGCATTGAGTTCTACAGCCTGACCCTGCTCGGTGATGAGAAGAAACTGCCGCGAACTATGGCGCGTGTTTCCAGTATGGAAAAAGCCAACGAGCGAATTGGCACCCTGCTCGGCGCCAACCGGGCTGTATGTGGCATTCTGCGCGAAGATGAGATGACATTCCTGTTTGGCGAAAGAGGTCGCAATGTTGGCTCAGTGGCTGCTGTGCCCCTGCGCTATGACAATCTCTACGGTATTCTTGCTGTGGGCAACAGTGACCCAAATTTCTACAAGAGCAGTATGGGGACCCTGTTTCTCAGCTATATTGCCGAAATTCTTAATCGGGTACTCCCTAACCACCTAAAATAGCGTGATTTTCCTCAGCAGCTGTTAGCGTGAGGACTTTTTCTTTCGCGCTGCCGTGCCGCGCTTTTTTCCAGCACCCGATGGCGCTGCATTGCGGCGTTTCTTTGAGGACTTGCCTTTCGCCGCGGTACCGGAACGGCTCGAACCTCTGCTCTTTTTACCTCTGGATTTGCGCTTTTCCTCGTGCTCCCCGGCCAGCTCTCTGGCTTTTGCCGAAACTTTAACCTTGGCCGATTTTTTCGCCGCAGGTGAACCTGAAGACTTTGGCTGTTCGGCTAATTCAAAATCAATTTTGCGCTCATCGAGATTGACTCGCACCACCCTGACTTTGACCCTGTCGCCAAGACGAAAAACCCGCCCTGTGCGCTCGCCAACCATGCGGTGCTGTGTGGCTTCATGGTAGTAATAATCCTTAGGCAGACCAGTCACATGAATCAACCCCTCGACATAAAGTTCATCGAGCATGACAAATAGGCCAAAACCAGTTACGGCGCTGACAACTCCGTTGTACTCCTCACCCACCCGGTCCATCAGATACTCGCATTTAAGCCAGTTGACCACATCGCGGGTTGCCTCATCGGCACGTCGCTCGGTCACCGAGAGGTGCGATCCGGTCTCATCCAGTCGCGGCAGTTCGTAGGGGTATATCTTTTCTTTAGCTAGTTCAGCGGCACCTTTAACTCGAACAACACCTGCAACCTTTTTATGACTGCGAACCAGGTAGCGAATGGCGCGATGAACCAAGAGATCCGAGTAGCGGCGAATGGGTGATGTGAAATGCGTGTAGGCCTCAAAGGCCAGCCCGAAATGGCCGAGGTTTTCAGATTGATAGACCGCCTGACTCATTGAGCGCAGCATCACCGACTGAATAACCGAGGCATCATCGCGGCGGGCAACCGAACGCAGCACCCGCTGGTAGTCCTCAGGTTGCGGGTCATCACCACCCCCGAGACCAATACCCAGCTCACCGAGAAAGTCCCTCAGAGAGGAGAGCCGCTCTTCGCTGGGGCCTTCGTGAACCCGGTACAGTGCTGGCAGCTTGGCTTTTTCGAGAAATTTTGCGGTGCAGACATTGGCGGCGAGCATACATTCTTCGATAAGTCGGTGAGCTTCGGTGCGCTTCACCGGAATAATCTGACTTATCTTGCGCTGCCCATCAAAGAGAATGCGGGTTTCCTGGGTATCAAAATCAATGGCACCGCGCTCATTGCGACGCTTGTGCAGCCTGCTGTAAAGATCGTAGAGGTCGTCAATGTGCGGCAGTATCGATGAGAATTGCTCCCGCGCACTGGAGGAATCCCCACTACTTCGCTCTTCAATAATCTGTGCCACCTGGGTGTAGGTGAGCCGTGCATGCGAGTGCATGACTGCTTCATAAAACTGGTATTTTGTAATATCGCCCTCGCGATTGATCTGCATCTCACAGACCATACACAGGCGATCCTCGAGAGGATTTAATGAGCATAGCCCGTTAGAGAGTTTTTCCGGCAACATGGGCACTACATGGTTGGGAAAGTAGACCGAGTTGCCCCGCTCAAAGGCCTGTTTATCCAGTGCACTGCCCGGCATGACGTAGTGGGAGACATCGGCGATGGCGACAATCAGTTTCCAGCCTCCGCGGGCCTTTGGTTGGCAATAGACCGCATCGTCAAAGTCCCGGGCATCTTCGCCATCAATGGTTACCAGTGGCAGAGATCTCAAATCGACACGGAAATCCTTGTCGGTAACCTGATCGGGTATCGCATCAGTTTCGGCGACAACATCGTCATTCCACTGATGGGGGATACCATAATTGCGAATAGAGACTTCAATTTCCAGGCCTGGATCCAGATGATCACCCAGCACTTCACTTATTTTTCCGGCTGGCGGGCTGTTGCGGGAGGGTGCTTCAGTAATATCGACCAGCACAATCTGCCCAGCCACGGCAGCGCTAAGCTGATCTGCGGGAATTAGGATATCCTGGCTGATACGCGGATTGTCCGGGCGCACAAAGTGGATACCGCTCTCACAGAAATAACGGCCCACCAGCTGACGGGTTTTGCGCTCGACTACATCGACCAATTTTCCTTCCGGGCGACCGCGCCTGTCCCAGCCGGCGATTCTCAGAAGCACGATATCACCATCAAACACCCGGCGCATCTGGCGGCTAGAGAGATAGATATCCTGATCACCGCCCTGGATTGGCGTTACAAAGCCGTAGCCTTCGGGATGCCCAATCACGCGACCTTTCACCAGGTTAAGCTTATCGAGCGTACCGTAGCCCCCGGTTCTATTGCTGGCTATCTGCCCGTCACGCTCCATGGCGCGCAAGCGGCGGCGCATAGCCTCTACCTGCTCATCGTCCTCCAACTTGAGTGCCGCACAGATTTCACTGTGGGTCAGCGGACCAACACTCTCATGCAAATAGTCGAGAACGAACTCTCTGCTTGGAATCGGACGCTGATATTTGGCGGCTTCGCGCGTCGCGTAAGGGTCTATATTTTTGCTTTTTCTAGGCATAGGGATTCTTTTTGTCGAGTGTTTTTCATCGCACAGGCGAAGAGTCTATGCCTAATGTGCTGTTGAGTAAAAGAAATTCTACTGACAAAAAAACTCGGGCTATCTGAAAGAGGTCCAGGCCCGAGGTTCGACAATTGCTAACAAAAATTACTAACTACCGTTTTGGGGGAAAATAACCGTAACCACTTCTGCACTTGATCAAAATTTGCCGTTTGGAAATCTATGCGTGAGATATAAGTAAAACAATTCAAAGGGCTAACTTCTCTCACAGTATTATATTGACTTGCACCGTCCCTGGTGCACGACTTCCCAGTCGCCATGTATAAACACAAATCTAAGGGTGCAAGCTAATTGGCTGTCTTTCCTTCGATGGTCAACTCCCTGTCAACCAAGCCTCAAGCATCCTGCTTATTAGCGAGTTCTGTAAAACAGCAGTGTAGGTCTGTTATTCAGTCACCCTTAGAATCCCTTTGTACGCATCATGCTAGGGAGTCAATACAAATTAAGGTATTAATTGACTCGCACCGTCCCTGGTGCACGACTTCCAAGTCGCCATGTATAAACACAAATCTAAGGGTGCAAGCTAATCGGCTATCTTTCCCTTGATGGTCAACTCCCTGTCAACCAAGCCTCAAGCATCCTGCTTATCAGCGAGTTCTGTAAAACAGCAGTGTAGGTCTGTTATTCAGTCACCCTTAGAATCCCTTTGTACGCATCATGCTAGGGAGTCAATTCGAGTTGTCATAATAAGCGGGTTAAAAGAAAAAAAATATTACACTGACGAGTTAATACCAAAGGATTAGTTTTTTGAAAACTGTACTGCCAGTTATTCAAACTCAAACTGTTTAATATGCTGGCGAATTTTTTCAACCCTGGCAATATTTTGCTCCGCCTTCAGGCTTCCATAGTCGGCGCGGAACTGCATCACCATTTCGCGCAGTTCAGACATACCGTAAAGGCCAGAGAGTCCCATAAGGTCATGGATTATTCCGCGCAAACTGGCATTTTCACTATCTTCTAACTGAGCCTCTAACTTGTCCAGATTTTCATAGAGCGCATTTTTTAATTCATCGACAGGTACCACGGTGGAAAGTAAGCCCATTCCTGCACTTACTGGCTCACTCTCTGACTGCGGCAGTACCTTGGACAGACTGCGGATTAATTTATCCTCATCGACCGGTTTCAACAGCATCATTTCAGCACCGGCTTTTGTTATTCGATCCTCTTCCGTCATGGTCACATCAGCGGTTAAAGCAATAATCGGCGGGCTATCTCCAGACTGCTGGACAATCGTCTCACAGGCGGTAATGCCGTCTACAACCGGCATATGGATATCCATTAAGATAGCATCTAGATGCAGTTCCTCGGCAACTTTGATTGCCTCAAGACCATTATCTGCGGTTAAACATTTAGCCCCGTAGGCATTGAGTAGTCGAACAATCAACTTCTGGTTAAAGGCATTGTCCTCGGCTACGAGTATAGTAACGCCCGCCAGGGATTTATTTGGGTCGCGACTTTCCAGTGGGTTGGCAACTTGCGGCAGCGTTTTTTGCTTGTCAGCGACACCCAACTTACAGGTAAATGAAAAGACCGATCCATGACCCAGCAGGCTGCGGACTTTTATCTCGCCACCCATCGCCTGAACAAGGCTTTTACAGATTGAGAGACCTAAACCTGCCCCACCAAAGCGGCGATTGATCGAAGTATCCTCCTGTGAGAACGGATCGAAAAGAACAGGAATTTTTTCCTCTTTAATACCTTTTCCCGTGTCTTCAACAGAACAGTGCAAAACAATATTATTAGCCTCTTCAGCGAGACAGCTAATAGTGATTGTTACTCCGCCGCGATCAGTAAACTTAACCGCATTGCTGAGTAGGTTACTGATCACCTGGGTAAAGCGAACTGGATCGCCGACCAGCACTCTTGGGACATTGTCATCAATGCTAAAGTTGAGAATTAACCCGCGCTCCTCAGCCCGCGGGCGATGTATGGCAAGGAGATCTGCCATCCACGAATCAATATTGAAGGTCACGTTTTCCAGGGTAAACCCACCGGCCCGAGCCTTGGAAAACTCGAGAATATCATCAATCATTGTCAGCAACATATTCGATGACATACTGATAATACGCAGACTTTCTTCGCGTTTTAGCGTATCACTCTCCGCCGCCAGCAATTTGGAAAAACCGATCACCGCCGTCAGCGGGGTGCGTAGTTCATGGCTCATACGCGCAAGAAACTGATCCTGAGCCTCCATTGCATCTTCAAGCTCAATCAATGTAATTTGCAGCTGGGCAGTGGCGCGAGCAACTTCACTCTGCATACGTACATTGTATTGACGGACACTGGTAGATAACTGATTTATGCCCGAGGCTAGCTTGCGCAACTCCAACGGCCCCTCTTCAGTGGCAAATAAATTGAGGTTACCAGCCTCCATGGTGTCTACTGTTGCGGTTAAATTTTCCAGTGGACGAGAAATACTGCGTCCTATACGCATGGCGATCCAGGCGGCAACAAGCAAACCCAGCGTGGATACAACCAGCACAGCAAAGATACCCTGGCGTCGCTGCTCAGTCAGTATTTGATCGGTGAGCGAAACCACAACCCAACCCAACAGCTGCGACTCGGGGGGGATTTCTTCGTCATAGTCGAGATAGGAAGACTCCTCTTGATAGATAGGCGCGTAGAAGTACCATAACTGGTCTGCATAGATAGGTTTTAGAAACTCAGCGGGTTTTCGACTTTTAATCAACGACAGATCGAAGCTACCAAGGGTGGTATAGGATTTTTGGTTAACGTTGTAAAATGTCACGCCTTCGACCGAAGGTATGTCTAGCACGGACTCACCAAGATCTCTCAGCATCTCCTCATTATTGGAAAATAGCGCGAACTCCGCATTTGATGAAACCTGCTGTGCAGCGACATTGCCGATATTTTTTAAGTTGCTCAGCAAAACAACCCGCTGACTCGAAATCATATAGCTGGCTAACACAATACACAGCAGCGTCAGCGGCAATAGGGATGTCACCAATAATCTCGAGTGTATACTGGAAAATCTTTTACCCTCAGTCATTGCTTGATCTCCTGACTGAACTGGTCACGATAAAACTGTTCAGCGTTTAGCTTTATTTTTAAGTTAGCAGCGACAGACTCATTGAACGTCAAGGAGTAGTAAGCCGGAACATACAAACCGCCGTTAGATTTGCTCTTGGGATTTTTAAGCCACTCAGCAGCATCCCCTGCAACATCCGCTGGGGAAGAATAGACAGCCGCCAATGCCCCGGCTTTTAGGTAGCTTTTCGAGAAGGCAATAACCGGCACCTTATAGCGATAACTCAGATGCAATATCCACTTTGCCGTCGCAATATTGATCAGCCGGCTGTCAGAGATAGGAATAAAAACATCACTGCGGCGAAGCACCGGCTCGATCGTATGAATAGGATTATCCTTGGCGCTGATGGAAACAAACTGCGGTCGCAAACTCATATCAGCAATATGTCTTTCTAGCTCAGGCTGCCTTGGAAGCGAGGCTGGCCCTAACATAAGCCCAATATCGCGGGCATCGGGGACAAGTAATTTAGCTAACTCAATACTGCGCGCAACAGGCTGGTCAAGACTGATAGAGGATACCCTGGAGGCAAATGCATTTTCGGCAGAGCCATAGTATTTCTCAGCTAATGCTAAAAATGCATTTTCAGTAATCAGTACACTCAACACTGGTACTTTTGGTTTAACACTGAAAACAATATCTGCAGCTGCGGTGCCTATGGTCACCACAAAGTCTGCGCCAGGTAGGTCGCTTGCCAACTCTTTTCCCGAGGGGCGAAATTTTGATTTAAACTCATAGCCCTGAGGATATCGCGCCTCAAGATGGCCCTGAACAGTGTTCAGCACCTCGACATAGTCAGCAGCAGATTTACTGGCTACAAACAGCACTGCAGTTTTTCTATCCGCAAATGCATAGCTGCAGGTAAATACAAGCAAAAGCAGACCTATCAACTGGATGACAGTCGCTCGACGAAACGGTTTCAATCGCTTGGCGGGGTGCGTAAATGCCATCTTTACCTAGCGTTCTGCCCGAATATTCACTAGTGCTAGCCTCATAACTTTAATCAATAAAAGTTCATCTTAAATCCAAGGATGTACCTGGTCTTAAACAGATTAAATTGGTAATACTCTTGGTAGGGGTCGCCTGCATTTTGAACGGTTAAAGAGAGATCAACGCTGGATCGGTTGAAGTCCCAGGTTTTTGCTGCCTTAAGGTCAATCCTTGTAAAGCTTTCGACATTATCGGCTCGGAAGTGCTCCAATGCAGAGTTGTGGTTAACCGTAGAACTGAGCCTTAACCCGCCATCAAAGGTATAGCTGGCCATAAGCCCCAGAGTGTTATTGAGGCTGTACTTGGCGAGATTTCGATATCGACTACAGGGCTCACCAACAGCGGGGGCTGAGGTGTGACAGTTTGTCCCGGAGATATTTGAATGGCTGTAAAAGCCACGCAGCAAAAACTGGTCACTGGGTATGTAGACAGCTTGAATTTCAATGCCTTTAATATCCTGCGTATCCGTGTTGTCGCGGATATTGACGAAATTGTCGAGATCCGGATATTGATCCCGGCGCTCATCAATAATATTGCGTAACTGCTCATAGTAGAGGCGCATATCCAGACTGAGTTCTCGGTTTATAAAATAGCCTGCATATCCAATCTCGTAGCTTTGCAGCTCCTCGTTTTCAATATCCAGATCGGATATCACGGTAGCATCAAGAATCAGGTCCTGGTTATATCTCACCAGTCGCATCTGGTTATTCTCTAGTAGTGTAGGCGCCCTAAAACTGCGATTTATAGCCACTCGAAAAACATGATCGTTATTAAACAGGTAATTCTCGGCGAGACGGTATGAGGCATAGGTACCTGTGCTCTCCCTATCTTCAACAATCACACCGCCGTTGAAAACCAGCTTTGCGGACTGAGTCCACTCCAGGTTGGTATAGGCGCGGTAGGAGGTTTCGCTAATATCATCCGGCGTATCAAAAAATGTTTGACTGGTTACTGTGTCATTGCGCACCGCGGCACCAGTAACGGCTCGCAACTTATCGGCAAGTTTCAATGACGTTCGCAGCTCTAAATCCCAACGCTCTGACTGGGAGCGGTTGTCGCCATCAAAAATTGTTTTGTCGGGCACCGGCAGAGGCCAAAAAGGTGAAGTGTCATCGACACCGAGCACCTCGGAAATTTTTTGCGGTATAACCGCGTCCTCGAAATCCAAATTATTATGGTAGCCAATCAGTTGGATTTTATTGCCCTTCTCAGAGAGACGATTCCAGTTAACATATTGATACTGATAGGACATATCGCGGTTGACATAATCCCGTCCGCCAACCCAAAGGTCACTTTTAGTGGCACCCAATTGAAATTCAATATTATTATTTGCTGAAGGCGTCCACAGGCCTTTTGTCGCGAAGCTCACAGATTCAATATCATCGGTGATAGCGAGTGGCTGGCCGCGGAATGTTCCATCATCGAACCCGTCATTACCCCTGACACTCAGGGTCGTTCGATGATCGACAACGCCAACTTTTCCACTGTAGCTTATCGCCGCATTGCGCGTTTGGGCACTGCCCACCTGAGCGCGAAAAGATAGACCAGAGTCTAACAGCGGCGAGCGGGTCACGATATTAATTGAGGCCAGAAAAGCATTGCTGCCATCTGCCGCGGCGTTGGCGCCGCGAACAATTTCAATATGGTCAATTTCATCCAGCTCAACACCAATTGTCGACCAGGTAACCGCAGAAAATAATGATTCGTAAACCGATCGACCATCGACCTTTACTTCAAGGCGACGGGGGTATTTATCGCCCAGCGCATGGTAGGTCACTCCCCGTCGGCTTCCATTAACATAGTAGGTTTGAAAGCCCGGCACTAAACGAAACAGGTCAGTAATATCGACAGCCGTCGACGCCTGAATAGTCTGGCGATCAATAATTGTCACAGCCGCCGGGGTCTGGGCAAGCGTCTGCTGCATGTGAGTCACATTGCTTACAATCGGGATCTCCACCAGCAGATCATCTTCCGTAAGCATATCTATTCCATTGGCCGCGGTTGCCGGGGCCGCAATAATCAGCGAGGAAAGGAACAGTCGATTGATGCTTACAAACGATGGAAGATGCATATGCTTTCTCTTTTTATTATTTTTAATCTGCTATCTCTGAATTTTCATCCAGACCAAGCTTTTGCCCCAAGATACCCGCCTGAGTACGGTTTGTTAAACCCAGCGCCCGCAGCATTGCGCTGACATGTACTTTTACAGTGTTTTCGGAAAGAGCCAAATCGCGAGCGATCTGTTTATTGGAGCGACCTTGGGTAATACGCCGGAGGATATCCATCTGCCGCTTGGTCACCAAACCCGAAATAATGTCTACATCGGCCCCGGTATCTACCTCATCCATAACCTTGGCGACATCGGGCATAGACTCGCGCAATGAATCAGGAATATATTTCTCTCCTTTCAGGGCTTTAGATATAGCCTCAAAGAGAGCATCCTTGGGCGCAGATTTGGTGACAAACCCGGCAGCACCGTAGTCCAGACACTTGCGAATATGTGCAGGATTTTCTGACGCGGAGAGAACAATAATAGGAAGGTCGGGATAGCTTTCGCAGAGCATAGCGATAAAGTTAAAGCCACCACCAGAACCCGGCATAAACAGATCTACAATAACCAGATCAATATCTTCCCGAGCAAGTATGACCAGCGCCGTATCGCCATGGTCAGAGGTGGTTACATCAATATTCTCGTATTCATCTTGCAATGTTGCTTTTAAGCCAACACAGACAAAAGCATGATCATCAACTATGAGAACGTGCATGTTTTCATTCCTTGTTTTCACGTCCCTGCGTATTTGACTTCAGCTAATCCATAGCCACAGCTAGCGTAATGCTCTAAATTACTACAAACCAACAACCAAAACTATACGCTTTTCCATATATCGATCAATAGACTATAACCTATCTCTGATTAAAGCGCTGCTAAATCACCTATAAATCCTCTAGCGCTTCAGCAATTGAAATCTGCAAGCTATCATCTGGAGCCGCCTCCTCTCTGGCAGCCAGCAGTGATATTTTAGCCTGTTTAGTTTTTCCCTGGCGAGCACAGGCAATTCCGCGGTGGTAGTGAAAAACAGCAACCGAAGGTGCCATCTCTGTGGCCTTTTGTAACAGGGGCTCGGCCACCTCAGGCAACCCAGATTTAATTAATGCCCAGGCATAGGTGTCTATAAAGTAAGGGTTGTCCGAATCGGCAAACCGCTCGGAAAGCTTAACCGCCCGTTGGATATTTTCCTCCGACTCGAACTCATCGATTAACAGGCTGGCGAGGTTATTGATGACCATCTGATGATCGGGATTTACGCGTAAAAATGCCTCATAGAGTTTGAGCGCACCGAGTTTATCACCGGCCTGCTCGTAGGCTGACGCGAGCAGCATCCTTAACAGATTGCTATTGGGTACCGCCCGCAAACCCCGCTCATAGCTATCAATCGCTGCCTTGGGTTTATTTGTAGCGCGATAGTTGGATGCCAGGGCAGTGTAGCCCTGAACCCAGCTTGAGTCCGCAGCAAGGCCCTGCTCAAGCATCTCGATTGCAGTCTTGTGGTCGCCTCGCCGCGTGTAGATTGAGGCGATTATCGACCGCACCATCATATTTTTTGGGTTGGTCGCCTTGAACCCTTTTAGGTACTCAAGCAACTCTTTCTCCTGGTTGAGGCGCATATAAGATACCGTTAGGCTCTCAAGGGCGCGCCCCAGATCGGGGTTGGCTTCCAGGGCAAGGCGATACTGATCGATTGCTCCTTTGTACTGCCCCTGTGACTGCAACGTCTTGCCGGATAAATAACTGCTAAACGCAGGATTTCGACCATTTTTATCGATCCGCGAGACAACTTTGCTGGTGCCTTCAAAATCCTGTTTTGAGAGTTTAATCTGCGCAAGTATCGATAACAGAATGTCATTGTCCGGCGATCGCTCCAGTGCATTCTCGAGCAACCGTTCAGAGCGATCGATCTCCTGTTTCTCCAGAAGACCCCTAATGACCGGGACAGCAGCCTGCACATTGCCTGGATTGATATCCAATACCTTTCTGAAGGTATCGTCGGCCAACTGATTGGAGCCAGAGGATAAATAGGCATTCGCCAGCATGACCAGAGCGGATTCAGATTCCGGATTATTGCGCAGTACTGCACGCAAATCACTGACCGCTGTATCTACATCTTCAGCGATAAGGTGATACCTGGCGCGCACCAGAAGCGCCTGTTCAAAATTATTGTCGGCCTGAAGAATTTTATTGACCAGCTGCAGCGCCTGTTCATGATCTCCGGCGTCGAGCTTTAAATCTGCTTTTAGGGAACGAGCGCGAAATAAATCCTGATCTTGAAATGCGCCATTGCTAATTTCCTCTAACTCAAGCAGTGCCTGAACCTGGTCTCCCGCAGCAAGTAACCTATCGATCCGATAAAACCGCAGTTCGGCATTTCCAGCCTCCTTGGCAATATAGTCATTTAACAGCGCATCTCCCGCTACCCGGTCTTGCCTGGAGAGAATTTCAATAACCGCGATACGTATCTGGGTATCCCTGGCGTCTCGTTTTAGATAATCCTTAAGCACCTCAGTAGCAGCGTCAATTCTGTCACTGTCATGCAAAAGTCTGGCGAGCTTTAAATAAAAGTTTTTTTCCTCAGGATTATTCCTGATCAAAGTGCGATAGTCGGCCTCCATCGCCTGGATATCATTAATATCCTGGTTAATTTCGGCCCGCAAAAGCAGTAGCTGCAAGCTGTCCTGCTGGCGATCAATAATATCGTTCAACAGTGCCAGCGCTGCTTCGGTATCTCCCTGCCGGTGCATAATAGAAACCTTTATCGAGGCAATTTCAGCGGACGCACTGTCCTGCACAAGCGCCTTTTCGATATATTCCATAGCCACATCATAGAGCTCTTTCTGCATATAGGCCGAGGCTTTAATGGCGTAGGCTTCGGCATTATCCTTATCCAGCGCGAGGATAAAATCTGCTTTTTCCAGAGCAGTATCGGCCTGTTTCGCCAATAGCATTAAATAGGCGAGCTTAATTTTTGCCTGCACATGGCTATCATCCAGCTGCTCTACTTTCGAGAGATTCTTGTACAGCGACTTCCAGTTCTGATTTTTCTCGGAGATCAACGCAAGATAGTAATAGGCATTTGCCAGCTTGGGGTCGATCTGCAAGGCATTGCGCAACTCCACGCTGGCCTTGGAGAGCTCGCCCTCTTCAAACAACTCAATACCACTGTTTAAGTACTTGTTGGCAGCCTCCTCGCGCGATCCGCTGCAACCGGATACGAACAAAATAAACAGACTGACAATTAAATACTTTGAAAATACCTTTATGCTTGATTCGTTCATTGTGCTCCCTCTATACGTTCCACAGACAGGCTATCTACTGACTGGTTCTCTATTGACTGGCTGTTAACTGGCAAGTCTCTCGCCGGCAAAAGCTGCGACAGTTTATTTCTGCTGAGGCGAATAAATGCCCGGGCCCGCAGATCTGCATCAGCCAGGGTTTCATCGCTCATCACGGGTGTCGTCACTCTAATCAGGGAACCGTCGGTGCGGTTCAAGAAGAGCGCGTCCTTAAATAACATCCATTTCTTTATATACTCGTTGGCCACGGGTGTGCCGCGCTCCTCAAACCAATAATAGACAATCTGGTCCTGGGTACCCTTGCGAATTAGCGCGCGATTGACAGGCATCTGGTCCACTTTAGTGCGCGAGAAACGGGCAATTTCCCAACCACCCCCGGGAATGCAGACTTTTGGCGAATGGGGCGAGACGCCTTTGCGCTGCGAGGCGTAATAGGCAACATAAAAATTAACCGGCCGATACTGCTGGTTCTGATAATTGATCATCACATACTCGGTAAAGCCGAGCTTTTTCGCCACCTCTGCCTGGATTCTGTCATCCCTGCCAACCCACTCACCCAGTTGCAGGGGAAAGCTGACAAGCTCGGCGCTCTTGAGCGTAGTGTCTTCTTCACGGTTCTCGAGACTGCTGAGGCCAAATAGCGCCACCAGTAAAAAAGGAATACAGACCGCAACGGGCTTGGGAAACATCAAAGGGCTAATACTGTCTCTGGAAAATTGTTCGGCACTCACTGACACCGGTACCGCAAATGCCTGGCGCAGACTTTGGCGAGTGGTGAATAACTCCATTAATATCACCTCGAGCAACAGCAGGCCGCCGCAGGCCATAAAAATCAGCCAGCCCTCAAAATCATGGAGAAATCCCTCGGCCATCTCCGTGCCCCAGTTATCGACCAGCAGACCGGTGATCGCAATGCGCACGCTGTTCATAAAAATGGTGATAGGCACCGTGGACAAAAACAGCACCGCGCGCTTCCAGGCCGATGCCTGATACAGGTAGGCACCGATAAAGCCCAGGCTCATCAGGGGAAACAGGTAGCGCAGACCACTACAGGCTTCGACTACCTGTAACTGGTAGTTGCCGAGATCAATAATATTACCGCTTAAAAACACCGGAATTCGACACAGGCGAATAATCTCAACCCCCAGCTGAGAGGAGATAAGCTGTAACTTTGAGGTCAGGATAACTTCAATAAAATAAGGCAGCGGTACAGCGAAACCGAGCAGCGCGATAGGCACCCATGTGTAGCGGGTTGCCGAACCCAAAAAGGCCAGCGACAAACCAAAAAGTAAGAGAATAAATGAGTAGTGAATCAGCACATAGAGCGCGCTGACTTCACCGACCAGCAACACAACCAGCGCGAGAATAATTATCGGCACACCCCACCAGGAGGGGTGTTGATAGCTGGCGGCAATTTGAAAGCGTTTTTCCCAGAGAATAAACAATGAAACCAGAGGAATCAGATACCCGTGGCTGTACTCCTCCTGGAGTTCCCAGCGCAATACCGCCTCAGCCAACCCATCCCAGTACAGCCAGAAACTCAATGCCAAGGCGACAAAAAATACCTGAAAGCCTCTATTCGTTAGCAGCTGCTTAAAATCCAGTCCCTTTTCGACCACCTTCCCATCCCTGGCACCATCGGCCTGTTTATCAGTGCCAACAGTTTTATCCTCAAAGTCCATTTATTGCTCCAGCAAAAACTCTTTAACACCCTGCAAGCGCATCAAGCGATTTATGCGTGGCGAGGTTCCAAACAGCCCAAACTCTCCACCTCTGCGTTTAACATTGGCTTTTAAGAGCATTAAAGTGCCCAACGCAGAACTATCAATATAGTCCAATTTCCTGCAATTGATGGAGATGTTCGGCGACGCCTCCAATTGCTCGAGTAGTTTCCTGCAAGTGGACTTTAACAGGCGGCTATTCTCTATGGTTGCCGCACCGCCCAACACCAGCTCGGTATTTCTGCCGGGAATATCATTGGCAATCTCTATAGACAGGCTTTCGGAGGCTACCTTTTTGAGACATTTTTGGTAGATGGCCAAGGGCAAAACCCGAGTGACTAACAGACGAAGAAACCACAGCCCGTCGATCAGATAACGTTTCCAGAGCAATGGCTCCTGAAAAATTCGCCACAGCCACTCCAAGCCCATCTTCTGCCAGCGCAACGGCGCGCGCGTAATAGTGTCGCCGACAAAATTGACCACGGCACCAAGATGACTGATCACAGAGACATTGAGCTGATCGCGGTTTTTCATTATCCACTCCTGGCCCTTCTTTGCCCCCAGCGCCACCACCAGAAAATCCGGTTCTGCGGCATTGATCTGGTCGATAATAGCCCTGTCACTCATGCTTTCCACAGTGCCCATCCCCGGATTCAGTGCACCGCAGGCAACCATGCCCACCGAGTTGCGATTGAGGTTTTCGGCTGCCTGCTGGGCGGCACTGCCCTGGCCGCCAAAGAAAAATACCGAGATTGGCTTGTCGCGGCGTTTGTTCTGCAATATCTCAAACAGTGAGGCGCCGGCAACCCTGCTCTGCAGCGGAATCCCCAGTAACTTTGCGGTCCAGATTACCGGCATACCATCAGCGACAACAAGGTCGCTGTAAATTACCGACTCATAGAAGGATTCGTCACTTTTGGACTGAATAATAAAGTTTAAATTTGGTGTCGAAAGAAAGCATTTGCGCTTGCTCTTGATAGCCTGGTCGAGAATATCAACCGCCTGCTGCGAATCCACCTGATCAAATGGCAGGCCCAACAAGCTCCAGCAGGGTCGATTGGTATTTTTCGCGTAAGAGGCAAAATGTCCACCCTCTGCCTGCCATTTTTGCATAGACACTCTCCGTGTGATTTAACCCCATCCTAGGGTTGTGAGCCCTGATGTAGCGCTTTATTGGCCCTCTGATAATTCTCATATGTCCCTATATCAATCAACTGATCAATCGAGTAGTTGCGCATTTTTCCAATAAGTCTGGGGATAACATCAAAGCCCAAGTCCAATACCGATAAATTTTCAGGCTCGGGAAAATAGTCAAAAATCGCCGGTTCCGCTACATAGATACCTGCCGCCGCACGATTGGATAGCGGGGTTTTTGGCTTCTCAACAAAACCCCGGATTATTTGCTGGTGATCGATCTCGGCGATACCACAGCGCTCGGGAAACTCCGCCTCGAAAGTACTCAGGGTCAGAACAGGCCGGTGCTGCATATGACTGGCATAGAGATCGGCGAGATTCACATCCGAAAGGTTGTCACCATAGATAATAAAAAATGGCTGACTGCCAAAAAAATCCCGGTTGGCCGCTAGCGTACCAGCGCTACCAAGCAGCTGCGGCTCATAGAAAACTGTCACGTTTAGCTCCGACGGAGAGTGTTTTTCGACGTAATCCATTACCTGCTCGGCAAGCCAATGCGTATTGATCAATACCTCAGTCACGCCTGCCGCAACCAGCTTGTCGAACCATATACCGAGAAGTGGCTTACCATTGATCGGCAACAGGCACTTGGGCGTCGAATTGGTGAGTGGGCGCAGGCGCGTCCCCAACCCGGCAATTAATACAATCGCCTTCACCGGGCGATCTCGCGTAATGCCTTGCACTGCATACGCGCCTTTTGCAAGCCGTGGCTAATCAGTGACACCGGAAATAACTGGCAGTTATCGACAGCCACCGATTTGTATTCCGACAGCGGTCTCTGCTGTGCGTAGAGCAGCGCGACGCGTATCACTGCCACATGGGTGACAACCAGAATGGTCTGATTTGTATTCTGCTCCCTTACGCCCTCCAGAGCGATTTTGTGCATACGCTTCACAACCCGATCTTGCAGCTGCTGCAGGGTTTCCCTACCGCGCATTTTTAACAGGTGCGGTGAGGTATTCCACAGCTGCCACTCAAGGGGGTATTGCTGTTGAATAGCGTGTTCACTTTTACCCTCCCAGGCACCAAACCTCATCTCATTAAATGCCGGGTCATAGGTGATCTTAAGATCATTTCTCGAGGCGATAATATTTGCTGTCTGACCTGCCCGAGCCAGCGGACTGGAAATAATCCGGTCAATCATCTTCGATTTAATCCGCTCAGCTGCCCAGTACGCTTGCTCCTGACCCTCGGCGTTTAGAGGCTCATCACTGCGACCTGAATAAACCTTATTCAGATTGGAATTTATCTGTCCGTGTCTTATAAAGTACCAGTTCATTTCACAATCCATTGTCCGTTGATAGGTTATTACAATTAGCAATTATCCCTAACTGCACACTGCTGCTTATTCTGTAAAGTTAGGCTGAATTTCTGACGACATCCAGTTTCTGCATGGTTTGCTGCGCGTATTCAAGAATATCCTCAACATTATCCTGAGCAAAAAGCCAGTCGACATATTCCCTCACGGAATCGACCGGGGAATAGCTGGGACTCCAGCCCATGCTTTTAAGTCGACTGATATCCGAACAGGCATTGCGGGTATCGCCAAAGCGGTAGGCCGCTGGAATAATCGCGTCGGGAAGAGTCTTCAGATGATGCCGCTGTACCTCATCGCGAACAATATCGGCGAATTGTTTGATGGTGTAGGCCTTGCCGCCACCAACATTGAAAACCTGGCCATCCATCTGGCTATTGGTCAGCGCCAACAGATTGGCATCAACCACATCGTGGATATTGACGAAATCGCGGAACTGCCCACCATCCTCATAGAGCGTCGGCGCCTTGGCAAAATAGTAGTTGAGGCAGAAGATACGGCAGGCACCGCTATAGGCATTGTAAAACGACTGCCGCGCGCCCTGGACAATCGAGTAGCGAAGCGCCACCGAAGGTATACCGTAGCGCTCACCAAAGGCTATCGCCTGCTGCTCTTGGGAATGCTTTGACAGTGCGTAGGCATTGGGCGGGGCAATATGAGTTTCATCAGTCCACTGCCAACTCAGTGGCGTCTCACAGTTCGGGCAGCGGTGTTCCCAGTGGCGTTTAACAAGATCCTTCTCCGCACGCATCAACGGTGTGTGTTGCGTCTGACAATTACTGCAGCGGTATTTCCCCTCGCCCTGAACAAACTGGCTGCTGGCGACAATGACTTTTTGAATAGCCAGTTTTTGCTCGACAATTATTTCGTAAATCAATGCAGTACTGACCGCATTGGTGGCAAAAAAATTGGACAGATCCGGTAGATAATCCTGGTAGGCGGCCAGATGATAGATGGCGTCGACACCCTGCATAGCGGCCTGCAGATCGTCTTTATTGCGCACATCACCGAGCATAAACTCAGCCTGGCTGTTAATCCACGGCGGCATTCCCTTGAGGTGTACAGGCTTTTTCAGGCAGTCGAGAATTCTCACCTCGTGCCCCTGCTCAAGCAGCTTATCGACTGTATGAGAGCCAATAAAACCTGCACCACCCGTAACCAATACTTTCATCACCGTTCCTTGTTATTTCTGCTCATAGCCATGGGGTTTATTTTTGTGCCACATCCAGGCGCTGCGCACCGTGTCCTCAATATTGGCATAGTGGGGTTTCCAGCCAAGACGGCTCTGCAGCTTGCGTGGATCGGCTACCAACTCGGGGGCATCGCCGGGCCTGCGCTCGACAATGCTGTATTCAACCCTGTGACCAGATACCAGCTCGCAGGCCTTGATAATATCCAGCACCGACTGGCCATTGCCTGTACCGATGTTGTAGACCTCGGCGGTATCTCCACTGATTGCCTCCATCGCCAGGAGATGCGCAGTGGCCAGATCTTCAATATGCACATAGTCGCGAACACAGGTGCCATCCTCTGTGGGGTAGTCGTCCCCAAACACCTTCAAGTTGTCAGAACCCTGCAGGATAGCCTGCAATACCAGCGGAATAAGATGGGTCTCGGGATGGTGGTATTCACCAAACCGGCCATCTCCCGACGCGCCTGCAGCATTAAAATAGCGCAGAATGGTAAAGCCGATGTTATAGGTGTGGGCAAAATCCTTGATCATCCACTCCACCGCTAACTTGGTCCGCGCATAGGGACTGCAGGGATCCTGCTCGGCATCCTCTGACATTGGGCTGGAGGGATTCAAGCCGTAGGTTGCGCAGGTGCTGGAAAAGAGGATTTTTTTAACCCCAGCAGCCACCATGGCATTTAACAGCGACAGGGTGCCACCAATATTGTTGTCGTAATGGTAGCTGGGGTTGGTCACCGACTCCCCGACATTGGTTGCTGCAGCGAAGTGCATCACCGCTTCGATGCGGTTATCGTGCAGGGTTTTTTCCAACAGCTCGGTATCGCGAATATCACCAATTACCAGATCAGCGCCATCCACAGCTTCAGCGTGACCCTCAACAAGATTGTCGTAGGCTATAACCTGATGACCCGACTTTTTTAAAAGTCGCAAGCAGGCACTGCCCACATAACCAGCCCCTCCTGTTAACAATATCCTCATTTTTCTTACTCCCTTAGTTTCAATCCTTGAAAGCTCAACCGGATAAATTCCGGGCTAAATTTTGTACCTGTCGCTGATAAAAATAATTCGGCTTCCGCGACGATCCACCTCAAAAGGAATCTCGCGCGGATTGCCCAGCGCATCGCGAATCGCCTGATGTTTTTCCGGCGGCGCCAGCAACATTAAAAAACCGCCGCCACCGGCGCCGAGCAGCTTGCCACCCTGGGCACCAGCCTTGAGCGCAGCGTTGTACCAATCATCGATATGCTGATTGGAAATACCAAAACCCAGGGACTTTTTAAGCAGCCAGCCCTGGTGCAACAGCGCGGCAAAGTCGTCGATATTGCCGCTGCCGGAAATTACCCCGCGCATCTCACCGGCAAGATCGCGCATCTCGCGGAGCACCGCGAAGGTATCCTGGCGCTGGGTACCGGCACTCTGTTTAACTAAAATATCGTCGGCACTGCGCTGCTGAGCGGTGTACAGCAACAGGGTTCGCGACTCCAGTTCGCGCAGGGTTTCTGGCCTGTAGGGCACAGGTTCAACATCGACACTGTTATCCGGGTTAAAGCGAATATAATTGAGCGAGCCAAATGCAGCCGCGTACTGGTCCTGTTTTCCAATCGGCTTATTGAGAATATCGATCTCTATTTCACAGGCCCTCTCCGCCAACTGCTGAGGACTGCTTATCTGCCCCTTGTAAGCATTTAGGGCATTGATTAAACCCACCGCCAGGCTACTACTAGAACCCAAGCCAGTGCCCGATGGCACATCGCCAATGGTGGTAATTTCCAGGTGCTTGCCGAGATCGGTCATCCGCAGCGCTTCTCGGGCAATGGTGTGCTCGATCTGCTCTATGCTGTCGGCAATTTCGGTTTTGGTGTAGGCGATCCGGGTGGAAGCTTTAAACCGCGGGCTGACAGTGACATACATATGCTGAGACAGTCCCACCGACAAAACAGCGCCCATCTCTTTTTCGTAGAACGACGGCAGGTCTGTGCCACCTCCGGCAAAACTCACCCGATAGGGAGTTTGCGAAATAATCATTGGCTAGTTCCTTTAGCTTTAGTTTTGATTTTAGTTTTATTCAGGTTGTTTTCTGCAAATTTCTCTCTTTCAATATTACGAAAAAACTTTTCAAACAACGGATTCAGGCAGCTCGACAGATCAAATTGCTGCTCGACGCGCTGCCGGCCCTTCGCGGCGAGGTGGCTGCGCAGTGACGGATCTTCAATTAACTGGCGAAGCTTGCTGCTGAGATCATCCGTGCTGTTGGGCTGTGCCAGCAATCCGGTTTCACCATCGACCACAAGATCGGGAATGCCAACTAATTTTGTCGAAATAACCGGCACCCCACAGGCCATAGCCTCCATTAGTAGTTGCGGCAGACCATCAACATCGCCATCCGCTGCCCAGACACAGGGCAGACAGAAAATATCGCCACGACGCATAAAATTGGGAATCTCCTCCTGAAGCAGAGGCCGGCCAGTAAGAGTGACCCTGTGACCCAGGTGAAGCTGCTGAATCTGGTACTGCAGCTCATTGTGCAGTGGCCCATCGCCAGCGATGGTGCAGCTGAAATCAATGCCCTGCTGGTCGAGATATTTACAGGCCGATATCAGGTATTTAAATCCTTTCTTATCCACTAGCCGAGCCGCAGAGATCAGTCTTACTAGTCCGGTGCTGGTGCCAGCCCCGCTACCCACAGAGGGCGTAAAAAGACTGGTATCAATACCGCAGTAACTGATCACCAGCTGCTCTGGATCGGCGCCCTCGGCAATATAAAAATCGCGGTGATAGGTCGAGATACAGACAATAAACTCGGCGCGCTTGATTTTGTCCCTAAGGGAACAGCGCTCGCGAAACAGGTCCGCTGCATGACCGGTAAAACTGAACGGTTTACCCAACAGCCAGGCAGCGTACATACCCACGGTGCCGCAGGAGTTAATCCACTGTGAATGGATTTGCGAAACCTGCTGCTTGCGCAGTGATCGCGCCCAGACACAGGCCACACAAAAATGCACAATGGATTTCAGGCGAATGGCAAACGACTCTTTGCGTCCAAAAATACTATTCCACAGTGCCGGGAAAAAAGTTCGCGGAAATAAACATGGCGCCAGCAACACACTGCTAAAAACCCGCCAGAAACCCAGCGGATAAATATAATTTGTCTGCTCGTTTATCTGCTTAACACGCTCAGATTTAAAAAAGGTCGCCGCCGGCCGGTGCAGTGAATGCAAGCGAAAGGGAATACCCCGGTCAACCAAGGCCATAAGTTCATTGCCAACCCAGGCATTGCCGACACCAGTACTGGTTATATAGTGAATCATCCTAATCCCTTAGCGAACAAGCGCTTCCCTATTCCTGTTGATTATCCATTTTGTATTCAATAATTCCGCTGCTCTTGCCACGCATCCTGTTGGTAAAGTAGCGCACTACGCCCTGGGCCTCGGGCAGCTTACCCAAGAGAATAAAAACTCCATATAGCAAGCGCCGGCCCATAGAGTTTGCGCTGTCAGATTTTGCAGCGGCAGCCCTGCAGGCAACCCGAAGGCAAAGCACCAATACCACCAGAGTGAGTAGCACAAAATGACCTGTACCGAGAGAACCAACCAGCCAGGCCAGAGTACCCAGAACCAGCACACTCGGCAGCAGCAGCCCATAGGTCAAACTGCTGAGCAGTGCCCTCTGTTTGTAGACTCTGGCACCACTCTCTGTATCACTGCGATGCAGATCATAGCCATGGGCATAGGCGTGCCCACAACGCACCGAGCGTTTCCACCACTGCGAGAAAAACTGCATATTGGCATCATGAAGAGTCATCGGGCTGTCCAGCCGCATCAGGCGCAAGCCCTGCCGACGGAGGCGCAGACAGAGATCCGCTTCTTCACCGGCGATCATGCTTTCATTAAAACAACCCGCCGCTTTAACACTGGCAATGCGGTAGATGGCATCACCACCACAGGCACTCACCTCGCCCTCATTACCCTGCCATTCCATATTAATTAGTCGGTTATAAACTGTCGCCTGCGGAAAACGCTCGCGGCGATTACCGCAGACTGCGCCAAAGGCCGGATGATCCTGTAAAAACTGCACACCGAGATCGATCCAGCCGCCAACCATTTCACAGTCGCCATCGACAAACTGAACAAATTGGCAATCAGGGTAATGCTCAACTAGATAATGAAAGCCGGCATTTCTCCCCCGCGCCATGGTGAATGGAATACTGACATCCAGATCCACAACATCAACAGCAACTGACCTGACGTAATCAGCACTGCCATCCGTTGAGCCCGAATCCACATAGACCACCGGCCCAGCATGCTGGCTCTGGATCGAACTCAGGCAGCGCTTTAAACGCTCCCCTTCGTTGCGCCCAATAACTACAACACCAACAACAGCATGCTCAGTCACACTGCGCCCCGGCAGCCATGCGCTGTTGCGAATAGGCCATAATATATTGCGTGGTCACATGCATCAGGCTCTGGTGGGCATCCTCGGCCATACCGTAGTTCTCAATGGGTATCCACACAGAGTGCCTGGCAATATCGCGCAACCTACCCCCTTTAAAGCCGACAAAAGCGATTGTCGGAACACCGCAACTGTTGGCGTACTCACAGGCTTTAACAACATTGGGAGAATTACCGCTGGAGCTGACCAACAGCAGCGCATCATCTTTACCGAGATAGTATTTGAGCTGCTGACTAAACACCGCGTCATAGGAAATATCGTTGCCCAGTGCGGTCAGCATCGCTGAATTCGAGGTTAATGAAATCGACTTGATGGTCGGCTGGTTTTCGCGATGGGTACCCTTGGTCACGTCACAAACCGTATGATCACCAATAGCGGCACTGCCACCATTGCCGGCAACCCAGAGTGTTCCATTGTTGTTACGCACATCCAGAAATACATCGAGCACCGGCTCCAGCGATGTCTTGTCAAAACTGTTGAGCACGCGGATATATTGCTGATAGTAGTCTTCGACAAATTCTATGAAGTCCATTTCCAATCTCCCTATTGAGGTCCTTAGATCTTACTCAAACCTGATTTTTTGATCCCATACAGCTGCCTGACGATCATCCAGCTGACGAGTAGCCCGGGATTTACCCATTAGCAGGCATTTCCATTGATAATTACAGATAAACTCTCTCAGCTGCCGATCCTGATAGCGCGGCACCCTTTGCAATAGACTTTTCAGGTAGCCCCAAAACATTGCCATTCCGCCAGTGATATAAGGTGGATAAAACATTCGGTAAACCGAGGTAGCAAACATATACACCAGACCAGTCCCCATAAAATATTGACCAAAACCATGGCGCATTCTGCCGCTATAGATACTGTTCTGGCTGGATCCCATAATTCTCAAGTGAATAAAACGCAATTGCGGATCATCCCAACTACAGGCTAACCATCCCAACTGCCTGCAACGATGACAATCAATAGCATCCCACATCACCTCTGAGACAAACCCTCCGATCTGCCTGAAACAAGTCATGCGATAAAATTTAGTCATACCAACAGACATTTCATCACCACGCCTTTCACTGACCAGCCTGTCGCCATGCCTGTTGTAGGGTTTCCCACTGCAGGTGCCAATGCGCGGATTATCTCTCATCCTCTGCATCAGCAACTCAAAGTATTTGGATGGCAACTCCAAATCCAAATCCAGCTTACAGACAAACTGATAGTCATTGAGGTCAACGACCTCCAACCCCGCATAAAACGCCTCTATCACCCCCGGCCCGACACTGCGGTGGCCGCGGTTATCGCGCGTCACTATCTGGATAAAATCGTACTGATCAGCGTAGCGCTGAAGAATTTCAGGAGTGCTGTCTGTTGAACCGTCATCGACAATAATCCATTTGGCAGGAGTAACCGATTGGTTGACCACTGTTTCCAGCGTGTTGACCATAAAATCGGCTTCATTTCGGCAGGGTGAAATAACTACGTAAGAATCGTCCATATATTCTCTAAAAAATTATCGGATAAGCTGAAAATCAGATCCGAAAATATTTAACATCCAAGTTAGAAACTCTACTTAACAGAAACAGGGAAAGGAATATCAAAGATAGCTTGCGACGGTCTTTAACTTTGATTAGCCAACTGGTTCACATAATGAGTTACGTCTATAAATATAGACTATTTTTCACTTTGCACATGATTTCGATCAATTTGATTTCAAGCCTTTCCTGAATATCTCGCAGGTCAACTCAACACCTAACCATTCACCTAGTATCTGCAAGTCTCTATCAAAGATAGCTGTCAATTTTTGGTATTGATCAGGCGATATTTCAGGTCTTTGCTGCATACTGAGTTTGCTCTTTATCTGATTTCTGATTGACTGGGGAACTAGGTTCCTGCGAATCCATGACATTGGCTTTGAATTTACCAGTAGCTGATAACCCGGAAAACGCCGAATACGCTGTGCAGAGACATTATCGCGACCAAGACTGTCCACCCAGCGCAATGGTGTCTTGAGACCCAGGAACAGCCCTATACTCTCAAGAGTTGTGTCTTTATTATCCCTGAGATCATCAAACAACAGCGGCAATACCGCATCAGGCCCAAAAGCCTCCAGATAGGGCGCTATTTGCATACCATAGCAGCTGTAATTGATCAGTTCGGGATAGCGGTCAATCGCCTGATTGATATCACAGGAAATAACCCCCTGCGACCACTGGTGCATATAGTGGGAGACAAGGCGATCAATAGGATGGCGCATCACATAGATTAATTTGGGCTGCGCAACAGCTGCTTTAAGGCGCTCAATAGTTTGCGGATAATCGGGCAACTTGGTGTAGTGGGTACTCGACTCGCCGCAGATATCCCCTGGCTTTGCATCACTAAATAGTCCTGTATACCAGCCTAAACCGCGATTATAGATATCATCATCACTAAAAAAATTTGGCTCTTTGGGGCTGGACATATAAATACCAGACTGGGCACTCAACTGATTGTGCAATGTGCTGGTGGCACTTTTCATCGCACCGATAATCATAAAATCTGGGAGTCTAGTAGTGTTGGCCATCAGTAATTATCCGGATGAATGTAGGGAGCAGCTGGCTTACAGAAATTAGTCCAAATATCCCGCCACTGCTGTTCACAGATATTTGGCTGGTAACTACCCCTAAAACATTTGCGCACCATTGCCACCAACCAACCCAGATGCCAATAGATATTGGCTCTTAATAACCCAAGGCGCCCAAAATGCTTGTAGTAGTAACGGGTGCGAGACTCATAAAAATAGCGTGGCAAGCGCTTCTTCTTCGCTGCCTGGCTTTTGACCGGCGAGCTGCCACCCCGCAGATGGACCACATGAGCCTCGGGATTATGAATAATCTGCCAGCCGGCCTGACGAGCGCGCTTGCAGAAATCCACGTCCTCGAAGTACATAAAGAACTCTTCATCCAATATCCCAATATCCTCAAATACCTGCCTGCGTATTAACACGCAGGCGAAACTGGTCCATTCAGGGAATGAGACCTTGTCAGAGACCCTTAAAGGCACCTCATAGCGCTTAAATAAAGTGGTTATTGGCCCAGTGGCCGCTGATCGAATCAATTCGTTGATAGGCCGATGAAATCTGAAGCAACTCTCTTGAGGGCTGCCATCAGGCCACTCCAGTCGAGGACTGGCCATACCCATCTTTGGGTTGTCCTGAAGGGTTTTTACAAGCAATTCAATAGCCCCAGGGCGGACGATGGTGTCGCTGTTAAGTAAGAGGACAAATTCGCTGCTGGTAGCCTTGATGCCGATGTTATTGCCGGAGGAGAAGCCTGCATTTTCCCTGGACTGAATCAATGAGACACTGTGCCAGCTTTTCTTTGTTATGGCGGCAGTTATTCTATTCACCGATTCGTCACTGGATGCATTATCCACAACTACGACTTTTAAATCGGAGTCAAATATGGTCTCTAGGGAATTCAAACTTTCAAAACAGAGGTCAGGCGTTTTGTAATTGACCATGACAATCGAGGTTGAATGAATTTTCGGCGTCTGCATAGTCTCACCAATCTTATAAGGCCTCGAGTCCAGTGATCTGACAATATCCTCAGGCAGCCATTTGGGATTTCGACCCTGAAGCAAATCAGGCGATACCGCAGCCATAATCCGATCAGCTACATTGGGCCAGTCCAGAACCTGGTCCACATACTCCATGGCGGCATCGCCCATTCTTTTTGCTTCATTTGGGTTTTGAAGTATCTGGTGCATAGCCTCTGCAAGTCTTTCCGCCGATCGCTCTTTGGCAAGAATACCGGTCTTACCATCCAGAACTATGTCCGGCATGGCCCACTCGGTAGTTCCTGCAATTGGCAACCCGGAAGCAGCAGCTTCGACGTAGACTAAGCCCCAAGTTTCGCAAACTGAGGGAGTACAGAACAGAGATGCATTCCTATAGAGTTTTTTAAGCTTTCTCTTTTCGAGATATTTATGCTTTCGTAAGAATCCTTCAAAGATTACTCCATTGCCGAAAACCGGCTGTTTCGTAGGACCCACGATAGTGAATGTGGCATGGGGAATTTTTTCTTTTAGCAAAAGGAATGCACTGTAGGCCAGAGGGCCACCTTTGCGCTCCCAATCACGACCAATAAACAGAATATTGGCTCGGCGATAGCGCTTAATATCGCTGTTTTTCTTCTTTTTAAACTTTAGGGATGCTCCAGCACCAATGGGAAATATTTTTTCACGAGGATATCCAAAGTCACGGGCTATAGAGTCTGCTCCATAGCTAGAATGGGTAAAAATGCCCTCAGACTGGTGGATTGTTTGATACTGTTTTTGAAATTTTTCTTTCAGGCTTTTATCATCCATGTTCTCATGCCCATAGGCATGATAATTGGCGGCATCCAGCAGCGAAATACCTATCCAGCGAAACCGCCGCAAATCCATTGAAGGCTCATATTCAGGATTTACATAGGTATAAATCACCGCTGTAGAATCTGGTGCTTTTTTCAGTATATCGGCTATCCCTCCACTGGATTCAGATTCCCAAGGTTTTAGCTCTCTGCAAATCAGCCTGTCCTTTAGCTGGTGAAACAACTCTCCCCACCTATAAAAAAAGAATGGCTTTTTAAAGTTTCGTTTGGATGGGCAGCGGTGTGATATAGCTCCGTAAAGGACTCCTTTCTGCAAAAGCGCATTACAGACACCTTTGCTCACACCTGACATAGTCCATGTAGACCACGGGGGACCATTCATGACCATAAGAATTTTGGGGTTTGAATCCTGCTTGGGTGCCATTCCTTTAGCCCTTTTTAATAATTATAGGGGCGCCGCATAGGGACACCCCAAATTATAATAGACTAAAAGCTACGCATTATTGAATATTACCCAGATTTTCTGTCAGCTAGCTAGTCACAGATAGTATTACCATAACCCTCACGGATATAGGCATTTATTCTCTTAGCTGAGAAATTCTCACTCCAGGTTCTTGCAGGCTGTTCCATTGCTGAGCGTACAAAGGCGTCAATAGAGGAGCCAAAACCAATAGAGTCGAGATAGGTTTCGAATGTTCTTTTGGGCTCTAGAAAGATATCCTGGGCTAAAGTGGCATCATCGCCAGAAATACTCTGCCATTCAGAGTAAGGATAATTGATACCATCAGAACGGAACCATTCACTCTTTTCAAGAGTAGAGAAATACCTATTTCCCCTGAAGGTTATGGAGTCCAACTGCTCGGCAACTATTACTTGGAGCATTCCCTGATCAAGTTGCACGTTATTTTCTTCGACAGAAATATTCTCTTTATCATAAATATCAACAACACTTATTGCGCCGTGAATTGAACTTGAATTAGGTGTATTTAACCCATGAATAGTATTCTTAGACACTATGACATCTTTACTGTGACCAGAAAGTTTAATTCCATAAATATTAGTCACCAAAGGATTATCGGTATGCAGAAGATAATTCCCACATATCTTGCCGCCATCCCAATCATTTGCATCTATATTCCAACCCAATGTTCTGTTAGTTGGCTGATCACGCCCAATAGCAAGCATTACGTTATTAATTATTGAAATATTTTGCCAGCGATGGCCGTTATTATTATCGTCATTTCCTCCTGCACTAATAGCTATTTCCCCGCCGACATACAGATTATCTTCAATAAGCAAATTCCTTGATATGATTTCATCACTTTCACCCTTTGGATTAGCTGTCCATTTATTTTGTATACTCGAAGAGCGAAGAAAAATATTATTTCTAAAGACCGTATCCATGGAAGAAGAGAAATAAGTATTGTGATTAAACATGGTGGCCTGACCTTGTTCTTTATCTTTTTCATTCCTATTTTCTTGTTGAACTAACCAGCCATTATGATCAAATATATTCTCCTCTATCAACGCAGATGTATTGCCCGCAGACATTCCTTGAGCATGACCCAACTCACTGTAAGAATTTCGAATAATATTTCGACGCACAATGATATCTACATGCTTTGCATCACCAGCGCTAGAGATTGCCTTGCTTAGATAGTTAAACCGATTATCTTCGATTAAAATTGAACCCATACTTTCTTCATGTGAATCCCCAGAATAGATATATATCCCCCTTAATTCATTAGTGTTACCCCAGCCTGCAAACTGGCTTGAATGGGGATCTCTGTCGATTGCATATAAGGAAATACCGACGATGGCAACATATCTGACTTCCGCCCAAACCCTCAATATATCTTTTGCCCCACTTTTTACAATCTCGGGACGTAATGCTTTCTTACCATATGATGTAATTACCGACCTTTCATCTACCGATCTTCCACCTTTTAAGTGGATAGCTGCACTAACACCCCATACGTCTCCCCTCCTAAGAAGAATCCAGTCTGGGTATCCTTCACGAGTATTAGCATGTGCTGCCTCAATGGTCTTAAACGGCTTAATCACACCCGGATCCTCAATATCATCAATATCCCTTGGCGCATAAAACTCCGCCGTTTCATCATCACCAAGAGATGAGCTCACATAGATAAGTCTTGAATCTTCAGAAGGGGTGATAATTGACCAGCCGCTCTCATCCCAACCACTGGTCTCTCGGGGGTAAAGGTTAAATTCCCCTGGTTGGACATTGTATTCACTTTGGTTTGCTTCAGAATCATCACTTGTGTCAGCTGTGCTAGTTACCGGATCCTGTTGCTGCTGTGCGGAGGAAGAGGCAATAGGTGTCAAGGTAAGGTTATCTGCTCCCTCATCCGCCGTCGGGCTAGATTTACAGGCCGTCAAGCCGATCAGTACTAGAAGAAAAACCAAAGATTTGAATTTAAGCATTGCTAATCACTCCCTAATAGAAACGCTCCAGATCCTAAACGTCTCTTCTAAAACTGTCCTTGAGCACACTCAAGATGCGTGATCCAGTTTTGATAGTTCCCTACGAAACTCTGAATTGGCTCACATTTGTGTCAATAGCCCAGCCAGCATTCAAAAAAGTTTATAAGCTTTATTGTAGTTAAACCTTTAGGAAACACGTTGATTTTTCACCCTTTTTAGGCCTTTGTTTTCCTTGCCACTGCGTACATTTCAACTATTCTTAAGGGAATAGATATAAGGATATACACCATGCTCCAAAACCCCGTCAGGCGCTCGTTTTTGAGCGGCCTTGTATGCCTTTCCCTGTCGCCCTTGGCGGCGGGAAAAATCCCTCAGGGAAAAATTTCTAACCGCGATTCAAAGCAGACACTCAATAAAATCACCCCCATCAATCGGGAATATGTCTCTGTCGATGGCTGGGTTGTGGCTAAAGAAACCTTGACTAAGGGTATGCACTAACATGCTTTATGATTTCAATTCGCATACCAGCATGGGCAATCACTATGATATCTGCATAGTAGGAACAGGCCCGGCAGGCATCACCTTGGCGAGAAAACTCTCACAAGCGGGCAAGAAGATTCTCTTATTGGAGGCTGGGGGGCTTGACTATTCCCAGCAATCACAGGATTTTTATGAATGCGAATCAATTGGCCATAATGCCTGGCCACAATTTTCCCGGTTGAGATACTTTGGCGGCACCTCCAATCACTGGTCAGGTCGCTGCAGGCCCTTTGATCGCTCTGACTTTGAAGCTCGCGTGATCAATGGTCTTCCAGGCTGGCCAATCAGGTACGCGGAGGTAGAGCCCTATCTGGACGAGGCTATGGCAATTCTAGATCTGGACAGGGACATGGGGTTTCAACCAGCCAATGACGACCTGCTTAAAAGACATTTCTCGCCGGATGCTTATACAAAAAGTCCTCCTACGCGCTTTAAGGGTAAATACCTGTCTGAAATTGAGAATTCAAAAAATATCGACTGTTTTTACAATGCCACCGCTATCGATATGCAATTAGATAAACCCCATCAAGCTATCACCCATATCAAGGTCAGTAATTACAATAATTTTATAACCACAGCTTCTGCACAAAAATTTATCCTTTGCCTTGGAGGTATAGAAACACCGCGCTTTATGCTGAACTGCAAGAACCAAATTCCAACGGGTATTGGTAATTCCAGCGATATGGTTGGGCGCTGTTTTATGGAGCATTTAAACGTGCAAATGGGTTCGTTTCTTTATCGCAATATTGATAATACTGCGGGTATGCAGTTTTACACCGATGATACGTTCGTTAATGACAATGGAATCGGAAAATCCAATATCACCTTTGGCATTGTCAAAAAGATTAAGTCCTATGGGCGAACAAAAGAGATAAAGAATTTTTTTAAGAACCTTGCCTGCCAGATGGCAATTGAAGACAAAGTGCAGTTTATTAGTGACTTTAAATGTCCCGGCATGGGAAATATTGGAACACTGATTGAACAATCACCTAATCTTGATAGCAGAGTCTCTCTTAGCAAGGAAACCGATAGTTTTGGGCTTCAACGAACGAAACTTGATTGGCAGATAAATAAATTTGATAAGCAAACCATCAGAAAAGCAGGCAAAGCCATGGCCATTGAGTTTGCCCGGGAAAACCTAGGAACAGTTCGCCTGTCAGACTTTATCCTGGACGATAGCCAGAAGATAAAATTTGGACACCACCACCATCATATGGGCACCACAAGGATGTCGGACAATCCGAGATTTGGTGTAGTTGACAGAAATTCCAAGGTCCATGACCTCGATAATCTGTATATTGCTGGGAGTAGTGTTTTCTCAACCGGAGGTGCTTGTAATCCTACTATGCCTATTGTTCAGTTGGGACTAAGGCTAGCAGAATATTTAAACACAGCAAGAAAACTAGGCTAGATAAAGCCACCAACCACCAACCACCATCGACGAACTGATTGCCGCTAAACCATCCAGCCGGGGTAGCCATATATTATGCCGCCTCATTAATATTGCTATAACTGGATAAGAGAGAAACTTGGCAATTGACACTCCAGCAATAAGGCCAACAACACCAAAATAATAACCACCAACAAACATAGAGAGCGCCATTAAAATGCCACTAGCGATCTGGAATATCATGTATCCAAACGAATCACCAAATGACAACAAAGCATTGCCAGACGTTGCGGTAATTGCAGCACCGATCGAACCTATCGCAAGAATTTGTAACATCCACCCTGCATTCGCATAACGATCATCGTAGAGAAAATCTATAAGAAAAGGAGCACAGATCACCATTATCCAAATCATAGGCAAGGTCAAAAGCAAGAGAATTAACCGCGCCTTTTTAATTTTTGATTTTATACTATCTCTATTCTCATGAAATACTTTTGCATATAGAGGCGTCATAACCTCCTGATTCACCTTTTGCAAAAGCTCTAATGACATTTTTGACCAGATAGCTGCGATACTAAAAACACCCAAGTCTACCTTGGATAAAAAGACACCAAGTATAAAAATATCACCCTTGTTGATTAAAAATGAGATAAGTGAACTGACAAATATCCATTTCCCAAAATGAAAGATCTCTCCTGATGATTTCGAGTCCAACTTAATACGCAACTTACCGGAAAATGGAAGTTTAAATGAACTTAGGCAGGCGATAATGGCACCAATTAAGCCTCCATAAACTATTCCCCAAATTGACCTAAAATACCAGGCAAAGAGGATAGTAATTATGGTTGTCACTAACTGTGTAGAAATCTGCCAGGAAACCAGTTTTTTTAACTCAATCTTTCTTTTTAGAGCAAGAACTGCCGGTGATGTAAACCCCTGAATTATGGCTGTGAGCCCTACTAATGGTATCAATAGAAGCAATTCTGGTGCCTCATAGATTACCGACATAGGGTAGGCCAAAGCACAGCTCAACAGCCATATTAAAAGACCTCTTATGATCTGTAATGTCCACGCTGCACTTATAAATTCCCTTTCATCACCATTTCGGGAAATCATCACCGATGTCGATATTCCGACGTCTGACATCATTTTTAAGGCCTGAAGGGCGACCTGCACCAAGGCCATCAGACCAAATATTTCTGGCGCAAGTAATCTGGTCAAGATTAAATTACTGCCCAACCTTATAGCCTGAGCCCCACCATATCCAAAGACTGACCAAAAAGATCCATTTACAGCATTATTTTTGAGTAACTTAATATTAGGGAATATTTTTAATCTCAATTTATGAAACCCCTTTGCGGGCTATAATCACGTTATGCCCAATTTTTTATCATCAAGATCAAATGATTTAGTGCTTATCTTCTCTGGATTTATTCTCGATATAAAATTTGACCTTCCTATGAGGGAGCCAGTTAAAAACCAAAAGAAGGGATTTTCAGAATGATTAGGAATCTGATCAATCATAATTAATGAAACGATCAACGAAAGCGACACCAATAGAGTCTTATCTTCATTATCTGAAAGATACTTAATCCTAATTCTAGATTTCCAAATTGCTACAAACATAAACCCAAAGATCGAGATAAAACCAACAATTCCATAAGAACCAATCAACCCAATCCAATAACCATCTACAATTGAATCTTCTAGCCTGTTTCGACCCCAAGCACCCCATCCAAAGAAAAATCTTTCTGTTGCTCTCTCTAATAGAGCGATTTCATGATTAAATCTAAATTGAAGTGAACCAGCTTGTGCAGGACTAATACTATCGATATTTTCAATAACTAGTTGATGTGGGAAATTTTCAGTCAAACAAAGGAACGGATAAGTGATTGATAGCATTGCTATTGTAATTGAAACTAAATAAATCATACGTGGGCTAAGAACCCAAATAGCAAATAATAGGATTAACCCTAGAATTATTGAGCCAAAACCCTTGGAAAAAATAAGAAGTAGGATTAGAAAAACTACAACAGCAGCATTTGGAGGCTTGCTTAGCTTGAGCTTTAGTTTTGATAGTGTTATTGCTGCACCAATAACGACAACAATATACATTGATACCCATAGTCCATGCCCCAAGAAGACCACAGGTCTGAACCCGCCATACCTTACCTGCTGACCCCAGGTATGCGGAAAGAATCCATATACCCACTTATGAAGTTGAGGACTCATGCGTATTTCAAAAAGGATAAGTAAAGAATAAAGCAGCCCTGCAAAAACGATTAATTTGAATAACTCAATCTGATCATCCTTGGTCTTTATAAGCTGCATGCCCAATATGAAAGGTAGTAGCAATAAGTATTTTCCTACTATTACCGAGAATAAATCTCGAATACTCAATCCAGGTAAATAACTGTTTCCCACAACTATAGAATCACTATTGGTAAAAACAGTACCAATTGCACCAATAAAAAAAAGTAGTATTAGGTTGCGCTCAATACCTTTTGGAGGAAGTATTTTTATATCTTCCTTGGCAATATATTTACAGCCTATAAGGGCCATAATCGCAGGTATGGTTTCCTTATTCATTGATGGTAATAGGGGGAAGTCGATTTCAACTCCAACCGGAAGTAGTAAATAACCGCCAACTATCGTCCAAAAGGTTGCTGGCAATAGCTCTTTTTTTTGGTAAAGCACTAACGCGATAATGGGCCATATAATCAGGGCTAAATAGGCAATATTATTTGGCATTTTTAGGCATCCTATCCATAAAAATTACCAAACCCCTAGGCCAGACTCATGAACTAATCGCCGCTCTACCTTCTTTAGCAGAAAATATCTAATAATTGATGCAATTGATATTATGGGAAATGAAATGATCTTCTTCGTGGTGCTAAGACCTTCCCAACGCTTCCAATATTTATGATAAAAGTGTTTTGGGATAATAGTTTTATATGAATCACGATATATATTAATCAAATCCTCTACCCAGCAAGGATTATCCCGATTATTCTTAGCCACTAATGCGCCTGCATTAATCCCAGTAGAGGCTACCTCTTCCCATAGATATCCGTATATTACTGAGTTGATAAAGGTCCCTATCAGAAGTCTTTCTTCATGCCTAAAAAGGGATTTTATTGATGGGTCTGGCGTAAAATAGTGGCATACATTATCAACCACTAATATTCGCTGATTATTATCTTTTTGTGTAAATAATTCTGTTACCAACATTGCTCGCAAAAACCCATCCTCTACAGGCAGTCCATCGGGCATAGATATTTGGCGAAGTTTTTCACCTCTTGCACAATACAAAGACCCGGCCACAGCCGTACTCCCCTGCTTCATCAAACCTGAAAAAAATAACGAAATATGCTCAAAGATCGATTTCCTGGTTTTTAGAACGGTGTCTTTCTGGGCGACATCAATTGACAGGTATGCTTCATTAGAGTTTGCCAATGCATCAAGTAAGGATGAAATCACATTACAATTTCCAAAAGTAATATCAGAGTCCATACACACAAAGTAATCCACAAGCTGTGAATCTGCTGAATGAATAAATTCATTCCATGCATTACTTTTGCCGGGCTTATCAATTTTTAAGACTTTTCCGACAATTTTAGGATTCTTTTTCAGGTAAACCTGTGAAATCTCAACTGTTGAGTCTGTGCATCCATTTGCAATAACTGAAACATAAATATCATGGGTTTTTGATAATATATCTTCGAAGATATCCTGACTGACCAAGCTATCTAGTGTTCGAGTAATATTTCCAGCTTCGTTATGGGCGAATATACCGATTGAAACGGTTTTCTTTTTGCCGTTCATTTTTCTAGGCCTCAACCACATCAAACTCAGGCAACATCTCCTTTATCCTCACCCCCTTAGCCTCCTCCAACCAATGGGCGACTTCCTCTACCTCTTTGGACTGGGTCTTGGTCGGCCTGATAACTGCCGAGAGATTGCGATCTTTAATAACATCCAGGATCAGGTGGGCATTGATGCTTTTTTTCTCATCGGCAAAGGCGTAGACCAGTGCCATATCGCAGAGGGTATTTATTCGCCGAGGGACGCCTTCGGAAAAGCAGAAAATAGCGGCAATGGCGTCGGTGGTGAAGATAGATTTTGGGCTTCCGACTGTTTTTAGGCGGTGCAGTATGTATTTTCCAGTGTCTACATAATCCATGGGGCGCAGATGGAAATCGACGCCTATGCGCTGGGCAAACTGGGTAAGCCTGGGATCGTTGAGTTTTTCAATTAACTCTGGCTGGCCGACAAGAATTAACTGCAGGAATACGTCGTTGGAGATATTAATATTCGACATTAAACGAAGCTCTTCCAGAGTATCCTCGGAGAGGTTTTGCGCTTCATCAATAACCAGCAGTACTCGCTTGCCTTCGGCGTATTGCTCCATCACAAATTCGGTGAATTTACGCAGTTTTTTTGCGTTTTCGGGATTGGGTTCTTCCAAGTCAAAAGCGTCGAGCACCCAGGTCATCAGGTTGCCAAACGAGGCGTGGGTGTTGTTGATCACACCAATCACAACCTCTTCCCCTTCCTGGGCTAGCAGGTAATTGACCAGCGTGGTCTTGCCCGCGCCGATGTCGCCGGTGATAACGGTGAAGCCCGCCTGGCTGTGAAAGCCATATTCGAGCATGGTTTGGGCGCGAATATGGTTTTTGCTGAGGTAGAGAAATTCCGGGTCGGGGTTTAGGCTAAACGGCTTTTCTTTTAAGTGAAAAAACTCTTCGTACATAGTTCTTCGATCCCTGAATAGTGGTGTCTGGCGGTCTTATACCAGCGACGGCATAAATCCGGCTTCTGCTGATTGCGATTTGTTGACAACAGCGCCGACAATGTTGGCGTTTTGCAGTGAGTGCATCGCCTTGCGGATATCGGCTTCCGAGTTGCAACCCTCTTCCAGAACCAATAAAAAACAGTCTACGTGGTTTAGGGCTGTCAATACATCATCTCGCGGCAATATGGCTGGCATATCGTAGATAACAATGCGTGTCTTGTAGCGCTGGGTGACCTCATTAAACAGTGCGACCATCCGCGGGCTTGATATCTGCTCGGCGGAATTTTCTACACTGCCTATTCCGGGCAGTAGCAACAGGCGCTCGACTCCCGGGTTAACCAGCAGGTCGGCAATTTCTGCTTCGCCTTTTAAATAGTCACTCAGCCCCTGTGTGGGTTCTATCGCGAAGTAATCTTTGACGCCGGGGTTGCGCAGGTCCATATCGACAAGCAGTGCAGTGAAGTTGACTTCCATGGCAATGGCGGCGGCGAGGTTGCTGGCTACCAGTGATTTTCCCTCGCCGGGTGAGGGTGAAACTATGCCAATACTGCGCCAGTTATTGGCACGCATCTGCTTGAGGATTGTTGTGCGCAGGGTTCTGAACAGTTGTGATCGCGGGTCGTTGGAGGACCGCGAGACCACCAGATTTTTTTCCAGTAACTTATGGCATACAGGTACGACCTGACTGGAGGTATAGACAATTTTTTCCAGGGGTGAGATTTTGCCGGCAAGCTTCTTGTGCTCTTGGCGTTTCTCTCTGGCTTTTTGTAGCGCCTTGTGAATACGAGACATGGTGATTTCCTAGAGCATGTTTATTTTGGCCATGACCTTGTACCAGACTATGTCCAGGCTCATGACAAAGTAGTGAACGATAACCAGCATCACCAGGGTTAGAAGACCGGCGATAATCATTAGGCGTTTGCGGGATTTGTCTTTTTTGCGGTAATCCTCGGCGGTCAGCATCAGCGGGATAATAGCCAGTGGCTCTGCGCCGGTGATGCGGGTGAATTCCTTTACGCCTCTTACCGCGGGGTCGAGCATTTCAACCAGCAGTGCTAGACCAAGACTGACTGCACCGGACAGAAACAGTCCCATCATTAATAGTTTCGGGCGGTTTGGCTTGACTGATTCGGTGGGTCTCAGTGGCGGCTCAATCAGAGTAAAGCTCTCTGCCTTGTTTTCAGATTCAAGATTTTGTGCGACATCGGCTTCAAGCTGCTTGGCGCGCAATTCCTGGTATTTGCGCTTGGTACTTTCGTAGTCGCGGGTCATATCATCGTAACTGCGCTGCACTTCGTGGGTGCGCGCAACGCGTTCGTGGTACTCGCGCACTTCGGCCTGCATGGCGTTGCGTTCGGCATTGGCGCGGGCGAGCTCTTTTTCAGTGAGGTCAATCTTAATTTTTATTTGTCGGTACAGTGGGTTGGATATTTCATCCATGTCCTGTTCGGGCTGGAACAGTGCGTCCGCTGCAACTTCTTTTTCCAGCGCTTCAATTTCGCGGTGCAGTCGACGAATATCCGGGTGGGATTCAGAGTATTTGTTTTTCAGGCTATTGAGTTCACTTTTTAGCTGGGCCAGTCTGACCGGGCTGCTGAGGGTGGTTACACCATCAGTACTGGCTACATAGGGGTCCATACTGGCCAGTTCCAGACTGAGAAAATGGACCTGGTCGCTCAACCTGATAGCTTCAGTTTGGCGGGCTTTGATTTTTTCTTCTAGGTTTTTAATCATCGACAGGTTGAACTGCAGTAGCTCGGGCAGACTGTCGCCAAATTCCAGCTTGAAGTTGGCGATTTTTTCTTCCAGTGCCTGCACGGTTTTCTGCATTTTGTCTGCCTCATCACTGAGGAAGGTGACGGTTTCTGCCGCTTTGTTGGTTCTGGTTTTGACGTTTTCATCGAGGAACATGGTGACCAGTTCATTGGCTACCTTCTGGGCAACATCCGGGGATTCGTCCATAAAGGAAACTTTGAAGGCAATACTGGCTCGCTGTGCCCTGCCCCTTGTCGGGTCTATAACATTGGCGTTGATCATCTCTACCAGCACCGAGCTGCGAAATTTTTCTACCAACAGCGAGACGGTGCTGCTCTCTCGCTCGTCCTGGTAAACTTTGTGCTTATTCAGGGTTTCGAGAATTCTCGAGGTGGTTAGGATGCGCTGTTTAATCACCTGAATCTGCTGTTCGGCATAACTGGTGACGGTAGAGCGCACCAGGTCTCGTGGAATCTCCTGACTTTCAATTAGCACTACACCTTCTGACTGGTAGATCGGCGGCAGCAGAAATGTGATGGTGGCGCTCAGGGCCAGCAACAGGGGGAAGGCAACAATGATATAAAGCTTTCGCCTGCGCAGGATATCGAGGTAATCCAGTAGCGACTTTTCTGTTTCTTCCATATCTGTGTCTGTCCTTTTTACTGGTTCTTATTTTTAGAAGTCGTAGCGCAAACCCATTTTCATGCGGTTGGATTCAACCTCGTCACTGAGCTGCCGGTCGAAGCTTCTGAAAATATAAGAAGTCTGGAACTTGAGCCTCGGTGTCAGCCGGTAGTTAAAAAAGGGTGATACATTGATGCTTTCACGCTCTTCCGGGCCGAAGCTGGTCTCGTGCCATGACAGGCTTATACCTGCAGAGCTGCGACCGCTGAGTTCACGCTCGAAGGCTGCGTTTGCGCTGTCGCGCTCTTCGACATTACCGCGGCTGGAGGGGTAGAGACTTCGGGTAAAACCCAGTGACCACTGGTTTCTCTGCTGGCTATGAGCCAGAGACAGGTTGAGCAGCAAGCCGCTGTTGTCGGTCTCGATAATCAGCACTGCCGGCTGACCAATAATTTCACGGCTATCGCTTTGGAAGTAGCCTGCGCTGCCACTGATGGTGGTTGCCTCTGTGTATCGGTAGATAAAGCCGACAGTGGCTTTTTCGTAGTCGGTTTCAGCATTGCTGATTGCAGTGCGTTCAGCGGAGTACTGGGAGTCACTGATGGTAACTGTGGTGCTCAGTGACGGATTGATTTTTCGCTGCCAGTTAATACTCAGCGTCTGGTTTTCATTGTCCGAGAAGTCATTGCCATCATAGTCGCGCTCGGTGTGGCTGAAGGAGATGCCGAGGTCATCTTTCTCAGTGACCCGAAAGACTACCCCGGGGTTGGCATAGACTGTTTCCACTATGGTGTTGGAGTCGAACTGGCCGATGTCGTCTTCGGCAAGATCGCGCTGGGAATTTTCACTGTAGCCAACATCCAGCGTCCAGGTCGAGCGCTCTCTTTGGTAGCTATGCTTCCAATCAAAGGCGGGATCTTCAGAATCGAACCGATCAAATTCCGAGTATCGCTTCAGGGCGAGGCTTGCCTTAAGTTCAGAGGTCGTCACCGGGGAGATATAAATCAGTGAAGCATCTGGTTTTAGGCTATAAATCCAGCTCTCCTGATCCTGGTCATTCATTAAAAAGTTGTCGTCGTAGGTGGCATTTGCATCAAGCGAAAAATCGGCCACCAGGCCAGCTGCCAATGATGCTGCAGGCAGTGTGGCGAGCAGCGCTGCGACAGTGATCGATTTGGTTAGTTTGTTCATAGCGGATCCTTGCTATCTGTAGGGCTGTTTATCGGTTTCTACGGGATTACGATGACATCTCCCGCGCTGAGGATATGGTTGCTGGACAGATCACTGCCTTTTTCAAGATCTGAATAGCGAACCTTTAAGATGGTTTCTGTGGGATTTGCCAATTCACCACTGCGGCGGATTATTTTGATTGAGTTACCGGCAGCAAATTCGTTGAGGCCACCGGCCATGGCCAGGGCCTGCATGACTGAGGTCGATTGAAGCATTGCCACTGGGCCGGGTTTGAGAACCTTGCCGACGACATAGACCACATTGCCCTTGGTGCTGGTAACGGTGACATTGACCTCTGGATCGGCAATAAAGGTATCCAGTTTCACGCCGATAACCTCCTCTACTTCGGCAGCACTTTTACCGGCGGCCTGTAAATGTCCCACCAGGGGAAATGAAATCATGCCATCGGGCAAAACGGTGATGGTCTTTTGCAGTGTCTCTTCGTTCCACACAGAGATATCCAGCTGGTCCCCGGGGTTGAGAAGGTAGGTCTCCGTTGCAGACGCTTGAAGACAGGCGGCTGTCGTAAGCAATAAGGCTGTTATAACAATGTTTTTCAACTTTCCATTTGTTTTCATCATGACCACTTTTCCTGTGTAATCCATATCAGTTAATTGTAGACCTATTTATCGGTGTTTGACGTACGGATAAACGGCATCGATTCAATAGGCGTTTTTGTTCAAAAACCCACCGCAGGCGGTCATAACAATCAGCTTTATATCCAGCCATAGTGACCAACTGCGGATATATTCGAGATCGTATTTGATGCGCCCTTCCATCTTCTCCAAGGTGTCGGTCTCCCCCCGATAGCCTTTTATCTGTGCCAGTCCGGTGATGCCGGGTTTAACTTTATGGCGCAGCATATAGCCGTGAATGGCGGTGCGATAAAATTCATTGTGGATAACCGCGTGGGGGCGGGGCCCGACAATCGACATACTGCCGGCGATAACATTGAAGAACTGTGGTAATTCGTCCAGCGATGCCCTGCGCAAAAATGCGCCAAATGGCGTTATCCGGCTGTCGCGTTTGCTGGCCTGCTGAAGCGCTTTATCTCCGGCGTCCATTACTGTCATGGTTCGAAACTTCCAAACCGTTATTGGCTCGCCACCAATCCCGTAGCGCTGCTGGCGGAACAGTGCCGGACCCTTGGAGGTCATTTTTATACCCAGGGCAATCAACAACATCGGCAGGGCAATGAGCAACAAAATAAGACTGCCGGCGACTAGGTCGAGGATGCGCTTGTTGACATTGTCGAGGCCCGTGTGAGGGGATTCGAAAACGCTGATTGCTGGCATGCCCTGGATATCCAGCCAACTGGCGCTCAGGAGATCAAAGCTGAACAGATCGAGCATCATGTAGGCTGAGACAGTGGTGTCTGCCAATTCGTTAAGCAGTACTTTAATACGCTTTTCTGCGGCGAGTGGCAGGGTGATAAATATAGTGTCGATAGCGCCTTTTTTTGCCTGTTCGATCAGTTCCTGGGAACCGCCTTTGATCAGGTTAGAGTCGGAGATATATCGTCGCGAGCCATTACTTCTGCGATCATCAAAATAGCCGACAAAGTTGTAGCCGGCCCAGGGCATGGATTGAATTCGACTCTCCAGGCTGGCACCCAGTTCGGTGGCGCCGTAGATGGCTACCGAGCGTGAGTTGACGCCTGTATCGCGAAACAGACGCAGAACCATGCGCGTGATTGAGTGCCAGGAGATCAGCTCGATGGGCGTCAGTAAAAACCAGTAGAAGACCATTTCACGGTTGTAGAGATCGGAGGGGTGAAAGACTATATCGACCAGAACCAGGATCACCACCACGAGCAACCAGTTGCTGCCCACTGCGATAACTTCCGCCTTAAGGCTTATATCGCGCCAGGCTTTATAGCTATGACTGGATTCGGAGAGGAAACTGAATAATACGATGGCTATAAGCAGAAGCCAGCTGTACAGCGGCACCCAACTCAGCTTGAGTACCGATACTAATGCGACCAGCGTACAGCCGATGATTCCCGCGTCTATAAGGCGGGAAAAAGCGTTAATCTTGGCGTCGCGACGACGCACTATCCTTGAAAATTGATCGGCCATAAGCACAACTGACTCTATGAAGTGTTTTCCTGACGAGGATTCTACGTCACGATTTTTTTCTGTCGAACACGTAACATCGAAATTGTGAATCAGTTGTCTGCTGGTTCGTGAGCTAGATTAACTTTTGACTTGTTTTCGCAGCCCCGCCAATCCCACTACCCCGGATAAAAACAGCCAGGCAGCGGCGGGAACTGGCACTTCTGTCAGCGACCACTGGGTAAAGTGGGAGATGTCGTGCTGTTTACCGTCCAGTGCCCTGCCGATTTCTATCTCGAGCTGATTCCCCAGAATACCGTCATCTTTCACCTCAAAAAGCCAGACGAAGGTCGATGCTTTTACAGTGAGGTAACCGCTGAAATCGACCGTGGTTAAGAGTTTCTGGCCACTAAAAGGGATCGGGTCCTTAACACCTATTAGACCTGGGGCAACAACGCCCTCAAATGCCAGCATATTGGCCATATCTGCAGCGTGATCCTGGGCTGTTCCAGTCGACCAGAATGCGCTTGAGGTAATATCGGCAAGACTGCCAGTGGTCACTGCACAGCTGGTGCAGCTAAAGGCATAACCCTGATCTATAACGCCGTCGCCGAATTGGGTGTTTCCTGCATTTTCATCAACACCCCCGCTGCTGTTTTTTTTGTCTGCGGACCAGACACTGAGGAGATCAACTGTTGCCGCTTGAGCTGGAAATGTCGCCATTGCCAGGAGAGTAAAAAATGTTGCGAGTAATGATTTTTTCATGATCCTGTCCTTAGGTAGCCTTCCAAACCGACCGCAGTATTTATGGGACGGTTATCAGCACTAGTGTGAATTAGCTCACACTCTTTGCCGGTAAGTTAAAAGATAGACCATGCACATGCACTGTCAAGATTGAGAGAGCACTTTTTATTTATCTGTGGATAGCCCGAAGCAAGGAATTTCAGGCATAAAAAAAGGCGGCCCATGGGGACCGCCTTTTGGAAAATCAGGGTATCGCCGGTGTTATTAACCGAGCTTTTCCTTGATTCGGGCTGCTCGACCTGACAGTTCGCGCAGGTAGTACAGCTTGGCGCGACGTACCGCACCGCGACGCTTGACTTCAATGCTGTCAACCAGCGGGCTGTATGTCTGGAAGGTACGCTCTACGCCGATACCGTTAGAGATCTTACGCACGGTGAACGACGAGTTCAGCTGACGGTTGCGTTTGGCCAGTACAACACCTTCGAAGGCCTGGAGACGCTCGCGAGTGCCC
>ERZ1048068.318-NODE-318-length-44481-cov-10.133503_pt1 | contig 44481 bp, 46 predicted proteins | sample MGYA00383098_ERZ1048068 | MGnify/ENA primary metagenome ERZ1048068 (study PRJEB29581, sample SAMEA5548368) | metagenome | biome: marine; feature: coastal; material: water | depth 1 m | study: Short-term variability in the microbial, nano- and picoplankton...
CATTATTAATATAATTGAAGTGTATTGATATATCATTTATTTTGGCAAAGTTCATGGAATATCCCTCAGATTTTTATTAAAATACGACTGTATAACTTATAATATTTTACAATCGAATACAAAAAAATCTTTAATATGATAAATATAACGTTACAGTAATTTTAATCAATTTCTTTGGAATACTGAAAATATCTTAAGAGAAATATGAAAATATCAGAGTTCAAAGATTATATCTTTGGTGTGTATTCCTTATATGTCTATCCTACCCATATAAAGAAGCGCAGGAAAAGGTTGTTTATCATGATCTATCAACTTGGAAGTCTGAAGCAAGTGCAAGAAACCAAACCTTTAACCAAACGATACTGTTTAAAAGTGTGCGCTTGTATATTCAATAATTAAAATTGTATTGATTTCAAAATGTAAAACAAGTAATAGTGAATTATTAGTAATTATTAGGTTTTATTATGGCTCGACGCAATACCATCAGATTTGGTGATTACATCCAAGCGATGTCAATCGACAGCCAAAAAATACCATTCCAAGAATTAATGCCAGAGCCACTGTTTGATAGGCATGGCAAAGAACACCCACAACCTGTTCCGAAAATGAAATTAGGTGGTGGTGATGTTTTAAAAATTCTCCAACCGTATTTGTCTACTCGTTTTATAGATCAAGCACGTGCAGTTGTACCACTGGCCCTTTATTTGGCTCTCTTTCAATATCTTGTGCTGCAAACACCTGTTATGGATGCAAGCATAATTGCAGGCGGATTATTTGCGGTCATGATTGGCTTGATGATGTTTATGGAAGGGTTAAAGCTTGGGCTTATGCCATTTGGTGAGATCATTGGTAATACTTTGCCTCGTAAACTACCGTTGCCCGGTGTCTTATGTATCGCATTCTTATTGGGAATTGGTGTAACCTTTGCAGAGCCTGCAATTGGTGCGTTACAGGTGGCTGGATCTATCGTTGATCCAGAAAAGGCACCTTATCTATTTACCCTCTTAAATGATCGCTCAGGAGCCACTGTTTTACTAGTTGGGCTTGGCGTTGGTTTGGCGGCCGTTCTAGGAACGGTGAGGTTCTTACGTGGTTGGAGTTTGAAGCCAATGATTTTTATGAGCGTCTTGCCGACTTTGATTTTGAGCGTCATCGCTTTTATGGACCCTGAACTTACTAAAATTGTCGGTCTAGCTTGGGACTGTGGGGCGGTTACCACGGGTCCAGTGACAGTGCCTTTAGTCCTTGCGCTTGGTATCGGTGTTGCATCTGCAGCTGGTAAAGGTGCAGATTCTTCTTTGTCCGGCTTTGGTATTGTTACCCTGGCATCTGTGTTTCCAATTCTTGGTGTATTGCTATTGAGCTTTTATACAGCCTATACAGTTCCACCGGAACTCATCATCGAGAAGGCAGCTGAAATTAAATTGGCAGCGCAATCTGCAGCCTCTCAGCCACAATGGTATGAAGCAACACCTTGGACTGAAGTCATATTGGGTGTGCGAGCTATTGTCCCGTTGGTGATTTTCTTAGCAGTTGTGCTTTTAGTGATTTTGCGTGAGAAACTTAAAAATGCATTCATTACCTACTACGGGATTATTCTCGCAGTGGTCGGAATGTGTATATTTAACATCGGCTTGACTTATGGTTTAGCGAAGCTTGGAGATCAATCGGGCGGATTGATAGCAGGTGCATTTACGTCAATTGATGCAATCACGGCGAGCCCGCTATATAGCGTTACTGTCGGTGTCGGGATCGCAGGTCTATTTGCTTGGGTATTAGGTCTTTCTGCAACGCTAGCGGAGCCTGCTCTAAACGCCCTTGGGATGACAGTGCAAAATTTGACCAACGGAGCTTTCAAAAAATCTATGTTAATGTTTGCAGTCGCTTTTGGCGTAGCCACCGGTATCATGCTGGGTGTTCTCAAACTTATTTACGGGTTTCATATAATGTACATATTAATACCGGGCTACACACTCGGACTGATACTAACTCTGTTGTCAACAGAAGAATTTGTGAATGTCGGCTGGGACTCAGCTGGTGTGACAACCGGGCCTGTGACTGTGCCATTGGTTCTTGCTATGGGCCTTGGATTTGGTAATGCACTTGGTTCAACTGATGGCTTTGGTATTTTGGCAGCAGCTTCAATTTGCCCTATTGTTGCGGTTTTGACGCTGGGTATTTATGTTCAATTTAAAATAAAACTAGAGGAACGCCGCGTTGCTCGTGAAGGAGAGATGGAATGAAACGTTCATTTACGACACTGACAGAAGCAACGCTTATTACGGCAGTTGTGCAACATGGTTATGGCGAAATCATCACTGATGCTTTACTAGAGGTGGGTATTCAAGGATCAACTGTGCATGGGGCAATGGGTGTAGGAATTCGCGAGCGTTTAGGTGCTCTTGGCGTAGCTGTCGATGCCGAACGTGATGTCGTCAATGTGATGGTTTCAAGTGACGAAGTTGACAGAGTTTTTGAGCGAGTTTTCTTGGCTGGCAAGTTAGACACACCTGGTATGGGCTTTATGTACGCAACGCCTCTAATGCAGGCTGCCACCTACGTTCCGCCATCTATCCTTTCTAAATATTCAGGTACCTGAGATGGCGTTTTCTGAAGTTAAAACTGATCCAACCTTGGACTACCTTGATTATACTTGGCTGATCTCAGGTATATTATATGAGGGTGGAACTGACAACTTAATCCCCGAGCTTATGAATCGTGGTATAAATGAAGTTTACTTTTATAATGTAGCTGGCACGATGATTGGACAGAAAACTGTGGCGGGTGTTTCAGGCTCTTTTGATGTTGAGCAATTCCATGTTGTTGTAACAGCTGACCAAGCTGAAAACGTATTTGATTTTATTTATCGCTTCTGCCACTTATCCGAGCCGAATAAAGGAATGATTTACATGAATAAACTGATGCAATCAACTAAACACACAATCCCAGAACTCGATCACGCCGAGTTTGATGAAATTACAGAATGATAGGTGACACCATGGCAAACAAAACCGATTTAATAGCTGAAAATAAATTGAATATTCGTAAGAACCGACGCAAGATTTTTGAGCTGGATGCAGAAGTGTCGACAACATATGCCGAGCTTATGTTGTTACTTGCAGACATTGAAGAAAATCGTGCGTTACTGCAACGAAACTACACCTCAGCTTTTATGGGTAATAGGTCAATCGCAATTGATAACGTCAATGATCTGTATAGTTGTCGAATTGCAATGCTTGAAGCTTTGGATCCATCTTCTGACGTTGAGGCCAATTTCAAGGTGCGGATGTTGAACCAAGTTCGGATTGAGCAGCTTGAAAAGCGCTCTGATCTAAACGATACCCTACGCGATATTGCTGCAAAAATGATTGAAGTTAATGTAATGCTGCAGTCTGTTAACGGTCTGATTACTGATGCTAACGAGACAGTCGTCGATGAGGGAGATACGATGATTTCTGAGAATGCTGAGTGGGCCGATGGATCGGTTGCTAAGCAAATGACTAAGGCTACACCAAATGCGAATTCACAAAGTGTGGTATCTAATACTGAGCGTTTACAAAAACTTCTTGAGCGAGCAAACATAGCAGAGAAAGAGGCAACTGGTTTGGTCCATCGCGTTGAGGACGATACCAAAGGTATCTTAGAACTTGGTGATGATATTGCCAACCGGCGTGAACGTATTCAAGCAGATCGCGAGCGTGTTGTTGCAAACCAGAGACGTACTGCGGACCTGCTTATTAAATTAAAATAAGAATAATCTTAAATCTTAGTCCATGCTAGGTTTTTAGTTTATTACTAGCTTGTTGTTACGTACAGCATGATAAAAACAATTTCGTCTACCAGTATGACAAGCTGGACCAATTTGATTAACAAGAAGTAAAATACAATCTTTATCGCAGTCAAATCTAAATTCTACTAGACTTTGAAAATTCCCAGATGTTTCACCTTTTCTCCAAAGTTTATTTCTTGAACGAGACCAATAATATATGTTATTTGTTTCTAAAGTTTTGATTAATGACTCTTTATTCATCCAGGCTAACATTAGCACTTCACCTGTGTCGTGTTGTTGAGCTATGGCGGACACTAAACCATCAACATTATAGTTAATCTGATCTGCAATTTTTAAGTTAAAGGACATAATTTTTTCTAAGTTGTTTTAAGTTCATTCTCTCCAAGAATATTAAAAAACTCTTCTACGGCTGATTTTTTAATATTACGAGTTATAAACACTAACCGTGTGCTTCTATCTTTATCTGGCCATTTATCAAGCCATTCTACAGGATGAAAAATATGTTGAACGCCATGAATAATGGCTGGAGTGCTCTCACCTCTTATGTTCAATATCCCCTTTATTCTTAATAAATCTTGACCCATTTGACTGGTAAGTAATTCAAGAAAAAAATTAAAGGTTGTCATGCTTACTTGTTGCTTGGTAACTAACGCAAAAGATTCGATGTTATCGTTATGACGGTTTGGGTTGTGATTATGGTGATGCTTATTATGATGATTATGATCATGATCGTGTTCATTATCTTTATATTTTTCAATTGCCAACCAATTTTTAACATCCCAAGTTTTGTTAAACGGATCATAGTCATTAAGACCCAACAAATCTGCTACCGGAATTTTTTTCTTATTGCTTTCAATTATCATTGCCTTTGGATTTATAATACTAATCCTGCTTATAATAGATTTGATGACGAGAGCGTCGGCAATATCACATTTACTTAATATTATACGGTCTGCTAGAGCTGTTTGCTTTATTGCTTCTTCATGGATATCGTATGTTCCCTCTCCATTTACTGCATCAACTAATGTAATAACACCGTCAATTGAGTAAGCCCTGTGAAGATCTAATGACGTCATAAGAGTGTGGATTATAGGAACGGGATCTGCAAGGCCCGTAGTTTCAATTACAACTTTGTTAAATTGAGAAATTTCTTTCCTTTGCATTTTATCAATAAGATCAAGAAGTGTTGACTTAAGGTCATCTTGAATTGTACAACAAATACATCCATTTTGCAGCTCAACAATATTTTCATCTGTTGTTTCTACTAAGTCGTGATCTAATCCAACCTCTCCAAATTCGTTAATTATTACGGCAGCATTTACCATAGTTTCTTGCTTTAAAAGAGATGATAAAAGAGTGGTTTTCCCACTTCCTAAAAAACCTGTGATTATAGTTATTGGAATAGTCGTGGAAAAAGAATTCATTATTTTAAATTTTTACTTTTATTTTAAAAAGGATACGATATTGTTATGTTATAACATATCACAATAATGGATCAAAGAGAAATAATGACAATGAATGTAATTGATAAGACAAACATAAATTTTAATCCGTCGCCATCAAAAGAAGAGGCGATGCAAGCTGTTAAAACACTTATAGCATGGGCTGGGGACAATCCTAACCGTGAAGGATTGGTTGAAACACCTAAACGAGTTGTTAATGCTTACAAAGAATTTTTTGCTGGCTATAAAATGAACCCTGATGAAATCCTTTCCAAAACATTTGAAGAAGTTGAAGGTTATGATGAAATGGTTCTTATAAAAAATATTAAATTGGAATCCCATTGTGAACATCATATTGTTCCAATTTTGGGTATTGCCCATGTTGCTTACATGCCCAATAAACGTGTAGTCGGTATCAGTAAACTAGCTAGGTTAGTAGATGTCTTTGCTAAAAGGTTACAAATACAAGAAACTCTGACTGCTCAAATTGCAGAAACAATTCAAAGAGTGCTTGATCCATTAGGTGTGGCAGTTCTTATTGATGCATCTCACCAATGCATGACTACCAGAGGTGTTCATAAACCAGAATCTAGTACTGTTACTAAAAGAATGCTTGGAGTTTTTAAAGATAATCAAAATATAAGAAATGAATTCATGGAACTAATTAAACACACATAAAATTTTGTGTTTATATCAGCACTATAAAATTTGAACATATACTCTAACCTTTTAATTTTAATGATATAGTGGAAAAATCATTAAGAAATGTTGCTGTCTCTATAGACCCGCCACTATTTCTTTAGAAATTGCTTGCGGCCTTGTTATGGACAACAGCGTTCGGGCTTCCTGACGTCGACCATCGTGGACTAAGCACGCTGCCAAAGAGTAGTCAATAATATCGCGTTGCGCATTAGAACCACCAATACGAGCGTGATCACGCATAGCATTGCAGAATTGTTCGGCGGCAATGCCCCAATTTTCGTCCTCCATCTCCCTATACCCTATCGCAAGCGTCTTGGTTAGATCGCTTACTGGCCCATCAGCGCAGTCGATTATGACTTCAAGTGCGTCTCGATTCCCACTACGTGCGTGAGCAATAGCAGCGTGGAGATCAGCAAATCCTAGACCAGGCTTTGGAAATTTTGCAAGCGCATATGCACTTAGTTTTTTCCAACGCTCGACAGGAACTTTTAAGCCAGCAAGTTCTGCACGAAATAGCAGTGCTGCAGTGTCAGTCATGACATTGAGCGGCGGCCCTTGACTTCGTTCTGGTGAAATATTCATATCCAAGACCTGCCACATCCCATCGAAATCACCAGCTTCCAATGACCAAAGACCGACGTGCCAATATATGTGATTGTAAAGCGTTGCTGATGGGTCATAATTCTTACACCAGTTTGATAGATAGCTAAGTCCTTCTTTATCTTCCATGTTTTCATAATAAAGATGAGCCCGAATGTGAGCTGTATGCGCACTTTTTGGATTGGCAGCCATCGCAGCCTCTATATTGGCTTGCGCTGCAACGAGCTGCCCCACTTCCAACTGGGCAAACGCCAATTGAGTTCGAAACCACCAGTTATCGCCATAATGTTGCGACAAACGTGAGATGAAGGCAAGTTGTTCTGCTTCGCGTCCGGGAAGACCAGAAAAACCGATCAAGCCAAAGACACTTGTGCACATCTGCGCAATCATTACATCTGCAGGCCATTTCTCTACATGTTCATAAACAGCAGTTCGAGCTGCTGCAGCTTTGCCTTCCAAAAGTAAAGCTGATGCATTAATGTGAGAACGCTCTCTTGCGCTCAAGCCTGATGCTAATGCTCGGGCTTGCCCAAGACTTGCCTTGACACGGTCAGGTTGGGCAAGCAGCTGCATGTTGCGAGCAAGACCAATATGTGCAAGCGCAAAACCCTCATCAGCATTAATAGCAGTTTGAAACGCGTCAGATACTCTTGGCTCTGCCCCAAGGAACCTACTAATTCCCAAGTCGTAAGCGTCCCGAGCCTCAACAGAACGTGTTCCAACAGGATTTCCATATGCATCATCAAGCATGACGTAAACCTCTAAGTAACTTATATGTCACATTAAATTCAATAAAATGTTAACAAAATTTTTGGAAGACACAAACTATTTTAATAAATTGAAATTAACAAATTAAGATAAAAGAAAAATGACTTTGTAGAGAAAATATTTTTTCATTTTTAATGACTAAATGTTTTATTAACAACGGAATATGAGTTGTTAATGTCTTCTACAGTCCAGTCAAAGTTTTTGGAAAATATGCAGAATGTTGCCTGATATAGCTTTCAACACTTTCAATGTTGGTCGGGGCGGAGAGATTCGAACTCCCGACCCTCTGGTCCCAAACCAGATGCGCTACCAGGCTGCGCTACGCCCCGAACAACTCGATTTATACTTTAGAAATTGGTAAAAGCAAGCATTAGTTTTGTTTTACTTAATAAAATTTATCAATATATATTAATATTTAGTAATAGGACAATTTAACTTGTCACCTACTTGACTTTTCAACTCACCTGCATTCATTTCCAAAACAAATGTTACCTTTTCATTACTACTTATGTTTTTTTGATCTAAAGCTTTAGCATTTCTATAAATTCCGACAATAATACCCTTCATATTTATAAAAAATAAATCTAGGTTTAATAGAGTATTTTTCATCCAAAAATTTCTTTTCTCACTTTTGTCCCAAATAAACAACATTCCATTGTCAATCATAATTTCTTCTCTATTCATTAAACCGTAAGATCTTTTCTTTTCAGTATCAGCAATCTCTAAATATATTTTTTTATTTTCTGTTTTATTAATAGTAATTACACAAACTGTTTTTGTAAATTCAGGCACTTGTAGATTTGCAAATATAGTTTTAGGGGAAACTATAATTAGGAAAATTCCTAATATCGCTCCTTGTAATAAATTTAATAAAGAAATATTCATAAATTTTTCATACTTAAAACGTTTTTTACAAGAGATATAACTTCAGCCCCTACAATTGTTTTGACATTATGATCACGCCAATATTTCAGCCATTGGTTGGGTATTCCCATTCTTACGCGACTGTTATTCCATTGAAGTGAGGCTAATAAATTACTACACTCTTCTGGCATATCACTGTCTAAAAGATCATCACGGTTATTCAACAAAACCCAATTTCCTGCCCATGCTTTTGCTGTAAGGTATGGATTATATCCGCCACCACCTAATATTATTGAACTTTCACATAACAATAAAATATCTTTAATGGCTCCCCAATATGCATTATTAGATAAAGATATTCTTGATTGAGGGTCTCCATTAAGCATATCTGCTCCAGCTTGTATTATTAATAAGTCTGGCTGTATTGATTTAGCGTAAGGAATGACTGCATTGTTAATTACATAGTCAATTTCTGAATCGTTAAAGCTCTCAGAAACTGGAAAATTTAATATATTTTTAATATTATTTTCTTCTAGCTTACCTGTTTGTGGCCATCTATTTTTTTCGTGGATTGATATTATAGTAACGTTTTCGTTATTAAGAAAGACATCTTGAACCCCATCACAATGATGAGCATCAATATCAATGTATAAAACTTTAGAAAAACCTAATTCTAGTGCTTTTAAAATTGCAAGAACACAGTCATTTAAAAAACAAAATCCATATGCTTCAGATTTTCTACCATGATGTGTACCCCCTGATATATTAAGAATTTTTTTAGCCTGTTTATTAGCTATCATTTCAACAGCTTTAATTGATGCTTTAGCTGCAGACGCTGGCCGAGAAAAAACTTCACTAAAAATTGGATTGTTACCTATTCCAATATTATATTTTTTTTTCAAATAATCTGGAAGGTCTAGCTCTTCCTCAGCTTTTTTAAGCGCTTTAACGTATTCTAAATCATGAAATTTAATTAATTCATCAATTTCAGCAGGTTTATTTTTTATTATTTGCTCTTCATTGACCCATCCCATTAATTGAATAAGTTCAACACTTGGCCAAACTCGATCCATATCTAACGGATGACCTTTTTCATATCTAGAGCCTTTAAAAATATCACTTGTAAATAAATAATTCTGCATTGTACTTTTTTCTAATATATATATTTATATTATCAAATATTTTTTTTATAAGGCTCACATGCTTAGAGGTTTAATTATAGCAGCTACAATCTTTGCGATTTGGGAATTTTGTTGTGTATATTTTAATCTTCCTCCATTCATGTTACCACCTCCATCAAAAATTTTTATGTCCATCTATACTAACTGGGACTTACTTTTAAAGCATGCGTCTTATACTTTAGTTGAAATTCTAGCTTCCATATTTATAGGAACTATAATAGGGGTAATTACTGCATTAATAATCTCTTCTTCAGAAAGACTTAAGCGATGGGTTATGCCTATTTTACTTGCAAGTCAATCAATACCAGTTTTTGCACTAGCTCCTCTGTTAATCTTATGGCTTGGCTATGGAATGAGCAGCAAAATAGTTATTGGAGTATTAATTGTTTTCTTTCCTATAACTTCAAATTTTACTGATGCTTTAAATAAGGTGCCTCAAGAACTTATTGATGCTGGAAAAACTATAAGTCTATCCAAAACACAACTTTTTTGGAAAATTAAAATACCATCTTCCCTTCCTGGATTATGCTCCGGTATACGTGTTGCTGCTTGTTTTGCCCCTATCGGAGCTGTAGTAGGTGAATGGATAGGAGGTAGCACAGGGTTAGGCTCTTTTATGATTTATAGTAACGCTAGACTTCAAACTGACAATATGTTTGCAGCTTTAATAATTTTAATTTTTATAACAATTACGTTATACAAAGTTACCGACATGATCCTCAGCAAATATGTTTGGTGGAAATAAAAAAAAATATTGATTTTTTTCTAATAATGTAAAAAATAGTTTTTGCCAGGGGTGCTTGACATGTGTCTTGCTGAGAAATTAACCCTTATAACCTGATCTGGTTAAAACCAGCGGAGGGAGATGCACAATGCATACTATAATAAGAATTTTATCAATAACATTTTTAACATTAACAATTAACTTTGCTTATGCAAAAAATGACAAACTAACAATTGGATTAGATTGGTTTATTAACCCAGACCATGCTCCTTTAATTATAGCTGAAAAAAGAGGTTTTTTTAAAGAAGTTGGGCTTGATGTAGAAATGATTGAGCCAGCTGACCCTAATGACCCTCCAAAACTAGTTGCTGCAGGTAAATTAGATTTAGCAATTTCATATCAACCCCAACTACATATTCAAGTTGACCAAGGCTTGCCTGTAGTAAGAGTTGGAACATTGGTAAGTGTTCCTCTTAATTCTCTAGTTGTCTTAAAGGATGGTCCTATAAAATCAATAGCAGACTTAAAAGGCAAAAAAATTGGTTTTTCAGTAGGTGGATTTGAAGAAGCTTTATTGTCAGGAATGCTTGAGAAATATAATTTAAAAATGTCAGACGTTGAATTAATAAATATTAATTTCTCTCTGTCACCTTCTTTAATTGCCAAAAAAGTAGACGCTGTAATTGGTGCCTTTAGGAATTTTGAGCTTAATCAAATGGATATAGTTAACCATCCTGGTCTCGCTTTTTATCCAGAAGAGCATGGCGTACCTTCTTATGAAGAGTTAATTTATATTACAAATACAAAGAACAGAAAAAAACCTATTTTTGATAAGTTTTTTAAGGCTATTCAAAAAGCCACATTAACAATTGTTAACGATCCTAAATCTACATGGAAAGACTTTTCTTCTTTTAGAAAAGGCCTTGACGATGAGTTAAACAAAAGAGCTTATAAAGATACCTTATCTAGATTTGCACTTAGACCGCAAGCACATGATCTCAATACTTACAGAGAATTTGGTAATTTCTTAAAAGAAAAAGGTATCATCCAAAAGACCATACAGGTGGAAACATTTGCTAAACCATAAAAGTTTAAAACTTTTATTGAAATCAAGCCTAACTTTAGTTAAAAATAAAATATTCTAAAGTTAGGTTTTTTTACATCATGAAGTCATTTTTTCTTTTTGTTATTTTATTAAGTCTATGGCTATTGATGTCTGGTCATTATACCTTTTTGATAATAAGCCTTGGAGTAATATCTTGTTTTTTTTGTGTCTATTTAGCAAAGAGAGCTAACATAATTGATAACGAAGGTCTGCCTTTGTTTTTTTTGCCAAGATTGTTAAATTATCTATTGTGGCTTTTCAAAGAAATTTTTAATTCTAATATAGGCACCGCCAAAGCAATAATAACTGGTAATATAAACCCTGAAATATTCATAGTTAAATCTTCCCAGAATACTGACGTTGCTAAAGTAACCTACGCAAATTCAATTACTCTTACGCCAGGTACTGTTACTACACAAATTAATGAAGATAAATTTGAAGTGCACGCTCTTAATTCAGACTTTGGAAATGATGTTAGAAGTAATGTAATGGATAAAAAAGTTAAGTGGTTAGAGGGAGATATCTAATGTATTTAGCGGCTCTTATTGCATGCGGAATTTCTGGAATTTTAATATTGATTAGAATTATTTTAGGAAAAACTACTTTTGACAGAGTTTTAGCTATAAACACTTTAGGAACTATAATAGTTATAGGAATTGCTCTTCATGGCTTTTATACTGGAAGGCCAGAGTTTCTCGACATAGCTATTGTTTATGCCTTAATAAATTTTATTGGAACGGTAGCAGTTTTAAAGCTTTTTAGTACTGGATCTCTAGGGGATATTAAAAAATAATGGAATTTATAAAAGACATTATTACAGGGATTTTCTTTTTTATAGGTTCTATGTCTATTATTATTGGAGCTTGTGGCCTTATAAAACTTCCTGACGTTTTTTCAAGAATACATGCTGCAGGTATGATTGACACAGGTGGCACAGCATTTTTTCTACTCGGAATGATTGTTCAATCTGGTTGGTCTCTAATTACAGTGAAATTAATTTTAATTGGTATTTTTATTTTTTTTACTAGTCCTGTTACAAGTCATATAACAGCTAATTTAGCCCGCCAAAAAAAAATAATACCTGTAGGTAAAAAGATTGGCAAACTTTTATGATATCTGAATTAATTATAAATGCTTTTTTAGTTACCGTAATGCTTGCTATCGCTATTGCGCTTCTTAAAACAAGAACTGTTATTTTTACTGTGATATTAACTAGCGCCTATTCTTTAGTTGCAGCATTGATGTTTATAACTCTTGATGCAGTCGACGTTGCATTTACTGAAGCCTCAGTTGGCGCAGGAATATCTACAGTATTATTTTTAGCAGCAATGGCTTATTTGCCTAAAAAAGAAGAAGAAACTATTGGTAATCAATTTATTCCAGCTCTTTCATGCATAATATTAGGTGCTATATTAATTTGGTGTAGCTATGACCTACCTCAAATAGGCTTAGTTTCTTCACCTATTCATCAACATGTAGCTCCTGATTATATATTAGGATCACGCAATGATATTGGTATACCTAATATAGTTACCTCTGTTTTAGCCAGTTACAGAGGTTACGATACTTTCGGCGAGACAATTGTTGTTTTTACAGCAGGTATTGCTGTTTTAGTTCTGTTACAAAACAACAAAAAACCCTCCAAAGACACTAAATCTAAAATTAAGAAGAAGGTTGGTCGAAATGTATAAAAATCCAATCTTAAGAGTTTGTACTAAAATACTATTTGCACCAATAATTTTATTCGGTCTTTACGTTCAATTTCATGGTGACTTTGGTCCTGGCGGAGGGTTTCAGGCTGGAGTTATAGTAGCTAGCGCCTTCATACTATATACGATTGTGTTTGGATTAGAAAAAGGTAAGAAACTCTTCCCTTCAAATATAAATCTATTGTTGTTAGCCCTAGGAGGTATTATTTACGGTGGTGTTGGAATTGCATCAATCTTTCTTGGCGAAGAATTTTTATCATATAACCTACTGGGCTCAACTCCTCAATCAGGACAGCATGTTGGTATATTGCTAGTTGAATTTGGTGTTGGACTTACAGTTTCTAACGTGATGATAGCCTTATTTAATGCCTTTATTGGTTTTAAATCAGGAAAGGCAAGTTAAAATGATCTCTTCATCTATAGGTATATGGAACTATTGGATCGTATTTTTGTTAATGATGATTGGCTTATTCCTAGTTATAGGAAGAAAGAATTTTTTGAAAAAAATAGTAGGGTTAGCTATTTTTCAAACTTCAGTTTTTCTATTATACATCACCTTTGGTAAAATTGCTGGTGCAACACCACCAATATTGAATGAAGCGCTTGATACAGTTTATTCTAATCCATTACCTCATGTTTTAATCCTTACAGCCATTGTGGTTGGAGTAGCCACCACTGCTCTTGGTTTATCTTTAGTCTTAAGAATAAATTCAGAATATGGAAGTATTGAGGAAGATGACATATCTGCGCAAGATTTAGTTGATTATCATGATGAAATAGAAACAAGTAAAAAATTAAAATCGAAATTTGTAAAATGACAGATATTTTAATTAAAAATCTTCCAATTTTAGTAGTTCTTTGTCCTTTGATGATGTCACTATTTGTAGTGCTTATATCTAACTCTTTTATTAGTTGGATTTTAACTTTTTTAACTACACTACTAACATTTATTTTATCAATACTACTCTTTCAAGAAATTCAAATGCAGACTTACATATCCTATGCTCTAGGAAACTGGGCTCCTCCTTTAGGAATTGAATACGTAATCGATAAGGTCTCAATAATTCCAATTATCATTATTAGTACTATTAGTCTATTATCAACTATCTTCTCTTATAAGTTAATGCCTTTTGAAGTAGGCCAATCCTCAATTTCTAAAGTTTATAGCTTATGGCTGTTAGCTATAGCAGGATTAATAGGACTAGTTACAACTGGAGATGCTTTTAATCTTTTTGTGTTTTTAGAAATTTCTTCTCTCGCTTCTGTAGCCTTAGTTGCAATGGGAGCAAAAAAAGATAAACAAGCTTTAGTTGCAGCTTATAATTACCTGGTTATAGGTGCAGTTGGAGCAACTCTTTATGTTATTGGTGTTGGTTTGTTATATAGCATAACTGGAACCTTAAATATGGAAGACTTATCTAATAGACTTAAAGAAATAGATAATAACCGAGCTTTAATAGCTGGATTTGGTTTTATGATTACAGGAATAATGGTCAAAGCTGCAGTTTTCCCACTTCATATTTGGTTACCAAGAGCCTATTCATATGCACCCTCAGCTGTTTCAGTATTACTAGCTGCAACTGCAACAAAAGCGTCACTTTACATTTTAGCACGTATATTATTTTCTATTTTCAACATTTCAGATGATTTAATAATTATTACTCTTAATTATGTAATACTTCCCTTATCAATATTAGCAATGTTTGCTGGAACAATAATGGCAATTTATGAAAAGGATATAAAACGTTTATTAGCTCATTCTTCTATAGCTCAAATTGGTTATATAACTCTTGCTTTTTCAATTGGTTCAAAGGCTAGTATTGCAGCAGGTTTTATTCATATGTTTAATCATGCTCTAATTAAAGGTGGTTTATTCATGGCGATAACTTCGATAGGCTATTACCTTCAAAAAAGAGTTACAATTAATAATTTGTCAGGATTAGGTAGACAAATGCCTATCACTTTTTTCTGCTTTATTTTATGTTCTTTAAGCTTAGCAGGACTCCCACTAACTGCTGGTTTCATATCAAAATTATATTTGATAAAAGCGACTATCAGCTCAGAGGGAATTTGGATAGTATTTCTTATTTTGTTTAGTTCAGCATTATCACTGATTTATTTATGGAAAATGATTGAAGCTTTATGGTTGCATGAAAATATAAAAAAAATAATAGTTAACGAAAATCCTTTAATCTATATTTCTCTTTTAATTATAACTTTTTTAAATATTTATTTTGGCTTAGATGCTTCTTTAATTGTAAATAGTAGTGAAGAGGCCGCTAATATTCTAATAGGAGTTTTGAAGTGATCCCTATTGAATATTTAATTCTAGTTACCGTCTTTCCACCACTTTTAGTATGTGCAGCAACACCTTTTCTTTCTGGCAAACCCATTTTAAGAGACTTACTAGGCCCAATTGGAGGACTTGTAAGCTCATGGGGTTCTATAAAATTAGTACAATCAGTATTAAATGGCGAACAACCTAAATTAGAAATTCTACAGATTGCCGAAGGTATCTCTATTGGTTTTACAGTTACACCTTTAGGAGCTTTGTTTGGATTAGTTGCTTCAGTATTATGGATATTTGCTGGTATCTATTCAGTTGGATACATGAGAGGCAATAATGAGAAAAATCAAACCAGATTTTCAACTTTTTATGCTATAGCAGTTCACGCAGCTTTATGCATAGCCTATGCTGGTGACCTATTAACATTGTTCATTTTTTATGAAATTCTAACCTTTTCAACATACCCATTAGTTACACATAAACAAGACGAACTTGCTCAAAAAGCTGGTCGTTTGTACATGTCTATTTTATTTGGTTCGTCAGTTATCTTACTTCTGCCTGCAATTATATGGGTATGGGTTATTACCGGTTCTCTTGAAATATCGCAAAATGGTGTGTTAGATGGAAAAATTGATCCTAAATATGCACCATTTTTACTTATGATGTTTGTCTTTGGAATTGGCAAAGCTGCACTTATGCCAATTCATAAATGGTTACCTGCCGCTATGGTTGCCCCTACTCCAGTATCAGCTCTTTTACATGCAGTAGCCGTTGTAAAAGCTGGAGTTTTTACAATGCTTTTAGTTTTAACTAATGTGTTTGGAATTGAATTTTTATCAAAAACAGGAGCATCGTTTTGGCTAATTGGACTAGCTTCTTTTACCCTTTTAACAACAAGTGTTATTGCTATTTATAAAGATGATATTAAAGCAAGATTGGCTTACTCTACTATAAGCCAACTATCTTATATTACTCTAGGAGGTGCTCTAGCTTCTTCACTAGCAACTCAAGGTGCAGCTTTACATATTGTCACTCATGCAGCAGGAAAAATTACTTTATTTTTTGTTGCAGGTGCTATTTATGTTGGAGCAAAATTATCAAATATTTCAGAGTTAAATGGTCAAGGTAAATCTATGCCTTTAATTTTCATTGCCTTTTTTATAGGTTCACTGTCAATAATTGGTGTTCCTCCGATGGGAGGTTCCTGGAGTAAATTTTTCTTAATGCTAGGTGCTGCAGAAAGTGGTTATTTTTTTGTCATAGCTGTTTTTTGTATTTCTACTATCTTGAACGTTTATTACTTATTAGAAATACCTGCCAGAGCTTTCTTCTTTAAGAAAGAAAAAGAAATAACAGCTAAAGTGCCATTATTAATAACGATACCAACATTGATGACATGTTTTTTAACAATATTATTATTCTTCTTTATTGAACCTTTTCAAAACTTAGCTTCTTTAATGGTGGGAAAATGATCAAATTACTATTTCAAAAGTTTGGTAAAATTAATACGTCTGTACTCTTCTTATGTATATTATTTTGCGTCTTAGAATTGGTTGGTCATAGACATGGTGAAACATCAATAGAAGACTTTCTCTTTTTTCCAGCCTTTTTTGGATTTATATCTTGCATTGTAATTTTCAAATTAGGTGTAAGCTTAAGAGCATTTCTTATGAAAGATGAGGATTATTATGATAAGTAGTCTACCTCCTGGCTTCATAATGGTCCTTGGAGCACTCCTAGTTCCATTTTTACCACATATAATCCGGCAAGTTTATATGATGATTTTAATCTTAATTTCCTCCTACTCTCTAACTTTGGGATTTGGAATTCATTCAATTATAAATGTTATGGATTACGAGTTTATTTTATTTCAGTCTGATGCTCTGACACTTCCATTTGCTATTATTTTTCATATTGCTGCTGCTTTAAATGTTATATATGGCGCTCACGAAAAGCATTGGAAACAGCATGTCTCAATAATAAGTTATAGTGGAGCAGCAATAGCAGCAATACATGCTGGTGATTTACTTACTTTATTTGTTTGGTGGGAAGCGACTGCGTTTACATCAGTTTTTCTTATATTAGCTGGTAATTCTACAAGATCATATAAATCTGCTGTGAGGTACATAATAATCCAAGTTATTTCAGGGATGTTTTTATTAGCTGGTGCTGTAATTCTATTGTTGAATGATGGAAATGTTCTACTTACGAAATTTGATATTAATACTCTTCATGGTCAATTGATTTTTATTGCTTTTGGAATTAAAGCAGCCTTTCCCTTACTGAATGGATGGTTACAAGACGCTTATCCTGAAGCTTCTGAGATTGGAACCGTTGCTCTTTCAACTTTCACAACTAAATTGGCAATATTTTGTTTTGCTAAATGTTTTGCAGGAACAGAAATTTTAATAGTAATTGGTGCAATAATGACATTTTATCCAATATTTTTTGCTGTAATTGAAAATGACTTAAGAAGGGTCTTAACTTACAGTTTGAATAATCAGCTTGGTTTTATGATAGTTGCAATTGGTATAGGGTCAGAATTGGCTATTAATGGAGCGGTTGCACATGCTTTTGCGCATATTTTATATAAAGGATTACTATTTATGGGTATGGGAGCAGTCCTGTATAGGGCGGGAACATGTAAGGCTTCTGAATTAGGAGGTTTATATAAATATATGCCTATTACTGCCGTGTGCACTATAATAGGAGCGATATCAATTTCAGCTTTTCCTTTATTTAGCGGTTTTGTTGCAAAATCTTTAATTATGTCAGCATTAGGAAAAGAAGGTTTAGTTCTAGTCTACTTCATGCTTCTATTTGCATCCGCAGGCGTATTACATCATTCGGGTATAAAAATACCTTTCTTTGCATTCTTTGCACATGAAAGTGGTATTAAAACTAAGGAAGCTCCAAAAAACATGATTGTGGCGATGATAATAGCTTCTGCGTTATGCATAATGATTGGTATTTTTCCAACAATGTTTTATCAAATTTTACCATATGAAATAATATATGAACCTTATGATTTCAGTCATGTTGTCGGACAATTACAGCTATTAACATTCGCTGCTTTTGCATTTATATGTTTGTGGCATTTTAAAATTTATCCTCCAGAGCTTAACTCTACAGTCTTAAATAGTGATTGGATATATAGGAAAATGTTACCTGGAGTATTACTACCCCTATTAAAATTAATTAACATAGGTAACCAAAAATTAGAGAATAAAATTAATTCTACATTTTCAAAATTTAAATTATTTTTTTATAATTATATGTTAAATAATAAAGTATTTGATAGAGATGCTGGTCCGGATACATTAATAGTCATACAGATTTTTACTGTTTTCTTAGTAATAATATTATCGCAAGTATATTTCTTTTAATTACAACAATAAGTGAGGGTTTAGTATTATGGAAATGTCAGGAGAACATCAAATACCTGCAAATAGAACTGAAGTCTGGAAAGCACTTAACGATCCCATTATACTTCAAGCATCTATACCTGGATGCACTGAATTGGAAGCCATAGACTCTCAACATTTAAAAGCTACTGTGGCACTTAAAATTGGTCCTGTATCTGCAAAATTTAAAGGTGAAGTTGAATTGTCTGACATAATTGAACCAGAAAGTTATAGAATTTCTGGAGAAGGTAAAGGCGGTGTTGCTGGCTTTGCAAAAGGTGGAGCAAACGTAACATTGGAAGAAAATGACGATGGAACGCTATTAAAGTATAATGTAGACGCTAAAATTGGCGGCAAATTAGCTCAACTTGGGTCTCGGTTAATAGATTCTACATCAAAAAAACTTGCTGGAAAATTTTTTGATAATTTTGTAAAAAACTTTGAAGCCAAAGAAGATTAAACTTAATTAAAAAGAGAGGAAATTATGAAAAAAGATAAAAAAACTTTACCTGAGGGTATTCCCGCTGAAAATGTATATGAAAACACACATGTTTTATTATATGTATTTTATGCAATAGCAGTAGCAAGTGTAGTATTATTATTGGTAAATCAATAATTGAATACTTTATCTATATATCAAGAAAAAATTTTAAAACTTGCTGCAGAAAATAAAAAAAGTTTTGCTATAGATCATTATAATTGTTCATTTAATATGAAAAACCCAATGTGCGGGGACGAAGTTCAAGTCAGGGTTGATCTAATAAATAAAAAAATAAACAATATCTCAGCTATAGTAAGAGGTTGCGCACTATGTGAAGCATCTGCTGGATTAGTTGTACAATTATTTAAAAACAATTCAGTACCTCACAATGACTTTATGAAAGAGTTCTTATTTTGGTTAAATAATAATGGTCAAGAAATAAATAGCTCTCTACCTAAAGAGCTTGAAATATTCCTGCCTATAAAAGAGATATCAAACAGGCATACATGTATAACAATGCCGTTTGAAGCAACAATAAAATCTTTGAAATCTACTAATAAAGAAAATTAATTAATCTGGTGACACAGAGAACTTACCAAATAGTACTACTGCCCCGACTAAAACAATTGGATATAATATTAGTAATATAAGACCTACATCTGGATTCATTTTGATACCTTTATACAAAATTAAAGTTTAATAATTATCTTTTATTAAAAAAAAACAAAAATTACTAGTACCTGTATATTTTTTTTTGTTAAGTAATATAATTAAATGTTTTAAAGGGATGTTTATGAGTAATCGAGAAATAATGGAATATGATGTAGTAATAGTTGGAGCGGGTCCCTCCGGCTTAAGTACCGCAATAAAATTAAAACAATTAAGTAAAGATGCTAATAAAGATTTATCAGTTTGTGTTGTCGAAAAAGGATCTGAAGTTGGAGCTCATATTTTATCAGGCGCGGTAATTGAAACTAAAGCCCTTGATGAACTTATACCTGATTGGAAAACAAAAGATTGTCCCCTAAAAACTAAAGCAAATGATGATAAATTTTTATATTTGACTGAAACAAAATCATATCAATTACCAACACCTCCTCAAATGCATAATAAAGGGAATTATATAATAAGTTTAAGTGACTTCACTAAATGGCTAGCTGAACAAGCAGAGTTACTTGAAGTTGAAATATATCCAGGTTTTTCTGCATCTGAAGTCTTGTTTAACGAGCAAAATAAAGTCATTGGTATTGCTACTTGTGATATGGGTAGGTTAAAGGATGGAAGTGAAGGTCCTAACTTTGAACAAGGAATAGAATTACACGCAAAGCAAACTGTTTTTTCAGAGGGTTGTCGAGGTCATTTAGGTAAAATTTTAATTAAAAAATTTGACCTTGATATAGAAAGTTCACCCCAAACTTATGGTATTGGAATTAAAGAGTTATGGGAGATTTCACCTGAAAAAAGTAAACCTGGAAGTATTCTTCATACAACAGGTTGGCCTTTAAAAAGTGACACTTATGGTGGTTCTTTTCTTTATCACTTAGATAAAAATAAAATTTCAATTGGTTTTGTTGTTGGGCTAGATTACAAAAATCCTTATCTATCACCTTATATGGAATTTCAACGCTTTAAGCATCACCCTGAGATTAAAAAAATTCTTGAAGGTGGAAGAAGAATTAACTATGGCGCAAGAGCTTTAAATGAAGGTGGAACACAATCATTACCAAAATTAACCTTTCCAGGTGGAATGCTCGTAGGTTGTGAGGCTGGTTTTTTGAATGTACCTAAAATTAAAGGAACACATTTAGCTATGAAATCAGGTATAATAGCAGCATCAACTATTCTTGAAAATATTGATACAAAGGATGAAATATCAAATTTTGAGGATCAGATTAAGAATAGTTGGGTATGGTCTGAGTTATACAAAGTTAGAAATATAAGACCATCATTCAAGTGGGGCTTCTGGAAAGCTATAGTTTATAGCGCATTAGATACTTATATTTTTAGAGGTAATGCACCTTGGACCATAGATCACCATGGAACTGATCATGAAAGTTTAGAAAATAAAAATAAACATGAAAAAATAAATTATCCAAAACCTGACAATATTATAAGTTTTGATAGGTTAACTAATGTGTCTTTTTCAGGAACTAATCATGAAGAAAATCAGCCATGTCACCTCACTCTAAAAAACGAAGATGTTCCAATAAAGACTAATTTAGAATTGTATGATAACCCTGAGACACTATATTGTCCTGCAGGAGTTTATGAGATAGTTCTAAATGATAACAAACCTCAACTTCAAATAAATGCACAAAACTGCGTTCACTGTAAAACCTGTGATATTAAAGATCCAACTCAAAACATAAATTGGATAACACCACAAGGTGGTGGTGGCCCAAACTATCAAGGCATGTAGTTTAGAAAAGTTATTAGACTTAAAAGTAAAATTTAGTTAACATGGTAATAACTTTAGGAAACTTTATATTTTGAATCAATCTATCATTGGAATTATGTGGATGGTGTTAACCACTATCTTATTTGTTGGCGTTACTGCTACAGTAAGGTATTTAGAAGGAGAAGTACCTGCTCCACAAGCTGCCTTTCTGAGATATGCAATTGGAACCTTGCTCTTAACTCCATCTTTAATAACGTTAATAAAAGTTAAACCAAATAAACCATTAATGAATAAGTTTTTGTTGCGTGGATTAGTTCACTCATTTGGAGTAACTTTATGGTTTTATGCTATGTCTGTAATGCCCGTTGCAGAAGTTACAGCGATTGGTTTTCTTACGTATATTTTTGTTTCAATTGGGGCTTGCATCTTTTTGAAAGAAAAACTTCATAAACATAGAATTACAGCAGTCATCATATCTTTTGTTGGAGCCTTAATTATTTTAAGGCCAGGTTTTAAGGTGATTGAAAGTGGTCAGTTTGGAATGCTTATGGCTACAGTTGTATTTACTGCCTCATATTTAATAGCTAAGATAGTATCAAAAGAGCGTTCATCGTCTGAAATTGTTGCAATGTTATCAGTTTTTACAACAATTTTTTTGATACCATCTGCAATATATAGCTGGGAACCTATATCTCTAGAAGCGTTATTAATATTAACATTTACTGCATTAATAGCTACCATTGGCCATATAACAATGACACAAGCTATTAAAGCAGCTCCAATGGTTGTAACTCAACCAATATTATTTCTTCAGCTTGTATGGGCTTCAATGGTTGGTTTGTTTTTATTTGACGAACAATTTGATCTATATGTTATTATAGGTGGAACTGTAATTATGATATGTGTTTGTTATGTCTCTTATAGAGAACACGTATTAGGAAAAAAAATTACTAATGATGTCTTACAAAAAGTAATTTAACAAAATCAGCAAAATAGATCCAAAAAGAGTTAAACACCCTGTTGCTATTAAATTGGGTCCAATTATTAATTTTTTAATAGAAATTTTAAAATTTTCTGCAGTTGTTAATACTGAAAGAGAGGTAAAGCTACTAGCCGTGCCAGCACACCACCCAATTAAATGAGCCTGCATTAAGAAAGCAGCTTCCCAAACAGATAATAAAGGCCCAAACAATGATAATATTGGAGCTGAAGTAATTATAGGATGCACTCCTAATAAAGCAAAAAACCATACTACAAATGGGAGTAAAATAATCATAATCCAGAAAGGGAAATTCTCACCAATATTTAAACTAATAAAATTTTGGATTTCAGTTGATCCGCTTAGTATCGAACCTAAAAACATTGAAACTGATATCAACAACATTTCATCACCAGAATTTTTAATCAAACGAGTCAAATTTTGAATAATGAATTGGGTGGTTTCAGGCCGCCTCATCATCTGAAAAATTACTAAAATAGGAATAACTATCACAATCGCATTCAAGGCAGTTTTATTAAATATTTGTCCAACAAATAGAACGGATCCAGATAAGATTAATAGCCTTGACAAAATTGGTTTTACACAAGATATGGCTTCTAAAAGATAACCTAATGTCAACTTTCCAATTAGAAATCTCATACTTATTATATTAAACAACAAAGCTACTAATAATCCAAAGGCTATGCCTAACCACGCTGAATTAGAGGGTAAATAAAGCTGTCCAACTGCAAAACTTACAAAGAACGGAGACCATAAAACAGCTGTATTCATTCCCCTTATAGCTGCTTCTCCTGCGGCTTGCCTTATTTCATCTTTTGCATTTTGCGGTATCACTGACGATAATAATGGAAAAGTTCCAATATTTAAAACACCACCAAGTATGTGAGATGTTACCTGTAAACCTGAAAGTATCTTCGTAGAAATAAGTTCAGACAAAAGCTTTTGTGTTTTTTCTACTGATGGCATTGTTATAGCAGTAGCTCTTAATAACCATAAGCTTGGAAGAAAAGCAGCAAAAATAATAAAAAAATTCCCTGCCCTTGAAAGTTCTTCTTCACTTGGTAGATTAGGCAAAATCAAATAAGTAACAACAAACAAGAGCATGATAATGATTTTCGTAATATGTCTTGAAAAGATAAACATTAAAAATAACAATAAGACATAAACAGATATAATTGAGTAATTATAATAAATCCCGAAATTAAAACCATAAACAATTGGTAATACAGATAACCAACAAAATATCGTTAATATCAGTTTAAAAATCATAATTTTTTATTTCTTTAAACCAATAGGTTTTCCTAAGACTGAAGGAAATTTTCCGTTTTGATGAGTTTTTTTGAGTTTCAGAAGTCTATTATAAGCCCATATGGGATATTTTTCTGTCTTACGTATTGCTAAGTTTACATTAATTAAAACTGTTTCACTAACAGCAATAACTTTATTTTGTTTTATAGAAAAAATATCAAGACATAAATGCATTTTTTTTTCGTCACAATCAACAACCAGTAGCCTTACATTAAATTTTTCATCCAAGCTCATTTCATTTAGATAATGGTAATGAGATTGAAGCACAAAAGGACCTTGTTTGTTTTGGAAAGCATGTGTCTCCCCTATGCCGAGAGTATTCTCAAGAAACTCGTCTAGAGAATTATCAAAAGCAAGAGTATAAAAAGCTACATTCATATGGCCGTTATAATCAATCCACTCTTTAAGAACTATTTTCTCAGAGAGAATAATTGGAGTTTTATATGGACCATCATGTCCTTTTTGAATATTTCTGTTATTAGTCAATTTAATAAATTCTAATTAGTTATTTTTTTGATAAAATTTTAGTAGCTTCTTCAATTCCTTTTAAAGTTAGAGGAACCATTCTATCTGAAAATATCTCTTTAATCATATGAGTTGATTGAGAATAATTCCAGTGTTGTTCTTTAGTTGGATTTATCCACACATTTGAGGGCCATTGTGTTATAGCCCTTTCTAGCCAGACCTGTCCAGGTTCTTGATTGAAATGTTCATTAGCTCCACCTTGAATTAATATTTCATAAGGGCTCATAGAAGCGTCACCAACAAATATACATTTATACTCTTTCCCATACGTCCTAAAGATTTCAGTTGTTGAAAATTGTTCTTTCCATCTTCTAGCATTATTTTTCCACACGCCCTCATATAGACAGTTGTGAAAGTAAAAAAAGTTTAAATTTTTAAACACATTTCTTGCTGCTGAAAATAAGCTCTCCACTTGCTTAATATAGTCATCCATTGACCCACCAACATCTAAGAAAAGAATAATTTTTATTGAGTTTTCTCTTTCTTGCCTAGTTTTAACATCTAAATACCCATTTTTTGCTGAATGAGATATTGTTTCATCGATATCTAGTTCTTCTTCTACCCCAGTTCTTGCCCACTGTCTTAAGCGTTTTAAAGCTACCTGTAGTCCTCTAGTATCAAGTTCTCTAGTATCATCAAAATCTCTAAAGGTACGTTTGTCCCAAACCTTAACTGCTTTTCCTTGACCCCTTGCATGTTGTCCAATTCTAATACCCTCAGGATTATAACCATAGGCTCCAAATGGAGATTTTCCAGCAGTACCTATCCATTTATTTCCACCTTGATGACGTTTTTCCTGTTCTTTTAACCTTTGTTCAAGTGTTTTCATCAATTCATCAAAACCACCTAAAGATTTAATTTCTTCCATTTCTTCTTTTGAAAAATACTTATCTAACATTTTTTGTACCCACTCTTTTGGTACATTAAGAGAATTCAAAATATCATCTAATTGTATTGATTCAATTCCTTTGAAATATTCACTAAAAACTAGGTCAAATCGATCAATTAATCTTTCATCTTTTACTAGACTAGTTCTTGCTATGTAATAGAATTTATTTACGTCATACTCAATAAAATCTAATTGTATTGATTCCAAAAAAGTAAAAAATTCATTCAATGTTACAGGTATTCTAGAGTTTTTTAATTTGAAAAAAAAATCTAAAAACATTCCTTTATCTATTTCCTCTTGCTATAAAAGCCAATCTTTCAAAAAGATGAATATCTTGTTCATTTTTGATTAAAGCCCCGTGAAGTTTTGGAAGAATATCTTTTCCATCACTTTTTAAATCTATAGGATTAATGTCTTCTATTAATAATAATTTTATCCAGTCTAGCGCTTCTGATGTAGAGGGCTTCTTTTTTAAACCTGGAGTTTCTCTAATTTCAAAAAATCTATTTAAGGCATTGTCTAATAATAGTTTTTTGATGTTAGGATAGTGAACGTTAACTATTTTTTCTAGAGTATCTTTGTCAGGAAATTGTATATAATGAAAAAAACATCTTCTCAAAAATGCTTCTGGCAATTCTTTTTCATTATTTGAGGTAATAATTACTATTGGTCTTTTAATTGCTTTTACAGTTTCATTAGTTTCATAAACAAAAAACTCCATTTTGTCTAATTCTTGAAGCAAATCGTTTGGAAATTCTATATCAGCTTTATCAATTTCATCAATAAGTAAAACGGCTCTTTCTTTAGATTCAAATGAGTGCCAAATTTTTCCCTTTTTAATATAATTTCCAATGTTTTCTATTTTTTTTTCACCTAATTGACTATCTCTTAACCTGCTGACCGCATCATACTCATAAAGACCCTGTTGAGCCTTCGTAGTTGATTTTATATTCCATTCTATAATTTCTAATCCTAAGCTTTCAGATATTTGTCTTGCTAATTCAGTTTTACCAGTTCCAGGTTCACCTTTAATTAGCAAGGGTTTTTCAAGTGATATCGAGGCATTAACCGCTATGTTTAAATCATCAGTTGAAATATAATTTTTAGTTCCATTAAATCTCATTAAAAATTAACTCCTATTTGTTTATTCAAATTAAAAATCTTATTACTAACAGCAGATATATATTCTGGACTAACTTCACAACAGCCTCCAACGATTGACGCACCTTCATTAACGCATTTGACTACAAAATTAACAAATGTCTCTTGATTAAAGTCATTTCTTTTTTTTAGTACAGAGACGTTCTCTCCAGGGGTTAAAGGTAAGCATGTCTCAAAACCATTAGGTAGCAATCCAAAAGGCTTAGAAAAATTTTTCAAAATTTTTAATGATGCTGTCATTGATTCTGGAGGTGAACAGTTTACTAAAAATGCATCTACTTTAGAATTATCAAATTCGTTTAACGCAAGTTCTAAACTTTCCCCAGATCTTAAAATTGTACCGTCAACTTCATCAACAGTAAAACTTAAGATTACTTTTTTTGAGGTTTCGGAGGTGGCCTCAATAAGTATTTGTGCTTCTTCAATAGAGGTTACTGTTTCACAGATAAAAGCATCAACACCCCTTTCTTGAATTTGAATCATTTTTTTGTATATTTCAACAGCTTCGGTTCTATTAATACCAACGGTCCTATAATAACTTCCAATTAATGGTGGAAGACATCCATATATTTGGATCTTTTTAGTTGAAGACATTTCGTCTATAGCTTGCTTTGCAGCTGCCACTGATTTTTGTTGAAGAGTTACAAACATATTATCTAAGTTGTGTCTTTTTAACCTATGTGGAGTTATACCATAAGAATTTATAGTAATGCCGTCTGCTCCAGCTTTAATAAAATCTTTATGTAAATTAACTACTAAATCATATTCGTCTAATAACACCCTCGTTGACCATAAACTGTCAGGTTTAAATGAAGATCTATGGATTAATTCCTGCCCCATTCCACCATCTAAAAGTGTAATATTATTATTAACCATATCAATGTAATCTCACTTTAAAATTAACTAATCTTTTTTTTGTATTTTTATCAAGAAGATTAAAGGAATTGATAAAAACGCTACCCAAGAATATAGCCTAAATGCATCTATATATCCAACCATTAAACTTTGTCTATTTAATTCATTAGTTAGTTTTGTTATATTTAGTTCATTCAAAGTATTTGTTAAATTATTAAAATTTATTCCTTGATTCCAGATTGAAACCATAGAACCAATTTCTTCAAAGTTCACCTGACCCATGTGAAGAACTACAGCTACACTTACTGAAATAAAAAAGCTAGAACCTATATTTCTTATTAAATGAAACATTGCAGTTGCTTCGCCGTGATATTTATTTGATAGAGTAGCAAAACAAATAACACTGACCGGTGGCCATGTTAAACCAACACCCAAACCTTGGACTAAACTTGCCCAAGCAATATTTGAAAAACTCATATTAATATCAAAAGTCGACATATAATAACCTGATATAGCTTGAATAAAAAAGCCAAAGAAAATGATTATTCTTGGATCAACTCTTCCAGTGAATGCTATTATAAAAAAACCAAGAAATGTTCCTATACCTCTTATACCTAATATCAAGCCAATTATTGACTGAGGATAACCTCTTAACTCTTGAAGTAAGGGTGGGAAAATTACCATTGGTACAAAGTTTAACATCCCAAAGAAAAAAATTAGAATTAGACCTACTGTATAATTTCTATCCTTGAAAATTAATAAATTTATGAAAGGTCTTTTAGAAGTCAAACTATGAAAAATAAAAATGTAAAATCCAAGAATAGCTACTCCACACTCGATGATTGTTTCAGTACTTTCAAACCAACTATTCCTTTCACCTCGATCAAACATAATCTGCAAAGCAGCAACACTACTTGCTAAAGCTAAAAAACCAATCCAGTCGAGTGATACACCCCCAACAACTGGCTTTTTAGGTACTACAGCTATAACAGCAAATAAAGCACAAAACCCAAATGGAACTAAAGTATAAAAAATCCATCTCCAATCAAGTAATTCTCCTAAATATCCACCAATGGTCGGCGCAATAACTGGGCCTAGAATAGTTCCCATACCCCAAATTGCCATTGCCAATGATCTTTGCTTAACAGGGAATGCTGCTAAAACTAATGTCTGTGATAAAGGAGGCAAAGGAGCTCCAAAAACACCTTGGGCAACTCTAGAAATCACAATTTCTTCTAAAGAGTTAGATAAACCACAAAATATAGATGAGATAATAAACCCTAAAACACTAAAAATAAGAATGGTACGAATTTGTATTCTTGAAGTTAACCAACCAGCAAAAGGCGTAAAAATTGCTGTTGCAACAATATTACCTGTCACAACCCAAGAAATTTGATCTTGCGTTGCACCCATAGCACCTCTCATGTCTGACAAGGCTATTGAGGCTATGGTTACATTCATTGCATAAAGCATAGTTACAAAAGTAGCTGTAGCTAATATGAACCATTTGAATGATGACTGAGTATCAGTTACTAAAGTATTCAATGTTATCTCAAAACAATTCAAAGAAATATGAAAAAGGTCTGATTATAAAAGGAACATCCCTTTTATATTTTGTATCAATCGTAACTGAAACAGTCATACCAACTCGAAGATCTTTTTTGGAATTATTTTGAATATTTTCATTAATAATTGATGAGCCTATAGCTATTTTAACGGGAACTCTTTGAACTACTTTTACCCAGTTTCCAGAAGAATTTTGAGGCGGTAAAATTGAAAACTCTGATCCAGTTGCTGGACTTATACTCTCAACTTTTGCATTCCACCTATTATTTGGATAAGCATCAGGCGTAAAAACGGCTGATTGATTAACTTTTATATTAGTTAGTTCTGTTTCTTTTAAATTAGCTTCTAACCAAGCATTTTTTTCATCGACAATTGCAAAAAGAACTTTCCCTATATCTATATATTCTCCTTCTTCTAAATTCATTTGTGCAATAATTCCATCTTGCTCTGCAAAAATTGTAGATTGCTCTATATCAAAACTTATTTGCTCTAATTTACTTAAATGTTTTAAATATAAAGGGTGTTCGTCAAATTTTAACTCTGCATCTCCATTAAGCGTAGTTAAAATTGTCTTAGCTTTATCATTAATAATCTTTAGTTTTTGCTTTGAAGATGTATAAGAATGTTTAATTTCTTCAAAATTACTATTAAGTTTTACAGCTTTTAAATTATTAATAGCCGATTGATATAAGTATTGTTCTTCATCCAATTTGCTTTTTAAACCAACACCCTTGTTTACTAGATTTTTAATTCTGTTAAATTCTAGTTGATGATACTTTACTTTTTCTTCAGCAAGTTTTATTTCAACATTAATTAGAGATTTAGCCCTTCGCATTTTTAACAAGTAGTATTTAATTTCTTCTTCTGCTAATTTTATTTCTTCTGTTGCTTCGTTATATTTCGATTTTCTATTATCTATTTCTTTTTTAATTGTTAATAAATTTTGTTTCTGTTCAGATAAATCAAATTTAAGTTTTGCTGTATCAATTTTGAAAAGTTTTTGTCCTTTTTTTACTTTTTGGTTATCTTTTACAAACACCGTCTTAACTCTTCCTGGTATTTGAGACTGGATAGATATAATTGGCGCTTTGATATAAGCGTTCTCTGTTGTTATGTATCTTCCTAGAGAATAAAAAAATCCTAAAATAAACATTATCGTCATTAATGGAATGAATATTAAAAGAATAAATCTCTTAAATTTCTTTTCTTTATATGTTTCGTCCTGCATTTTTTTAAATTTCCTTTATTATATTTTAGACGATAAATCTTGTTTAAGAGTTTGAAGTAGTTCTGTTAATTTTTTGAGGTCTTCAGTTTTCAAGATTGATAGAGATTCCTGTCTATACTCGGCAGCTTTTTTTCTCATAGATTCTATAAGTGGCTTAACATTATCAGATAAATAAATATTTTTAATTCGACCGTCTTTGCCATCAACTTTTCTTACGATCCATCCCTTTAATTCCATTCGGTCTATTAATCTACTCAGAGGTGCTTTTTCTATATCCATAAGCACACCTAATTCAGACTGATTTATTCCATCTCTAAATCGTAGATATGTTAAAAGCCACCACTGTGATCTTGTTAGACCTATGGATGCCATTTGCCTATCATATAATACTCTCAATAACCTAGCTACATCGTGTATTAACAATCCTATATTTTCTTCAAAGTTTTCTTGCAAAAAAAACCACCATAATCAACAAATTAGTTTCCTAGTAAACTATTTAGTTAACATATTTAATAATTAAGTAAAATAAAAAAATTATTTAAGTAAGTTTCTTCTAAATTTTAATTTTGATGAACACTAGCTGCACTAAATTTTAACTCAGGGATCTTTCCAATAGGATCTAAAGTAGAATTAGTTAAAATATTTGCTGCTGCTTCTTTAAAGCAAAATGGTAAGAAAATCATTCCTGGCAGAAGATCATCATCTAATCGTACATTAATATTAATTTCACCTCTCCTAGTTTTGATTTTCACCTTCCTATTTAAATCTAAACCATAGAACTTACTGTCATTTTCATTCATAAAAATAATAGGGTCAGGCTCTAATTTGTCTAATATAACTGCTTTTCTAGTCATAGTGCCTGTGTGCCAATGCTCTAGCAATCTACCAGTAGATAAAACTAATGGAAATTCTTTACTTAATTCATCATTTGGCATTATTAATTTAGTAGGAGTGATTTTTGCTAATTTATTTAATGTAGGAAATCCATCATTAAAAATAATGTCTTGACCTAATTCAAATTCACTTTCTACTGGATAAGTGACAAAACCATCTCTTTCTAATCTTTCCCATGATATATTATTTAAAGAAGGCATGATTAGTTTCATTTCATTAAAAATATCTTTTGGCGATTGATAATTCCAATCTAACCCCATCCTTTTAGCTATTTCTTGAATTATCCACCAATCTTGTTTTACATTTTCAGGTGTCTTTACAACAGCTCTTCCTAATTGAACTTGTCTGTTAGTATTTGTATATGTCCCATTCTTTTCAGCATGAGCGGATGCAGGTAAAATAACATCAGCGTGCCACGCTGTTTCAGTCATAAAAATATCTTGAACAACTAAATGTTCTAATTTTGCTAAGGCCTTTCTTGCATGATTTTGATCTGGATCAGACATAGCAGGGTTTTCACCTTGAACATACAAGCCTTTAATTTTATTCGAATATATATCTTCTATAATTTCAACTACTGTTTTACCTTCATTAGGATCCAAAGTAGCATTCCAAAAACTTTCCATTTCTGATAGATTTTTATTAACATCTACTCTTTGGTAATCAGGATATGACATAGGTATCAAACCAGCATCTGAAGCACCTTGAACATTATTTTGACCTCGAAGCGGATGTAATCCTGTCCCATCTCTTCCAACTTGACCTGTAATTAAAGCTAAATTTATTAAGCAAAAAGCATTCTGCGTTCCATGCACATGCTGAGAAATGCCCATGCCCCAAAAAATAATTGAGGTTTTAGATTTTGCGTATAATCTTGCAACTTCTCTAATAATTTCTGAATTAATTCCACATATTTTTTCCATTATTTGAGGGTTAAAACTTTTAATTTCTTTCTCTAAAAGTTCAAAACCTTCTGTATTATTTTTAACATAATCTTCATCAATTAGACCTTCTTCAATAATTGTATAAATCATTGCATTCAATAATGATAAATCTTGGCCTGGATTAAATTGTAAATGGTGTGTTGCATATCTAGAAAGGTTTTGCTTTCTAGGGTCCATTATAATTAGCTTTGATCCATTCTTAACAGCTTGTTTTAAATATGAAGCCGCTACAGGATGATTTTGTTCAGGCCTTGCACCAATTACTATAATGCATTCTGCATCTTTAGCTGCTGTAAATGGTGCTGTTACGGCAGCAGAGCCAACAGATTGAAGTAATGCTGCGACGGAAGACGCGTGGCATAGACGAGTACAATGATCTACATTATTAGTCTTAAAACCAGTTCTGATTAATTTTTGAAATAAATAAGCTTCTTCGTTAGAGCCTTTAGCAGAGCCAAATCCAGCTAAAGAGTTAACTGGGTTATTATTTAAAATTGAATTAAATTTTTTCGATGAATAACTTAAAGCTTCTTCCCATGAAGCTTTTCTAAAATATTTATAAACATCCTTACTCTCTATTGTTAGATCCCATACTTTTGATTTTTTATCTATTCTTATCAAAGGTTCTGTTAACCTTAATGGACTGTTAATATAATCAAATCCAAAACGACCTTTTACACATAATCTATTTTCATTTGCTGGTCCATTATCTCCATTTACTGCAACTATTGAATTATCTTTTACACTTACGTTAGTCTGACAGCCTACTCCACAAAATGGACATAAACTTTTTATGTGCTTGTCAGGAAAAACTGTTTGAACATTATTATCATCTAATAGAGCAGTTTCCATTAATGCCCCAGTAGGACAAGCTTGAACACATTCTCCACAACCAACGCAACTACTCGATCCCATCAAATCATCAAAGTCAAAAACAGGGTAACTGCTTGCCCCTCTACCAGACATCCCTAGCACATCATTGACCTGTACATCTCTACACGCTCTAATACACAACCCACATTGGATACAAGCATCCAATGCAACAGTCATTGCCGGATGACTGTTATCCAACGAAGGAACAATTTTTGAATCTTTCTTTGGAAATCTTGTTTTTGATATTTGATTAGTCTGTAGAATTTCCCAGAAATGGCTATTTTGATTATGAGACTTTTCTTTTGCTGGTTGGTCAGACAACAAAAGTTCTAATACTAATTTTTGAGATTTTTCAACTTTGTCATTATTTGTTATTACTTCCATGCCATTAGACGGTTTTCTTATGCAAGATGCAGCTAATGCTCTTTCACCTTTGATTTCCACCACACAAGATCTACAATTACCGTCAGCTTCATAACCTAGTTTATTACTGTGACACAAATGAGGAATAAAATTACCCTCTCTTTTAGAAACCTCCCATATACTTTCATCTCCACTTGCTGTAACAGCTTTACCATTAATGAAAAACTTAACCAAATCAGGCATGATTTTTTATCTCATCTGGAAAGTATTTTATACTTGATCTAATTGGGTTTGTTGCAGCTTGACCTAATCCACAAATTGACGAACTTTCCATAACTTCACAAAGATCTTCTAGAAGTTCAATGTCCCATTCTTGTTCATTCATTATAGTTACTGCTTTTTCACAACCAACTCTACAAGGCGTGCATTGACCACAACTTTCTGCTTTAAAAAACTCAATCATATTTAAGGCAACTTGTCTGATTTTATCTTGATTTGAAAGTATTACCACTGCAGCAGAGCCAATAAATGTATTATGTTCGTTTAAAGTATCAAAATCTAAAGGAACATTATTTAAAGAAGCTGGCAAAAGTCCTGAAGATGCTCCTCCTGGCTGGTAAGCTTTAAAGGTATGACCTTCACTCATCCCTCCTGCTGAATCAATTATATCTGAAATGGTTGAACCTGAGGGAAGAAGATATAAGCCTGGTTTTTTTACTCTTCCAGAAACGGAGTAACTTCTTAAACCTATACGATCATTTTTAATTGTATTGTTAAAAACATGTGGACCATCTCTCATAATTTTAGACACCCAATAGAGTGTTTCAACATTATGAACTAATGTAGGACGGCCAAAAATACCTACTTGGCCAACAAAAGGCGGTCGGTGCCGGGGCAATCCTCTTTTACCTTCAATGCTCTCAATCATGGCACTTTCTTCACCACATATATATGCTCCCGCTCCTCTTCGAACATCTATAAAATGTTTGCTTATTATATTATTATCTTCGAGTTTTCTTATTTCTTCTTTTAGTATTTTTAAAATAGCTGGGTACTCATCTCTAATGTAAATAAAACATTTTTCAGCTGAGACTGCTAAGGAAGCTATTAACATTCCTTCTAAAAACATATGAGGCTCTGTTTCTAAATAATGCCTGTCTTTGAAAGTACCAGGTTCACCCTCATCTCCATTAACTGCAAGATATCTTGGACCTTGTTCGTTAGAGACAAGTTGCCATTTTTTAGCTGTTCTAAAGCCAGCTCCACCTAATCCCCTGAGATCAGATTTTATTAAATCATCATACCAATTATCACCATTTATATTTGAAATAATTTCTTTTAATTTTTTATAGCCCCCTTTATTTATATAACTTTCAAAATTTTCATAATCTGGAATTACTGGTTTAACTTTGTTGTTTTTTACAGCATCTCTAATTTTAATGATATCTGCATTATCTACATGATAATGACCTATTTCAACTGTTGGAGCAGCAAAACATCTACCCATACAAGGAGCTTTTAAAATTCTAACTTCTTTACTATTATAATTTTCAAGTAATTGAGTTTCTAACTCGCTAGACCCAGAAAGTTCACAAGATAATGAGTTACATACTCTAATGGTCATATTAGGAGGAGGAACTTCATCATTTTTAACTATGTCAAAATGAGCATAAAATGACGCTACTTCATATACTTCTACCTTACTGATTTTAAGTAATTTTGATAATAGTGTGAGGTTTTTTTCAGAAAGAAACCCATAGTGATCTTGAATTATATGTAAATGTTCAATTAATAAATCACGTCTTAATTCTATTGGATGAAGTAAACCTTCTAAAAAATCTAAATCTTCTTTATTATTTTTCATTTTTTTATAATCATCAGACATTTTTTTATTACATTAACAAATTAATAAAAATTATTTTACAGTATTATCATAGGCTTTAACAATTTTTTCTGCTGTAGCTTGAATATCGTCTATTAACATACCTGGCTTATATAAATTTGAACCCAAACCAAAACCGGTAATATTAACTTCAATCCAAGAAGACAAACTAATTTCATCTATACCTCCAACAGCAACTGAAACAATATCATTAGGCAATACCGCAGATAATGCCTTAAAATTTTTAGGTTTCAAAAGTGAAGCAGGAAAAAATTTTAAACCATCCGCACCTGCATCTAGCGCTTGAAAACATTCCGAAGCTGTAAAAACTCCAGGAAGACTAAGCATATTCAAGTCCTTTGTCTTCTTTATTATTAAAGGATTTGAATTTGGCGAAACTATGATATTGCCACCTGCATCTGCAACCTTGGACACCTGATCATCTTTTAAAACTGTTCCTGCTCCAAAAACACCTTTATCCCCATGAAATTTAACCATTCTTTCAATCGTTTCATAAGGTCTTGGTGAATTCAAAGGAACTTCAATAATTTTTATACCTGCCTCAATTAAAACATCTGAAACACTCTCTGCCTCCAGAGGAGTTATCCCTCTTAAAATAGCAATTAGAGGTCTTCTTGAATTAAATATATTATTCTTATTTAACAAAACGCACCCTTATTTTATTTTTTCTTTAAAATACTTTAAACCTTTGAGTGTCATATCTTCAGCTTCATAAAAAACTATTGATGACACCCTATCTTTTAAAACATAGCTATATAATTTGTTTAATTCTTTATTTCCTATTAATGCTATCTTGCTTTTCTTCCAATAATCTATGCTCCCTAATAACTCTAGACCCAATAAATAACCTGACAACCTAGATTTATAAATAATCTTATTCCTTGAATTTATTAAATCGTCAGCCCTTAATTTAAATAAAGCATTCCCAAAAAGACTTGGGTGCTTAAAAATAAGATCAACTGATTTTAAAAGTTCTTCTTGATCAGTCTTATTAGATTTAACACTATGCTTAAGCACTGTATTTTGTGAAATCACTTCAAATAATTCACCAGTCATGAAAGTTTGAAATTTTACTATATTTTGATCTTTTACCTTAATCCATTTACTGTGTGTTCCAGGCAAGCAGATAGAGCCTTGAAAATTAGGGTTTTCAAGAAAAAATCCTGCAACTTGAGTTTCTTCACCCCTCATTACATCAGGTTGATCAATTTGTGAAATGCCAGAAAAAATTTTGAGAGCAATACGATTATCATTTATCAATGGTGATATAAATTTAATATTATTTAGATCACAGGGAGTTTCTTGATAAGGTGCTTCAGACCAACCTTGACGTGCTCCAACCATGCCACTAGCCAAGACCTCAATAGTTTGATAATCATCTAACCAATTTTCGATTAAACTAATAAATGTTTTTTCAAAACTATTATTATTTATAAATTTCATCCCGTCTTTTGTCTCAATACGCTCAGAAACTATATTATTTTTTATTAAATAGGCGCGGAACGAACTTGTACCCCAATCAACAGCAATCCATTTATTCAAATTTTTACCTTATTAATATATAAAAAATATATACACATTATAAAATCTAAACTTATTTTAATTTAACTTAATAAGATATAAAAAAAGCAGTCTTGAAGACTGCTTTTTTATATTTATTTAAATAAACTTACAAACCAGTTTGTGAAACTAATTTAGTAGTCATGTATGCGTCTAATCCCTCTGGACCACCTTCTGAACCATAACCAGAATCTTTAACACCGCCAAATGGAGTGTCAACTAAACCTAAACCATGATGATTAATAGAAACTTGACCACTTTCTATGGATTGACCTAAATCTTGGGCTGTCTTTGCTGAGTTTGTATAAGCGTAAGCAGCTAAACCATAGTTAAGTCTATTTGCTTCATCAATTACATCATCTATAGAGCTGAAAGAATTTATAGGAGCTAAAGGACCAAATGGCTCTTCATTCATAATTCTTGAATCATTACTAACATTAGTCATAACTGTAGGTTCAAAGAAATAACCATTATTACCCTTACGTTTACCTCCTGTTAATACGTTTGCACCCTTTTCAACAGCATCAGCAACAAATCCTTCAATAGCTGTTAATCGCCTATCATGAGCTAAAGGACCCATTTTAACACCTTCATCTAGACCATTTCCAACAGTTAAAGCTTCAGCTTGTTTAACAAAACCATCAACAAACTGATCATAAACAGAATCATGCACTAAAAATCTTGTTGGAGAAATACAAACCTGACCAGCATTTCTAAACTTATTAGCACTAAGAATTTTTACTGCCGCATTAACATCTGCATCTTCACAAACAATAGCTGGTGAATGACCTCCAAGCTCCATTGTAGCTCTTTTCATATGAGTTCCTGCAAGGGCAGCTAATTGCTTTCCAACAGCTGTTGATCCTGTAAAAGTAACTTTTCTAATTACTGGATGAGCTATTAAGTATGAAGATATTTCAGCGGGGATGCCATACACAAGATTAATAGACCCCTTAGGCATACCAGCCTCGTCAAATGCCTTAATCAATTCAGCAACACTTGCCGGAGTTTCTTCTGGACCTTTTACAATGGCAGTGCATCCAGCGGCAAACGCAGCTGCTACTTTTTTAACTACTTGGTTTAAAGGAAAGTTCCACGGCGTAAAAGCTGCAACAACTCCAACTGGCTCCTTAAAAACGTACTGAAAAACACCCTGTGCTCTTGCAGGTATAATTCTTCCATAAGCTCTTCTTCCTTCTTCAGCATACCAATCAATCGAGTCTGCTGCGCCTAAAGTTTCCATTTTTGCTTCTACTAGTGGCTTACCCTGTTCTAAGGTCATTAACTTAGCAATTTGATCAGCTCTGCTTCGAACAATGTCACCAGCTTTTCTCAATATCTTTGAACGCTCATATGCTGAAACATTTTTCCAATCGGTAAATGCTTTATTAGCTGCGTCCAAAGCAATATCTAAATCTTGTGTTCTTGCGTGTGAAACTTTACCAATAACTTCTTCAGTAGCTGGATTTATTATTTCAAGAGTTTCTTTTGATATAGAATCTCTCCATTCTCCATTTATAAATAGTTGGGTATTTGGATATTCTTGTGACATTGTGAGCACTCCCTAGGAATTGATATAATTATGATGTTGATTAAACTAATTTAGTTATTAGAAAATAAATAACAAGTTAATATAATAAAAATAAGGTCATTTACTTTCCGTTAAAGCTATAGGAAGAGCTTTTTCGAATAAATCTATATCTTTATCTAAACCTGCCGTAACTCTTATACATCTATTTTGAGGAAATGAATAAGGCATTCTAACAAAAACCCCCTGTTTTATAAGACTTTCTAAAACTTTTTGTGCGTAATCAGCATTTTCACAACAATCAATAGCGACAAAGTTAGTAAAAGACTTAATAACTTTACAATTATTAGCTAGAGCAATCTTCACAATTCTACTCTTTGAACTTTCAACTTTTGATATAACATCACTAATAAATTTATTATCATTAATCGACACTAATGCCCCTACTTGAGCAATTCTTGACATGCCAAAGTGATTTCTTACTTTTTCAAAATTTAAAATTAAATCTTTTGCAGCAATACCATAACCAACTCTTGCTCCTGCCATTCCATATGCCTTAGAAAAAGTTCTCATTCTAATAACATTTGATTTATTTAGAGATATCTCAGGTATTAATTCCGTTGGTACAAAATCAATATAGGCCTCATCTAAACATAATAATGTTTCTGTTGGTAAATATTCAATTAAATTATTTATATCATTAACTGAGTTTATTGTTCCCATAGGGTTATTCGGATTTGAAATATAAAGCATTTTTGCTTTAGTTTCTATTACCTTATTCAAAAGATTATCTAAATCTTCTGTATCGTCCTTAAAGGGAACTTTATGAAGTTGACCCCCAAAACCTTCTACATGATAATTAAAGGTTGGATAAGCTCCATCAGTTGTAACAACATTATCACCTTGCTCTACAAATAATCTTACTAAATAACCCAATAATCCGTCAATACCCTCTCCAACTATAATATTTTCAAATGCAACATTGTGTTTTTTAGCAAGAGCATGCTTTAAATCAAAACTTTCTGGATCTCCATATTTCCAAGCTTGACCTATTTCATCCATCATTGCTAAAACCGCTTTTGGAGATGCTCCGAAAACACTTTCATTAGCTCCAATTCTCGCTTCAAAATTTTTTCCTAATCTTCTCTCTTGCGCTTCGGGACCAACAAAAGGAACCGAAGAAGGAAGTGTTTGGACAATTTGGGTGTATTTGATGCTCAAAAAAAACTCCATTTTTTTAAATATGTGAAATTACTAACATATTTAATATATTATTTAAATTATTGTGCTTAAAAAAGACTTTATATATTAGCGTTTTTCAATATCTGTTATTTTTATATTATATGTTTTAATTGCAGTGTCAGAAAAGAGTGATATTTGTTCATCTAAAGAAAAATTTTTTACAATGTTTTTGAAATTAGTAAATAAATCGTCGAATGTAATTTTCAATCTAGAAACTGGAAAATTACTAGCAAACATGCATCTTTGGGGACCGAACAAATCAATTAATTCATATATTATATCTGCATTCTGTTTGTAATTCCAACTTTGTTCTTTAACACCGAACTCAGATAACTTAATAAATGTATTAGGTTCAGTAGAGATGGCTTTCACTCCTTTCCTCCAAAAATCAAGACCCTCTTTACTTCTATCCCATGGAAAACCAGCATGATTAATAATTACTTTTGTATTAGGAATTAACCTTACTATTTCAGTTGCTTCTTCCAAATGCCACGCAGGAACTCTTAAATCGTAATTAAGATTATATTTCTCTAATAATTTTAATCCTTTTCTCCAGGACAAATCCTGCATAGAGCCACTTTTGACATATTCTTTACTATTGGCAGAAAATCTAATAGTGGGTTTTGAACGTATACCTTTAACAATATCAAAGCTTGCTTGCTCGGCTATGATTGCTTCGGAGTTTTTTTTGTCAAACCAGGCATGACCAACTATAGCAGTCGGAAATTTGCTTGTTTTCGAAAGCTTATCTAACCATAACGTTTCACCAATTTGGTCTTCCCTGTCCCATTCAGCTTCACAATGAATTGTTCCGACAACATTATGATCTTTAGTATCTTTACCATAGTCACTTGGAAGATAGTTATGTCTGATAGATGAATAATCACCTAAAAAAAAATCATTGTCTATTTTGTCACTTAAAAATGGATAATAATTTTTATCAAGATCCCAGAAATGGTGATGCGCATCTAGTATTTTAATATCTTTATTCATATTACAAGAATTCGTTATTTAATTTAATATTATCTTCACTAAAAAAATCTATTTAACAAGCTGCTTATTTTTATTTATTAAAATAAATGAAGAAGATATAATTGAGATACCTGACATAATAAATAAAGCTAAAATACATATGTAGAAATCTTCAGCTCCTCCAAATAAAATAATTAAATACCCTGCCAAGCCACCACAACCGACTTGAAATGCTCCCATTAAACCGCTTGCAGATCCTTTATTCGATTTGGATGAATTAATTGCTCCAGTCATACTATTTGCGACAGCAAAACCATTAGAACATCCAAATACAACACAAATTAAAGATAAAGTTAGAGGTCCGTTAGTATCTGTATAATGGTTTAAAAGAAATAAAAAAACAGTAAAAAAAGAACATATAGTTCCTATAGAACACATTTTTTCTAAGCCAATTATTGGGCTGAACTTTCCATTTATTATATTTCCAAAAATATAACCAACTGAGGTAAGTGAAAACCAAATACCAAATTCTGATATACTTACGCCTTTTCTTGCAAATTCATATGGCATGAAGCCATTCATAGCAAAAAACATTGAAGTTTGCATGGCAGTTGTAATAGTAAAAAGCCTAAACAAAGAAGTCTGTATTAAACTTTTATACACAAGAAACATATTAACAAAACTTACACTTTTTGATTTATTGACTAGAGTTTCTTCTAAAATTAAAAACATAAATATAAGTAAAACCATGCTAACTAAGCCAAGTGCTATCAAATTAGTTCGCCAACCTAAAAATTCAGCTAGAATTCCACCAAATATAAAACATGTAATAGGTATAATGGCCATTATAGCCGTCATTTTTGACATTTGTTTAGCAGCCTCAGCTATTTCAAAACAATCACTCAAAATCGTTCTGCCAACTGATAAACAAGCTGCTGCACCAAAACCTTGTATACATCTCAAAAATAAAAGTGTTTCAATATTTGAGGAAAACGAAGCCATAAAAGCAGCAACAGAATAAATTGACGCTCCAAGAATTAAAATTGGTTTTCTTCCATATTTATCTGAAAATGGCCCAGATATGATTTGACCAAAAGCTAAAAAAATGAAATATAATGTTAAGATTAATTGAGTATCTGAAAAAGAAATATTTAAATCATCTTTTATTAAAGTTAATGCTGGTGATATAATAGTCATTCCAATTACTGGAACTGCAACTATAATAGCCAACAAATTAATGTTAGGCTTTTTCAAATTTAACCACCAATCATGTTTAAAATTTATTATTACAAGAAATTACGTCTATTATTATTTGACTTCATGGACTTCTATAATGTTCCCATCTGGATCATAAAAAAATATTTGTTTCCATCCAGCAACAGCTGTTTCACCCCAATCAGAATAATTTATATCTAATTCTTCTAGATGTTGTTTAAATGCGTCCAAATCATCTGTTCTATAGGCAATATGACCCTTTTCAAGAGGGTTAATGTTATGTCCCGTTTTAAAACATACATTTAAATCTTTTTCCGCTAAATGTGTTTGTATATTACCATCAGACACAAAAGCAACATCGCCTGAATAACCTTTTTTCTTTTCTAAAACTGGCAAACCCTCTGTCTCAGTTTTTAACTTCATAACTTTTAAATAAAAATCATTCATTTCATCTACTTTATGAGTTGATAAATTGATGTGATGTAATTCAAGTTTCATAAAAATCTACATTAGTTCTAATTTTTATTTTTATTAAATATTAATAATTAATTATTAACAAGTTAAAAATAAATGTTATCTTAATTTATAAGTTATGGCGAGAGTGACGAGACTCGAACTCGCGACCTCCGGCGTGACAGGCCGGCGCTCTAACCAACTGAGCTACACCCCCTAAACAGGATTAATATACTTGATAGAGGTTGAAGATGTATTGGTCAAGAAAAGATTAAGCATAATTTACTAAAATGAATAATTTATTAATTATTTTTTGAACGCAATGAAACTTGATTGGAAATATTTAGAAAATATAAAAAATTCAATAGCTATAACAAATAAAATTGTACTAAGTAGCGTATTTGTAAAAAATGGTATACCCATAATATAACAATTCAATAATCCGTTTATACTCTTTTCATAGAATGAACTAGTTAACCATACCCCAAAGTTAGTAATTATAAAAAACATACAAGAACCTATAGTAGAAAGCATTAATCTACTTTTGATTCCATTAGAAAATTTAGATAAAATTCCAATGAATGCTAGGCTAGACCATGTCCATATTAATAAACTATGAAACCCAATTAAATAATCTGTTACTGCAAATGACAATATAATAAAAGGAATAGACCAAAATCCTAACAAAACAGGAATATAAAAACTTAAAGCTATTACTGGAGTAAAATTTGGAGGATGTGGTATAACTCTAAAAAGAAGAATGATACCAATTGAACCAGAAAATATTACAGCATATTTTAGTAATTTGTTAATATTCATAACTTTTTTTAAACCTTAATTTAAATTAACTCAAGTTAATACTTAATCAAAAATCTGCTTGGACCTCAAACCCAAATGTTCTTCCTGCTTGTGGATAAACATAACCACCTGCTGCTCCTTTAATTAAATTAGTATAATATTTTTCGTCTAAAAAATTATTTATAAATGAGTTAATGGTAATGTTTTTAAATTTATAAGAAAGCCTTATATCTGACACGTGATAAGATTTTGATTTTTCAAGCACATTACCATCATCATTTCCTGAACGAGTTTTGCCAAAATATTTATAAGTTAAGGATGCGTTAGCAGCTTTATTAATATTGTAATTCAAAGAAGCATTAGTTTTAACTCTTGGAACGTAAGGAGTATCATTACCTTTAAAAGTTCCTTTAGAAACGTATGAATTCATGAAGGTACTATTTGTTGTAAAATTAAATGTCTTATTAAATTCTTTATCATATTCAAGTTCTACGCCTTGATGAATAGAAGGATCATAGTTTTCATTAGCAAAAGAAGTTGAATTATAGAAAATTTGATTTTTAAGTAAACTTCTGAATGCAGAAATTTTAAATCTATCATTTAGTGATTTTTTTTCAAAACCAAGCTCTATATCATGGGAAAACTGATGTTTGAGAGGATTAATATTTGTTGAAGGACCAACAGTAATAATCTCATCTAATCGAGGAGATCTATATGAACGAGAAACATGACCAAAAACTTTTTTATCATTTGCAAAATTATAATCAGTACCTATTGACCATGCATATTTATCCTCCTGATTAGAAAGGACTTTGGTTTTTGATGACAACATATTATTAACATTTATGTTATAATGATGTGAACGCGCTCCAACTTCAAAATTCAAACCCTTTTTAAATTGGTTTCTAATCTTAAAGATTAATGACGGTTCGATAATTAATTGCTCCGCCTTATTTATATACTGAACATATGCCCAATTATTAGCATCAACTTTGTAATTAGAATTATAAACATCTATACCAAACTTACTTTCCAAGTTTTTGTTAGAGAATAAGTTACTATTTATAAGTTGCGAATTTAGATGAACAGTATTTAAAGAAGTATCGCTTTTATATCTTATTCCAAAATTCAACATGGAGGAGTATTGATCTTTTTTTTCTAATCTAAGACTTGATAAAAATTTTGAGTTGTTTGAAAGCACAGCCTCATTACCAATTTTCAGAGATTTTATTTTTTCAGAACCAAAATCTTCGGGAAAACGTGTATATTTAGGCTTATTATAAAAATCAGTTAACAAAATACTACCTGGTAGTCGAGTTTGTTCATCAGATGATTTTAATTCAGCCCACAACCTAGAATTTATATCTGTAAAGTTTGTAATATTAAAGTTTAATGAACTATTATCGTATTCACTATTTTCTCTATATCCATCAGTACTTAAGTCAGATATTGTAGCATCTAGCGCTATATTATCATTTTTCCTAGTAGCTGAAATTATCTGCTTTTTAGTATTAAATGATTTCAAAGAAGTTGTTATCTTAAATTTATCTTCAGAATATAAAGGATTTTTTGTAATTATATTCACTGCTCCTGCAGTTGCACCATCACCAAACAAAACACTTGCAGTACCTCCCTTTATAATTTCAATTTTATAAACACTCTCTATTGGTACTCTTGACAAATTTGCTCCCGCGATTGTCATATCTGAAATTCGTATTCCATTTAAAAGTACTAATACATTTCTTGAAG
>ERZ1048068.319-NODE-319-length-44439-cov-14.647350_pt1 | contig 44439 bp, 33 predicted proteins | sample MGYA00383098_ERZ1048068 | MGnify/ENA primary metagenome ERZ1048068 (study PRJEB29581, sample SAMEA5548368) | metagenome | biome: marine; feature: coastal; material: water | depth 1 m | study: Short-term variability in the microbial, nano- and picoplankton...
GGTGACGGCTTTACAGATCCGGTAGGTGGGAGTGGCCGGGTAGCGGGCGGTCAGGCCGTGATCGGTGGCGAGGGTGAGCTCACCGGTGGCCTCATTCATCGCGGTAATCAGGTAGCCCTCCTCGGCACCGGCGGCATTTTCAATGTAACAGAGGTGCGGCTCAGTGGTCCATTGCGCGGCGCTCCAGGTGGTGACACCGGTGCTGATGGTGCCAGCCGCGATGGATGCGGCAGCTCCCTGCTGCTCAATGTGGCCCCTGAGGGAGGCTGAGATGGTAGTGACCGCCGACCCGGGACAGGTGATCTTGACCACCCCGATAGGCTCGGTGGTTACTTGGGCGTTGAGGGCTCCTGCGAGGAGCAGCAACAGTTGCGTGAGTCGCATAAATGGCAGCCGGAAGATGTTTTGAGGCGTGAATATATTCATTATTTTTGTGAATTAGACTGAAGTGGTTGGATTTCTTGGACAGGTTCCGTGACGGGTTTAGGTGTAATCAAGAAGTGGCTACCCCTTAAACAGTTACTCTGATGATGGGTGAACAGCTTACGGGGCGTCTATTGTCTAATTGGATAATCGGTTGTCTTAATTAATTATTTGTTAGTGGGCTACAGTGTTGAAGATATTCGCGTAAGTTATCTATCACTTATTTCAATCCTCAGAAACTCCTTGCTCACATTTCCAATGGGAGTTAACGAGCGCTCAGTAACTTGTTGTAGACCATTGGGAAGTGTAATGAGACTGGATTGAATAGTCTCTATGTCATCCCAAGCATCCGATATGCCGAGGTCAGTGCTATGCTGTACATCAAGGCTAAAAAACTCCGTGGCAGCGGGGTCGCGTTGGTAGGTGATGGATTGGTAATCGGTTCCACTCACATTGACGGTGCTCTGTTGGTAGGGGGCAGGATGGGTGCTTGCTTGTGGTAGGGTGCCAAAGCAAAATTCCTGAATTGCATTTAACCCGTCATGATCAATATCGACGAGAGCATCTACAGCAGCATTGATATCCATGCCATGAATGCTCTCCCAGTAATCAGGAATGCCATCAGTATCAGAATCAATTAGCGAGAGATCTGTAGGGATGGCGGCGGGGCTTCCTCCATTGTAAAGGCTGGTTACATCGGTAGCAGTGAGTACGCGATTCCAAATGGCGACTTCATCGATCAGTCCGTCAAAGTTGCGTCCCGTTCCCGAGCGGTGACCGCCAATAACAAGCCCGCCGGTTTCAGCGATGGGCGCGGCAGTGGGTAAGGTGTGCTCTTTGAGTAGTGTGCCATTCAGATAAAGCTGAAGTTTATTGGAGTCAAAGGTTACTACCACATTGGCCCAGCTACCCGTAAACAGCGAGCGGTCAACATCACAATCGAAGCCACCCTGAGAAGTTGTTCCCGGTTGTTGTTGGGACCCGACCGCCCTCGGAAGCAGAGTTTCCGTGTAGAGCTGAAGGTTGATTTTGCTTGGGTCGCTAGTAGCCCTTAATCCAACCGAGATAGCATAACCTGTAGTGGATTCTCCCGGTAGATTGACATGATCATTGACCTTGCTTTCCATGATGAATTGCCGCTCAGAGCTGCCGTGTGCGGGAAGCGTGGTTGACTTGCACCAGGCGGATACGGTGTAAACAGAGGCATTATCATCAAGGAAACTGCGAGGCACACTGAGATACTGGCTGTTGCTGCGGGTAAAGCTCATGGCTCCGCCACGGACACCGCCGGTATTCTGGCGGGTGGCTCCGTTTACTGCTGTAGCATCGAGCCGACTGCCGAGGATTGATTGGTTGGTGGTATCATCATCAAAGGTCCACACTGCGCGTAGATCTTTGGCTAGGCCACTACCTTCTTTATAAGTAAGTTCGTTGTAGGGAATGACGAGTTCGTGGTTGATGTTGCCATCTTTATCGAGGTACTGAACCGTAAGTTCTGGGACGGCCTTTGTGGTGTCAGCCTTCATCGTGAGAAACTGATTAATAGCCTCGTTAGACCATTCTAGATCCGGGTGATAAACGTTGAGTGAGGAGATAACAGACTTATGTCCAGGGGACATAATGAAGTCGTGCAGATCATAACCGACCCTTTGCGGGTGCATGAGATATCGTGCCACGTGAATGTCGCCACCAAAGAGGACGACACCAGAGATTTTTTCATCGCGGATGATGTCGAGTAGTTTGTCCCGTTCGGTGTAGTAAGTGAACCAGTCGTCCCATTCGCTGTTCTTTTTATTCTGCCAGATTTGGCCTGTGACGATGACTTTGAATGGAGCCTGTGAGTTGCGGATAGAGTCCAAGAGCCACTGCCACTGGGCGCTTCCTAGGCAAGTCGATTGGTTAGGGTCGACGGGTGAGGCTGCCGTTTGTGAAAACCAACGTGGATCCACCATGAAGATCTCCATCGCTCCGAGGTCGGTTTTGTGGTAGATTCCATTACCTGCCCCATCTCCATATTGATCATGGGCACGATATTCGATTAGCCCCTTACGCGTGTTGACTTTGCGGGATGCTGTATCGAGACCGTCTCCACCATTGAGGCCAAAATCGTGATCATCCCAAGTGCCCACGATTGAAATATTTTTGAGAAGGGGGGAGAGGGTAGGCCTTTGTAGGAAGTGGCGATGTTTGTTGCGGATGCTGGTGAGATCTCCAGTATCAATGTATGGTGTATCCCCGCATAAGGCGAGGACGTCGAGATTGTGGTTTCCCATTTCTGTCCAGAGCGCATCGGTGGTATCATTCACACAAGAAATGAATCCGGCGGTAACAATCTTGTTCGTACGTTCTGCTGGTACCGTATTGAAATAAAAGGCATTGGTGTCTCCGGCAAAAAGAAATGTGCCTCCTCCTGCTTCGACTTTTTCAAATTTATAAAGATATTTAGTGCCGGCGGTTAATCCTGTGACGTGGAATTTGGCAACGTGGTCGTTTGCTGCTAGACTGGAACTATCTACAGTAGTGACCGTCGCCCCAGCTTCGGTCATGACAGTGAGGCGCATGTTGATTTCTTCTGGCCCTGGGCGATAAAGGAGATAGGCGTCTGTCTTGGTCACAGTGCCTACCAGTGGGCCAACTGGATCCGTTGGGCCTGTGACGGATATACTAACTTGCGACGTCGTGACTGCATTTCCTTTAATAGCGACCAGGGTGTATGTCTTGGCAGCATCAACCGTGACGTTCTGGTTGCCGCTGGCGGTGACGTTGTTGAGCTCATCGATGATGCTTACACTGTCGGATCCAGTGACATTCCAAGCCAGATTGACAGTACCTCCAACCGTAGTGGCTGCAGGAGTGGCGGTAAAACTGGTGACGACAGGAGGAGTGTCAGCAGGTGGCGAGGATATGAGAGGGTGACTGTTCAGCCCCAGGGCATAGACAGTGGCCAACTCCCCTGAGGTCAGTGCGCGGTTCCAGATGGCTACTTCATCAATTAGCCCGTCAAATCCACGGGTGGCAGAACTGCTACGTGCAGCGCCAAAGTTAAAGCCAGCTCCAGAAACACCCGTATCGGATAGGGTGCTGCGTAGTGAGCCATCAATGTATGTTTCGATGGTTGTGGTGCCGCCACTAGTCGTGTAACGCTGTATTACATGATGCCACCCAGCTGTGGCTGCGTCGGAAATGCCTTCATTGCTTCCTGCCGTGTAAGCCTGGCCGTCATTGACTCCGGGTGCACCGAGACCTAGATCACGAATGCCATAGGATACGTCATAGTTATCGCTGGCCTCGAAAACGAAATAGCGATTTGTGCTGGAGGGAGAGCTGATAGGGTCGTTGAGATTATACCACGCACTAATCGTGAAACTATCGCCAAGGGTATTACCGCTGCCAAAGCTGGCGACGAGATTCATATGATCGTTATCGCCTCCCTGAACCGACATGGCATTACCGACTTTTCCTCCAGCGCTAGCAGCGGCTGGGGAATTTACAGCCGTTCCGTTTGGCAGCCCTCCGGTTGTGATGCTATTCGAGTAATCCGATTCAAAAGGGTAATAACCAATGAGCGAGTCACTCAGTGCAGCGTGGCTAACTGACACTGTAAGGTAGAGGGCTAATGTGGCTATTTGAGAAGTTTTCATGGTGATGATTCGTTGGGTGAGTGTGCTACTTGATGATGAAGGTAAGAATGGGGAGACCGGATCTGCTGGTATGCTTTTTGGAGTTATGTGTGTAAACTTTTTAGTAAACACTTGATCCGCAGCGGTTTTAGAAAGTTTAAATAAGCCGCTACCGCGGCTGTTCCCGGTTCTTCGTTCTTGGTTTTTCCGCAGGCACCCCGACATGGTCGGCGGTTCACTCTTTTAGCTCCTCTTGCGGCGCAGCAGCATCGAGCTAAGGCCCAGTCCGAGCAGGGCTGAGGAGGATGGCTCGGGAACAACTGCGAGACCAGCGATACCTCTGTCGTAGAGCTCATCGGCTTCCGTGGCTGTGATCGCACGGTTGTAGATGGCGACTTCATCGATCAGTCCGTCCCAGTCGCGGTCGTTAGTTGCTCCGTCGCGAGCATCACCAAAGTGTAGACCCGTGAAAGAGAAATTAGCCGCCGCACCCACACTGGTCTCTGAACGTGTCAGTACTCCATCAAGGTAATAACTGTTAATCATGTCAGCACCCGAGACTGTGGCGGTGATTACATGGTGATGCCAGGTTTCCTCGGAATAAGAATTTAAGACGTCGGTTCCTATTTTATCGTTGTCGGGTCCATAAATGGTGTAGTCATTTCGTCCTGTAGCATTGTAATTGCTTTTTGTTCCAATGGAGAGGTCATAGACGCCAGTATCACCCGTTTCGAAAGCGTGAAAGCGAGCGCTAGTATTGCCGGCACTTGGAGCCAAGTAAGTCCATAGAGAGACGGTCATTGTTTTCCCGATATCGGCTGTCCCGATGTCCATATCTGCAAAGGTGTTATTGCCATCCACGACATTCAGCGCATTGCCCACGAGAAGAGTGGACCGATCACTCAGTCCATCACCTGGATTATAAGTGGCGTCGCCTGTAAATCCTGGGCCGTCTAAATCGGGTGCATCAAATGACCCAGACCATGAACCATTATAGTCGGTTGCTCCGGGTGCCTTGTTTGCGAGGCCAGCAGTTCCTGTCTCCTCAAAGTCATAGTAGGCGACAAGACCTGTTACCAGTGCAGCCTGTGATGTCGCGGCACAACCGAGTGCGAGTGCGATGATAGATGCGTATTGTGTTTTTTTCATAAATATTAATCCTTGTGTTTCCGTAGCTCCGAAGAGCCGCTATTGTTCCTTTCCAAGAACACTTGTTGCGTAACAAGTTACCTTTTTAGTGTATATTTTTGAGAAATCAATGTTTCTTTTGAGAAAAATTTATTTCGCATGACATTACTAATGTTTCCGAAAACTAAGTGTGTTGACACAACTCACTAGATCATTAGCTTCACTAATATGATCAATCTCATAGAGCTTGCTATGCGTATCAAATCGGCTCGGAAGGAGAAAGGTATGACATTGGATGTCCTCTCTTCTCGTTCCGGTGTGGCAAAGGGGATTATATCCAAGGTTGAAAATTTCAGGGTGACACCATCCCTGCCGTCGATTGTTAACATTGCAGCAGCTTTGAAGATCCCATTAACGGAACTTTTCAAGGGATTGGACAAGGCGGCCGAAACGTGTGTTGTTCGGAAAAGCGAGATTAAGCATATTGAGCGCAATGAAGAGGACTCCAATATCGAGTATTATGACCTTGCTAATCCGAGACCGAATAGAAGGATGGATCCATTAGAATTGATTATACCTCCTGGGGGTGGACGAACAACCGCCATGACCCATGAAGGCGAGGAATTTTTGCGAGTCTTAGAGGGACAGGTTACTATTCATCTTAACGATGAGGAACATTTGTTGGGCTCAGGAGATTCGATCTATTTCGATGCTGAAATTCCACACAACGTAACCAATGACGGCAAGATAGAGGCTAGGGTGTTATGCGTGTTCCTTGCTCGGTAAGGCTTTCTACCTGTCACGCGATTTGATCGGCGAAATGTGTCTATTTAGAGTTCTGGCCGTTATGAAAAAAGGGGGCCCGGAAGAGATATCATAAATTGGGGGTTGGGAAGGGATAAGGTTCATTTCAAGTTCCCCCCGCTGCTTTTGAAGCTTTTTATCATGGCTCATTTTTCTTTGTAATTCTTTTTCTGCTCGGGTGACACTGCTTCAAACTCCCATTCCCAGTGTTGCCGATATCCATTCCAGCCCCCTCCATTTTCACTATTCCAGCCCGTTGCCTGATCTGAGTAGCCCATGTGAAGCAATCCGACCTTCACAGCAAGCTCGTATTATTATGTCAACCGCCCCCCCAGCTATCGCTCATCGCTTATTAGCTCCTCTTGCGCCTGAAGGCGAGGGCAAGACCGCCAAGGCCGAGCAAGGTGACAGAGGACGGCTCAGGCACGGTAACGATAAGAGAGGCTAAATCCAGATAGGCATCATTGTTGATGCCATTGAGCCTGGTTCCGATGAAGCTGTATCTTATCGTGCGTGTGCCACTCAGCACGTCTACTGTGCCGCTTTGTTTGGCCCAAGATAACTCTGATGTATAAGCATCCAAACTCGATAATCCCAGAGAACTCCCGCCCCCATCCAGGAATTCCAGGCTGATGACCCCGTAATCCCCGTCATTCGTATAGCCTGCCTGATACCCTCCAAACAAAGCATTCAGCCCGCCGAGGTCGATGGTTGCTGCAGAGAAGCCAGCTGCCACCAGATCCACGTCCTGGTAAGCGGTGAAGGACGGTGTGTCGTCTCCAAAAATGTAAGCACTGCCCTCAGCCGCATCTGGACTTGCCGAACGTATCGCAACAGCCGCATCAGGATCAGGCCCTACAGCTGAGGTGGTCCAGCTGGTGAGTCCATCTTCGAAGCCTGCATTGAGTAGCAGGTTGCTCAAGGAAAGTTCCCGGTCGGCAATCAAGGAGCTCAACAAAGAGGGGTTGTCGGTGGTGATGTAGTCCACTCCGTAATCGAGCAACTCCTGCATCCGGCCTGCGCTGTTCACCGTCCAGACTTGTATGCCCAATCCATTCGATTGGACCAGATCGACTTTGGCCTGGTCAATATCACTACTTCTCCAGGAAATAAAGTCGGCTCCATCAGCGAGCGCGTCGTTAACGGTCGTTTGTGTCAACGACCCGCTCCCCAGCGCCCCCAGCTGGTAGGAACTGTTCAAGTTATCCAACGCATTCAGGAAGTTCCAGTCAAAGGAGATCACTGCAAAATCGTTTGTCGAGAAGCCCTCGGTGGTGAATTCGTTGTGGTAGTCGCTGGCACTTCCAGCCTTGCGCTCCACCATGGGTGCAAGACCTGCGGACAGGGCTGCGTTCATAGCCTCCGTTAGTGTGGGCACCTGCTCACCCGCATACGACGGGGAAAACCAAGATCCCGCATCGAGTGCTTGCAGCTCAGCCAGAGATTTCGACGAGACGGTGCCGGTGCCATTGGTGGTCCGGTCAATGGTGCTGTCATGCATGAGTATGAGCTCGCCATCGGAAGAAAGGCGAGCGTCCATCTCGGTGTAATCCGCAATACCCGCAGCAGCATTGATCGAGGAGATGGTGTTTTCCGGAGCATCGGCTGATGCCCCCCGGTGGGCGGTAATAGCGGTATCGGCATGCACACTTGCCGCGAGGCCCAGAAATCCGAACAGGGCCAAGGTTAGCTGATGGCGTCCATGGCTCGAAATTAACTGCTTCATTGAGTGAGTCGCTTTGTATGTAGGGTAAGAATGTAATTCAGGGTACTCGTTGGGAGCGATTGCGGAGTAACTTGACAGCATTTTAGTAAACTTTTTAGTAAACATATTACCTGTAGCAGCCTGGAAAAGTCAGAGTGGCCATCAGCCGCAGCGCGGCTATCCTTCATCGCTCATCAGCTGCGCTTGCGGCGCAGCAGCAAGGAGCTAAGGCCCAGGCCAAGCAGTGCAGTTGAGGATGGCTCGGGCACGGCAAAGGTGGTCAGTTCGAGCGAGTCGAAATAGCCATCGTTGTTGGTTCCAGTGAAGCGATCGGCAATCAGGCGAATCTCGATTTGACGCGTGCCGGAAGCTGCCAATCGAGAATCAGTTAACAAGTCCCATGCATCGCCAACATTGTATGGCGCATAAATGGCGCCAGAATCATAGGAGTCCAGGACGGTACCCGATGCGTCCAGATAATCGACGATGATTTGGGTGGTGTCACCACCAGTGCGGTAACTACTGATATACCCGGAAAAGTCGAATTGCTGAATACCCAAATCAATCGCGCCACCATAAGCGGAGACATTGATAGTCTGAGATAGCTCGGCATCGGGGCCTGCCCCAGGAAAAAAGTAAGCCGAACCGTCCTCGGGATTAGGCTGAGTAGAGCGTGTCGTCCAATTTGTTCCAACGATCTCTTCCCAACCGGCTATCTCACCGTTGTCCAAAGCCAGGTCATTCCCCGGATTGAAGATCAGGTTGGCTCCATCGAGCTGGTTAAAACTCAGGTTGTCGATGGCAGTTGAAAATGCATCTTCACCTCCGTCATCAAATCTCAAGACATAGTCTGTTCCCTCTTTACCCACGAAATTGAATGCAACCGCCTCGGTATCGCTGGCACCCAGAGCTGCTGTGGTGTGAGAGTATACCTGACCCCCACCGAGCTCGGCAATGGAGATCGTCCATGCGTTACTGCTCGGTCCTTTGTCGCTTGATTGACCGATGTCGAGGGAGTTCAAGCGGAGCCTCGAGCCCGCATCCACGCTGAAGGTCACCGTAGGGTCGGGTTCACCTCCGTTTACGTCCATCTGGACCACGTCGACGATACCAGCGGTAGGGTCAAGAGTATTCCACACATTACCAGAACCGTGAACCTCCCAGACATTGGGTGACGGCGCCCAGGCCAGACCGATATCGGCTGTGGCTCCGTTGTCAATGTTCGCACCGGTAATGTCAGCACTCAGATTACTTCCGAAGGTGAGACTGAGATCGGCATTGTTCCCTTGCCCGGTATCAAAGGTAAGGGTGGATGCATTCGCCGACGTACATGTGGCAATGAATCCTAAAAGCATGAAAAGTCTGTGGGGGTTATTGTTGTTCATAATATATTTAAGTTAAATAAATTAATATTGGGTCATTAATAGACTTTTATAAACTAGAATCTTCACAAGTAAACAATAAAGTAAACTTTTTTTGCCTCTTCACCAGAGCTTTAAGCGCCCCCCTATTTACCCTGAGTATTCGTTACCCCATCGAGCATCAGAGTCCGCAGCTCAGTGGCGGACAATACCTTGTCAAAGACCAGCACTTCGTCCCAATGTCCTTTCCCCGGCATATTGCCAGCATTGCCGCCTCCCAGGCAGAAGTCACCACTTGGGGGCGATGGCTGCTTACGTTTCGCGCTCACCACCGGTGCGGCGTTGAAATAGAGATTCACCCTGCTCTTGTCCCAGGTCACGGCAAGATGCTGCCATTGCTTCATCGTGGCAACAGGGTGCAAACGGTGGGTAATGCGCAGGTCTTTGGCGGTGGTGCGGAAGCCGATCTGGGCATCCTTGTTGATCCATAGCTCCCAAACGTCCGGGTCTGCGCTGCTGTCGAATACCGTCTGGTAATCATACCACTGGCTCGGCCGATACCACATGGCCACCGTGCCCGAGGCAGGCAAGGTTTTGCCGGTTTTGAGCACCGCCGCAGACAGCGCACGCCCTTTGATTCCGACCGGGCCGTTTTTGTTATCATCAAAGTCGAGGTGTTGCAGAATGCGGGCATCTACCCTCGCCGTCTCCTTCGCCGTCTGCAGCCCACGCCGTATAAAGTCGGGGCGATCCGTGGTGATGGTGTCCACGCCCAACTTGACCATATACCGTGCCAACGAGATGTCATTAACCGTCCAACAATGATACTGGAGTCCGTTCTCCCGAAGAGCTTTGCCAAACTCCGGAGTAATCGCATGGCTCGCCTGAACGTCGATGCCATCAGCGCCCAGCTGCTTCGCGGTTTTGATAACGCCGGCAATGCCCATCTTCCGGTAACTCTTTTGCGACACTACCCAGTGGGCGTCCACTTTTGGCATGGCTTTTTTACAAGCGGCGGTCACCTTTTGATCAAAACAAATGAACGCCAGTCGTGACTTCGGAATATCTATCTTATTGAGCTGCTCTGCCAGTGGCTTGACAATACGCACACCATCCTTGATCTCGATGAATATCCGCCCTTTGTCAGCGGGCAGGGTCGCCAGCACCTCGGCCAAGGTCGGGATTCTGGTCCCTTTCCATTTCGGATCCTTCCACGCGCCGACATCGAGAGTCTGAAGCATTTTATAGGGAGTGGAGCTCACCTTCAGATCCCCGCCCCCTATACGCTTGGTCGTCTTGTCGTGAAAGCAGACAATGACATTATCCGAGGTCAGGTAAAAATCACCCTCAACTCGGTCGGCACCCCGTTCCCAAGCCAGTTTGAAAGCCGGCAATGTGTTCTCCGGCGCGTCTGCCGAGGCACCGCGGTGGGCAACAATGTCCACCGCACCAGAGGATAGCGTGCCCAAAGCCAGAGCAGCGTGAGCGACAAGGGTAGTGAAATGGAATCTGATCTGCACGGGTCTATTGATGATTACGGATTGGGGTGCTTGGTAATTGAAGCAAATACAAATGTAAACATATTAGTAAACAAACAGGTAAGTCTGTCATCAGTCATCAGCCGCCACACGGTCTTTCCATTCACTATTCACCATTCTAGCGCTGCGCAAGCGCAGGGCTAGGACTCCACCTTGGCCTCTTCCTTGCTGTAGACAATCAAGGCCTTGGCGTAGTCGCAGCCTTCGGCAAGCTGCACGCGGTGCGGCACACCATCTGACAGGTAAAATGTTTGACTAGGGCTCATCAAGGTGCAGTTCTCATCATCATACACCAAGAACTCGAGCTCCCCCTCCAGCAGGACAAAAAACTCTTCACTGTCATGGGCGAGAAATCCGCGTTTTTCATCACTGCGGTGGTATTCCACGACGAAAGGATTGAGTTTGCGCTCCGGCTTGTTGAATGCCAGGGCATGATACTTCATCCCATACTTGCCCCCGTTGCGCTCGATTTCTTCGCCTTCGTCGAGGTGACCGGTCATGTACTGGGTCGGCTCTGAGCTTGTTTCAAAAAACGTGGACATCTGAATACCCAGGGCATCGGCAATTTTACTCAAGGACTTGATGGATGGAGTAATGCGGAAGTTCTCCAACCTGGAGACATAGGTTTTGCTGAAGCCTGATTTGTCAGCCAGTGCCTCAACAGTCATGCCCTGTTGTTTACGCGTTTGTCTGACGAGTTGTGCGATGCGCAGTAAGTCCATGGTAAGTTTTCCGATTGATAGGATGCCTATTTGTAGCTTGATCTGGGACGAGGGGAAGTGAAAACAGACGAGTTGAATTTGCCTGGCGTAGAAGTGCTGTTGTTTAGGACATTTTTCTCATAAGTTAGGGCGGATCTCTCCCTATTCTTGTATTATGCAAATCTGGCTCGGCAATCCTGCCCCCACTAAATCCATGATGAAACCATCCAACGCAACTACTCGTTGGTATTGTGCGCTTGCTACGGTGAACAAAGCCCACCGGCTCGACCTGTTCAAAAGACGCAAGGAGTCCTGGAAGGCTTAGCCACTCACTAGGTGCCGGTCAGCTCCGACAAAGACACCGTGGCAACGGCTTGGTTGACGTATCGACGGGTCAGCGTGAACCGCTCACCGAGTGCAGACTTAGGCGTTTATTTCGAAGGCTTTCCCTTGGCGAAGAAAGCGAGCCCGATCACCAAGTCAAAAAAGGCCGCAACCGCCAGAGCATATGCTGGCATCGTATTGCCTTGAGTATACATCCAATAAGCCGCACCACAGAAAAATGGAACGCCTGCTAGAATGGCTAAGCCCATGATTTGCAATTTTCCCATGGTAAGATTCTCCCATAGATGTTGGCGCTATCGCAATAATTTTTTGTTGTGTCCAGTAGCGCCAAAGCAGCTTACCTAGAACACACATCATTCACATTTCGGCTCAGAGACATTAAATTTCTGCACTACATCACTAGATGCGCATCAAGGCGGTTCGTAGTGAGCGGGCTAGCCAATAGCTGATTAAGAAATATGAAAATGCTACGTCCCTTTTGCTCAGTAGCCGTGAAGATTAATATCCTCGCTGTGCAACATTGCTACCCGCTTACCCATCTTCTTTTGAATCACACGGAAATGCTGCCTTTCAGCGGGCGTGACGAGGGAAATAGCCTCACCCGGTGAATCTGCCCTCCCAGTCCTGCCAATGCGGTGAATATAGTCCTTCGGTGACCGCGGTAGCTCGTAGTTAATCACACAGGGTAAATACTCGATATCAATTCCTCGCGAGAGCAAATCGGTAGCGACGAGCACCCTCAGCTCACCCGATTTAAACTCTCTGAGCATATCCCGTCTGAACTGCTGGCTTTTTTTGGCATGTATAGCAGCTGCATCAATTTTGTTTTTTAGGAGCTTATCGACAATGCCGTCTACCTTGTGGGTAGAAGACGCAAAAACAAGCACCTGCTGCAAATCATGGTGTTTGATGAGGTAGCGCAACAAGGGGCCTTTGCGTTCTTCCGATACAAAGTAGCCTAGCTGACGAATCAGCTCATCATGCACTGCGCCATACTGATCCCTCCCCTCAGTCGTCGAAGTATCACTTCGATCAACATCATCCTTTATGTGAATGACCTCTGGATTTCGCAGTAAATCCTCATGGATTAAGCTAAGGTCACTACTCAGTGTAGCAGAAAACAACAAATTTTGACGTTGGCTGGGTAGCAGTGCAAGGATGCGATCCACCTCATCCTTGAAACGAAGATCGAGCATTTTATCAGCCTCATCTAAAACGAGTGTGGTGATGGCCGATAGCTTAACGGCATTTTTATCGACTAGCTCAAGAAGCCGTCCAGGAGTAGCGATCACCAGATCCGCTTTACCAATCGTTTGCATCTGCACATTGAGAGAAACACCGCCATAAACGGCCACGCTAGTCAGACTCTTGGCAAGAGAAGCTGTAAATAACTGACAAACATCCTGGACCTGATCCGCTAGCTCACGTGTCGGCACTAAAACCAAGACCTTAGGCTCGCGATAGCGACTAGCTGGTAAACCCTGGAGGCATTGTAAGATGGGCAGTATATAACTAGCCGTTTTTCCTGAGCCTGTTTTGGCAATACCTAAGACATCTTTGTTCTGCAGCACGGCCGGGATAGCCACCGTCTGTATGGGGGTAGGTTCGATCATGCTTTGGGCATTGATTGCCTTGAGCAAAGAGGGATGGAGACCGAGCGAGGAAAAAGACATTGATGATGAAATGACTGATTTTTAGACAGCAGCAGCAGAGCGATTACACATGCACCTTGAAAAAGAGGCCCTCGGCGGAGCAGCCGAAGACCTCTCTATAATGCTCTGCTGAAACAGAGCTCACTGCGGTTTGGCAGGCAAGTTGATTGCGGTGGATTGATCTGTTTGTCAACCTCAGTATCTATACCAAGTCACGCCAGCACTCAGGCGCTGCGAAGAGCAAATATCATTTCCGATGTTTTACCGCTGTATTTTGTGATAATTAATATCAAAATCAAGCGTATCACCGTCACTCTCATGTCTTTTCAAATAGCTATCTCGTTACCATTTCTTACCTTGGTAAGCTCTGCAATTCTTATCACCAGCCTGACATCGCAGGCAGAAAAAACAGACCGGCTGCCGAACATCATCCTGATCATGACCGATGACCTCGGTTATGCTGAACTCGGATGTTATGGCCAACAGAAAATTCAAACCCCACACATCGACGAATTAGCGAGGGAAGGTATGCGCTTCACTCAGTTCTACTCCGGCTCCGCCGTCTGCGCTCCTGCACGCTGCAATCTACTCACCGGGCGTCACGGTGGTCACGCCTACATCCGCGACAACGGCGAGATCAAGAATGCCAATCCGGACCGCTTCGGTGGCCAAACACCCCTGCCCGCCACCATGCCCAACATCGCCAAAACCCTCAAGGCTGGGGGCTACGCCACCGGCTGCTTTGGCAAGTGGGGACTCGGCGCACAAGGTACTACCGGAGATCCACTCAACCAGGGCTTCGATGAGTTTTACGGCTACAACTGCCAGCGCAACGCCCACAATCTTTACCCAAAATACCTCGAAGATAATGATGGCATTCATGAACTCACGGGTAATACGCGCGGCCGCACTGGCGAGCAATACGCCCCGCAGCTCATCGCGGATCGAGTGATGAAGTTTGTTCAAGAAAACAAAGACAAGCCCTTCTTCCTCTACTACCCGACGGTCATCCCCCACCTGCCCCTGCAAGTGCCCGATAAGGACCTCCAGCAATACCTCGGCAAGTGGCCAGATACCGCCTATCGTGGCAATAGCTATCTAGCTCACGACACGCCCAAAGCATGCTACGCGGCGATGATCTCATTTATGGACCGCCAGGTGGGCCGACTTCATAGCCTGTTGAAAGAACTCAAGCTGGACCAAAATACCATCATTCTGTTTACCTCCGACAACGGCACCAGCTTTCTCAAGCAACAAGTCGACTACACGTTTTTCAATAGTGTCGGCAAGCTACGTGGACTGAAGGGAGAACTCTACGAGGGCGGCATCCGGGTGCCTATGATTGTCAATTGGCCCGGAAAAGTTCCCCCCGGCAGCGTTTCCGATCACCTTGGCGCTCATTACGACCTTCCCGCCACGCTGGCCGCCATCGCCGGCACGCGCTTTGACGACCAATCAGACGGCATCAGCCTGCTGCCGCTGCTCGGAGGCAGTCTCGATGCCAGTGCTACCGAACAGCAATCACACGAATTCCTGTTCTGGGATTTTGCCGGCTACGGCGGCCAAACTGCTGTGCGCATGGGCAAGTGGAAGGGTATTCAAAGAACGTTGAAAAAAAACCCAAATGCTGCGCTACAACTCTACAATCTGGACAAAGACATCTCCGAGCAACATAACGTCGCAAATGATCATCCGAAGGTGGTCGCTAAGCTCAAGAATATTATCCAGCACGAACGCCGTATTCCTGAGCTAAAGCGCTTCCGCTTTGGCAAATATGGAGCTCAGTAGTTACGGCCAGCTTGTCAGGTAACGTGGCGCGCTAGAGAAAGCTTACCTCACCACTGGCAACATCATACATTGCACCAACGACCACAATCTCGTTCGCTGCAATCATTTCGGCTAAAACGGGGCTGCTCTCTTTAATCTTGGCCAGAGTTAACTCAACATTTTTTGACGCTACGGCATCCACAAATTCTGCATTCGCAGAGCTACGGTCTGTTCCGTTTGTTGTCTGCACAGCATCTACAGCCGGCATTATTTTCTCGAGCATTTGTGTTAGATTGCCGAGCTCTGCCTTATCACAAGCTCCCTTCACAGCACCACAAGAGGTATGGCCCATCACCACGATGGCTTTGGCTCCTGCGACTTTACAGGCAAACTCCAAACTCCCAAGAATATCCTCATTGACAAAGTTACCTGCGATTCTCGCATTAAAAATGTCCCCTATGCCTTGATCAAAAACGATCTCCGTAGGAATGCGTGAGTCTATACAACTCACCACCGCAGCAAAAGGGTATTGCCCACTGGCTGTTTGTGATATCTGCGACTGATAATCGCGACTCATTGCCGAGTCGCTTGTGAATCTAACATTTCCTTGCTTCAGCATCTCGACCGCTTGCATAGGAGAGATGGCTGACTGGCTTTCGGAGGTCTGTGACTTCGACATGGTATGACTGTAGAATTTTGGCTACGCTTGAAATATGCTTTTTTCAGGACAAGTGGTCAAGACCATCGCCCCATTACTTGTTACTCTTGCTGAGGCACAAAATCCTTACAGCTAAATCATCTTGCCCTGAACAGGTCAGCTGATTCCCAAGTTGCACAATCATTTCGTGCAAAATTTTAATCATATCGTCTATTCACAAAGCACTCCATAGCCTATAAATATATAGCTCTTTAATATATGAATTTACACAAATCGATATCACTCCCTGCGTGCTCCTTCGCATTGATCATTACCGCGCTCACCCAACCATCCAGTTTAGCTAAACCAGCTAAGTCAGCTGAAAATGTTTCACGCACACCAGTAAAGCAATACAGCCTCAATGATCTTGAGGCGGGCTTCACCGATCCCGCCCCCGAATATGGCCCGCGCACTTGGTGGCATTGGCTAAACAGCAATGTTTCAATCGACGGCATCACCAAGGACCTCGAGGCGATGAAAAATCTAGGCTACAAAGGGGCGCACATGGTGAACCTTCCTCAAGGCGGGCCATTTGGTAAAGACGTTTTTGGCACGCCGCAATGGTATACCAAAGTAGATCATGCGGTGAAAGAGTGTGAACGGCTTGGACTCGAGCTCAGCTTTGGAAGTTGTGTTGGCTGGGTTGCGGGCGGCCCGTGGGTTCCAGCTGAGCTCTCCATGCAAGACATTGTCTGGCGTCACCACTTTGTAGCTGGAAATAATGACAAACCGATTCGGCTCCCACAGCCGACAAAAAACCGCGACTTCTATCGCGAGGTAGCTGTGCTCGCCTACCCCACCTTACCAGGAGAGGCACAAGGGCTAGCGTCCCTGAATGTGAAGGTAAGCTCAGAGCTGCCAGGCATCGACTGGTCAGCTGCAGTTGACGGCAACCCAGAAACCTTTGTTGAGCTACCGCGCTGGAAAGCAGATGAAAAGAGCCGCACTCTAATCTTTGAGTTTGAAGAGCCTATCGACGTTCGTTCACTCAGCATGCAAATGCAGGAAGACAGTAAAATGCGAGTCTTGAAACTCCACAGCAGTGACGATGGCAAACAATGGCGGCCGCTGATTAGCCACACCCGCTGGCACAACCACTTCGACCCCGCCCGTGAGGAATTAATTGAGGGATTCCCCGAGCGCAAAGCACGCTTCGTAAAACTCGAATTGATGGCGCCCAACCCGAAGGTCGGCATGAAGCTCTATGAGGTGAACTTCCTCTCGTCTCGCCTCAACCAAATCCGGACTAAAGCTGGCCGGCAGCGCACCCAGCCGACGATATCGAATCAAACAGGGCAGGTAGTCCCCCCAAGTCAAATTGTCAAAACAGACCAAATCCTCGACCTCACTGATTACCTAAATCTTGATGGCACTCTTGATTATACCCTGCCAGAAGGCCAATGGACCATCCTCCGCTTTGGCCATACCTCTAACGGCAACGAAATCTCCCCAGCAGCCGCGCACAACAAGGGCCTGGAGACAGACAAGATGAGTGTCGAGGCGCTTCATTTCCACATGGAACAGGGAGTGGTCAAGAAGACGCTCGAGCGCATGGGCCCTCTCACTGGCAAGGTGTTAGCGGAGATGAATATCGACAGCTGGGAAGCCGGGTGCCAGACGTGGACGGCAAAATTCCCTGAAGAATTCCAGCAGCGGCGTGGCTATGACATGCGCAAGTGGCTCATTGCTCTCACTGGTCGTTTCGTAGAAAGTGTTGATCAGACAGAGCGCTTTATGTGGGATTATCGGCGCACTATCGGGGACTTGATCGCGTTTAATTTCTACGGCGCTTTTCGAGAATACATCGAGCCCTACGGCTTGAAACTCTCAGCCGAAGCTCCAGGCATTGGCATGCCGATTCAGTGTGACCAAATTCAGGTGCAAGGTCAGATGGACATCCCCCAAGGTGAGTTCTGGCTCGGGCCAAGCAAAGACCCACGCTTCCCACAATGGCCAGGCGGTCAAGACAACACCAAGGAGGCAGCAGTAGCTGCTCACGTTTATGGCAAGAAGGTAGTCTCCTGTGAGGCATTCACTTCCTTTGGCCACCATGATGGCTTTACCCAACACCCGTTCAGCTTGAAACCTGTAGGCGACCGCCAATTCTGCAAAGGCATGAATGAGATCGTCTTTCATTGCTACGCACACCAGCCGGATGATCGTGTTCCCGCAATGACCTTGGGGCAGTTTGGGGTGCACATGCAGCGCAGTGTCACCTGGTGGAATCAGGCTCGCGACTGGATCACCTACCTCAGGCGTTGTCAGTTCATGCTACGCCAAGGACGCTTCTTTGCGGACGCCTGTTATTATTACGGCGAGGACGTGCCTGGTAGCGCGTGGTACTTCGCACCAGGGGCCATGAACCCACGCACGAAAATGCTGCCAGTTCTGCCCGAGGGTTACGATTACGATGTCTGCAATCGTGAGATTTTGGACATGATGACCGTGGAGGACGGCCTGGTTGCCCTACCGAGTGGCATGCGCTATGCCTATCTCGTTCTTCCTAACCATGCCCGCTACACGCCGGAAGCATTGGAAAAAGTGCACGCGCTAGTCAACGCGGGGGCCACCATCATCGGGCCACGCCCGTCACGCTCGCCAAGTCTGCAAGGCTTCCCCCAGTCTGATGAACAGATCAAAGCGCTAGCCGCTTCCATCTGGCCCGAGGGCTCTGGTGCAGGAGAGCGCCAAGTTGGCAAAGGGAGGATCATTACCGGCAAGAGCTTCGAGCAAATTCTAGAACAAGACAGGCTGCTGCCGGATTTCACAGCCACCCTTCTCGGGCAAGAGGCCGTTACTGAGCAGCAAAAAATCAAGGATGACTTCGCCACCTCGAAAAAACAAATCCGCTATATTCACCGCAAGATCGGTGAGGGCGATGTCTACTTCATCGCCAGCCAATCACAGGATTCGGAAGAAGCGACCTTGCGCTTCCGCATCAGCGGCAAGAGTCCCGAGCTCTGGGACCCTGCTACCGGCAAACGCAGCACCCTCACCCACTGCGTTGACGATGGCACAACAACCACCCTCAAGCTAAAGATCGATCCTCACGGCTCACGCTTTGTATTTTTCCACAAAGTGAATGATCGCCACAATCTGAAAACAATCGTCAAAGACGGTCAACCAGTATTGTTAGAAGGCGACAATCTTAACTTCACCGTATGGGAAAACGGCAAATACGCGGCTGAAATGGAGGACGGCAGCAAAGCAAAAATCAATGTCGCCAACATTCCCACACCGGAGACAGTGCCACCAGGCTGGGCTGTCACCTTCCAGAAAGAAAGAGGCGCCCCCGAAGGACAACAAACCTTTGATGAGCTGGCTTCATGGACCACCCACCCCGAAGAGGGTATCAAGTATTTCTCTGGCACAGCCACCTATGAGAAAGGAATCAATATCAGCCAGGAACGGCTTAAGGAAGGGCAGCGTGTCTACCTCGACTTGGGGGATGTGAAGTATGTCGCTGAGGTATTTATCAATGACCAGCCGCTGGGCGTGCTGTGGAAGCCGCCCTTCCGAGTCGACATCACTGATGCCGCCAAGCCGGGAGCAAACAAGGTGAAAGTCGAGATTACCAACGTCTGGAAAAACCGTCTAATCAAGGATGCTCAGCTTCCCAAGGACCAGAGAATCACCTGGTGTTATTACCCCTTCTACCGCAACGAGCCCGACGCTCCACTAATGGCGTCCGGCTTACTCGGACCAGTGAGGGTGCTGAACTCCCGCACCATCAAACTCGACTAAAAAATACTTATCATGAGTCCAGCTGCTCAGCCTAGCTTACGACTCAATGGAGCGCAATGACGTGGCAGACCAACACCCGAAAAAGGTTGCGGAACTCCAGACGAAAGCTAAACCATTGGCGGAACCCTAAGCATCTATTTCAACTCATGAACAAACGCACCTTTCTCAAGCAATCAGGCTCCACCGCCATCGCAAGCACGGCCCTCGGCACGGCCCTCTCCGGAATTGGCACAGCCATCGCGGCAGAGAACGCCACAGGCACACGAGCCGGCAGCAACCGTGGCATTATCTACAAGGCGGTTAAAACCAACGGCAAGCTCACAGCGGGACGCCTGGCAAAACTCAAGGAGCTTGGCTTTGACGGTATCGAAGGCGTCAGCCCGGGCATTACCGACAAAGCCGCCTTCATGGACATGATCCGTGCCTCCGGCATGCCCGTACATGGTGTGGTGGACATGGTGCACTGGCAACAACGCCTGTCCTCGCCGGATGCCACGGTCCGTGCCGCGGGACAAAAGGCACTCGCCCAAGCTGTCATCGATGCCAAGGAATTTGGCGCATCCTCTGTGCTGCTCGTTCCCGGCAGGGTTGGCGGTCCTGATGAAACCCACGACCACGTCTGGCAACGCTCCATTGCGGAAATCCGCAAGACCATTCCCCTAGCAAGCAAGCTCGGCATCCAGATCCTGATCGAAAACGTATGGAACAGATTCTGCGTAACCCCAGAATTACTATGCGACTATATTGATGAGATCAACAGCCCATGGTTAGGGGTCTACTTTGACATCGGCAACGTACAGAAATTTGCTCCCGCCCATGAGTGTATTCGCAAACTCGGCAAACGCATCGTCAAGCTCGACGTCAAGGACTGGGGAGTAAAAAACGGTTTCTGCAAACTCGGTGAGGGTGACGTCAACTGGCCGGAAGTGCGCAAGGCCCTCAAGGAGATCGGCTTCTCCGGCTGGGCGACCCGCGAGGGCAATGACGGCGGGCACGAGCACACTGCCCGACTGATGAATGAACTACTCGACCTTTAAGGCTGCAGTGTTTTAGGAGCCCAAAAAAGGCGGTCTGCCGAATGACAAACCGCCTTGGAAAAATTTTGGATTAAATTGGGTTAAACAGAGACCCTACTTCTTGAGAGCATCACGGATCTCCTCGAGGAGAACCTCCTGCTTTGGTGGTGCTGCTGGAGCAGCCGCTTCCTTCTTCTCAAAGGCAGCAATAAACTTCTTCACTACAATGAAGACCACGAGGGCCAGCATCACAAAGGCGATGAAATCGTTGAGAAACTCGCCGTAAGCAATAACCACTTCCTCGACTGCTGGCGTCACGACCTTATCCCCCTCTTTGACTTCTGGCGCGCCTGCTTTAAGCACGTATTTCATATCGGCAAAATCAACATCGCCAAGCAGTAGGCCAAGTGGCGGCATAACCACTTTTGCCACGAAGGTTTTTACAACAGTGGCAAATGCTCCGCCGAGGATAAATCCTACAGCCATATCTACGAGGTTGCCTTTGAAGGCAAATTCTTTGAATTCTTTTAACATAGTGTATTGGGTTGGGTTGGTCGCTACTACTACTAGTAATAGTTAAGCTAACTTAACAAATGAAAGCGGGCAACACAATGTAATTCGCCGAGATCATGCATCTACGCATTACCCTCAATTATAACAACGAGTTGATGAACCTTGAGTTATGTAATCCCGCTTGCCAGAGGCTGGAAATCTATTACATTGCGTCACTTACTTACTTACCATTACTCATCTAGAGCTCCAAACTACCAATTTATGTCTATTCTGATGCCTCTCTTCGTGATCTTTGTTGTTATTCTTATTTTCAACATCATCATTTTTGTCCACGAGCTCGGGCATTTTCTTGCCGCTCGCTGGCGTGGACTAGAGGTCGAGCGTTTTCAGATTTGGTTCGGTAAGCCCATTTGGAGCAAAACATACAACGGCGTGCAATACGGCCTTGGCTGGATTCCCTTCGGGGGCTTCGTGGCATTGCCACAAATGGCAACGATGGAAAAAATAGAGGGTGAAAACACCTCTGACAAGCCCTTGCCTCCTGCCAAGCCGCTCGACAAAATCATTGTCGCTTTCGCAGGTCCACTTTTCTCATTTCTCCTCGCTGTCATTACCGCATTCGCTGTCTGGGGCATCGGAAAGCCCAGCTACAAAATGAACAGCGTCACGGTCGGCTACATCATGCCCGACAAACCAGCGGCTGATGCGCAGCCAGCCTTCCAAGAGGGTGACCAAATCCTAGCGGTTAATGGCATTGAGGTAGATCGCTGGAGAGGCGACACCGACACCGGTATCAGCGAAAATATCATGCTCAGTGAGGGCAAGACCATTGAGTTCACCGTAAAGCGTGATGGTTTGGCGGAGCCTATCATCGTCAAATCTGGCTACCACATTCCAGACACTGCTTGGTATGACCGTAGAGCAATGCGCCAAGTTGGCATTATGATGGGTTATCGCACCTTGGTGGGAGAGGTCATTGACCACAGCCCTGCTCAACTAGCAGGCCTACAAGCAGGAGACGAAATACTGAGTGTCAATGGCAAGAAAGCACACACCTATCAGCACATCGTCGATGCCGAGCTCACAGACGCTCCCGCATCTGTCGTAGTTCTTCGTGATGGCAGGGAGCAGCGCTTTTCCATCACAGCTGATAAACCAATCAGCCCCGAGGGCAGCGATCCAACCTTCGGCATCATGCCTGGACCTGATCCTGAGTTGGTCACATCCACCATCACTCACCCCACCGCTTGGGCACAAATCGAGCACAGCGTTGGCATCATGTATACTACTATCACCAAGGTTATATCCAGCCAGTCAGATGTCGGCGTGCAACATCTCGCCGGCCCTATCGGTATCGGCAAAGGCTACTACCAGATGCTAACCTCACCAGACGGCTGGAAAATGGCGCTCAGCTTCACCGTGCTTTTCAACATCAACCTCGCTATCCTCAACATGCTCCCCTTCCCAGTGCTTGATGGTGGCCACATCACACTTTCGCTGCTGGAAATCATCGCACGTCGACCAGTTCAGCCACGGGTGTTGGAATTTGTCCAAAGCGCATTTGTGCTCATGATCATGGGCTTGTTCCTTTTCATTACCTCAAAGGATGTCGGCTCTTTCTTCACCGAAGCCAAAGAATCACAGATTCCAGTCTTTGAAGAAGCTGCCAAGCCTAGTGATTGAGCTGATGGCAATCTCTCAGGCACTTTGATTAGTTTGCCTAATAGCCTCATAAAGAACGATACCTACGGTAGTCGCAAGATTTAGGCTGCGTGTGGAAGCCTCCCTCATCGGAATGGTCAGGCACTGCTCTGCATGTTGCCCCAGCATCGTTTCAGGAAGTCCCCTCGTCTCTGGGCCAAAGACAATATAGTCGCCGTCCTTAAATTCGACGTCCCAATACGCCTGCTCCGTTTTGGTAGTGAGCAAGTAAACTCCTGCGCCTGCGGCTACCGACTCTGTAAAAGCCTGCCAATTTTCCCACAGACATAGATCGACATCTTTCCAGTAATCCAACCCAGCACGTTTGACTTGGCGATCATCTATAGAGAAGCCCAAGGGCTTGATCAAATGCAACCTAGCTCCCGTAGCCAAGCATAGTCTGCCAGCCGCACCCGTGTTATGGGGGATTTCCGGATTCATAAGAACGACATTCAACATACCCATGGCATAACCCAGTCACAAGGTAGGCCGCAACCGTAATCCGACCCTTCCGAATAAGCCTCAATCTAGCCAGATTTCTTATACTGACAAACTTAGGAAAAAATGCTACGTGTAAGCTAATCATTTCAATCTAAACATTATGAAGAGACTTTTGATCGCTACTTGTATTGGGGCTGTCGTTGCATTTCTCTGGGGGTTTGTGTCATGGGAGTTACTGCCATGGCATCAAATGGGGACATTTAATGATGACGCCGTCATGTCTCAGGCAATCAAAGAAAACACCCCAGAACACGGCATTTATATGTTGCCGCGGCGCGGGGCCAAAGGCCTTGATACTCAGGCAATCAGCGAAGGGCCTCTGGTTTATGCCGTTATCCGACCTGGCCAACTCGATCAACCGTGGATACTGAGCAACCACCTCGTCAGATCTTTTTTAATTCAATTTCTTAGCTCTCTGATACTGGCAACGACGGTATACAAGATACAAGCCTACCGCTTCATCTCCCGTGCATCCGTTGGAATCGTCATGGGTTTATTCACTGGGGTCAGTTCTACACTCCCATTTTGGAACTGGTTTGAGCTACCTGGGTCACGTGTTTTGGTTCATATTCTCGATCCTTTGATCTGCTGGACACTGGCAGGAGTCTGCATTGCAGCTATTCTCAAGCCTCGCGGGCCGCGCAAAATATTCAGCTAGTAATCTCTCTCAAGCAGCTTGGTATTTTATATTTTTATCTCTTTAAGGGTACGCTCTGGGCTTGCACCGAGGGAAAACTGAGGACAGAATGTGTTCAGAAATTGCCTCTGATATGAAAGACAGTCATGACATACCTCGCCACATCGCCATCATCATGGATGGTAATGGTAGGTGGGCGAATGCACGTGGACTTCCTCGTGCTGAGGGTCACCGTGCAGGAGCGAAGTCAGTCAAAGCTGCGGTAGACACATGTCGCCAGCTCGGGGTCGAGTATCTAACCCTCTACGCATTCTCATCAGAAAACTGGAAGCGGCCCAAGAAAGAAGTCGATGCACTCATGGATCTGCTGGAGAAGTTCCTCCGGCAAAAGCTCCCAGACATGTTGAAGCAAAACGTTCGCTTTCACAGCATAGGTCGGCACGACATGTTACCGGAGAAATGCCGCAAACAAATCGAGCAAGCGACTAGCGATACAAAAAACAATACTGGCCTCAATCTCATCCTCGCTCTCTCCTATGGTTCACGTGAAGAAATCACAGACGCCGCACGAGCCATCGCAACAAAAGCCGCCGCTGGAGAAATCGATCCTGCCGATATTGATAACGATCTTTTCTCTAACCACCTCTACACCTCCAAGTTTCCTGATCCGGACCTACTGATCAGAACCTCTGGCGAACTACGCATCTCCAACTTCTTACTTTGGCAAATTTCTTATTCTGAAATTCTTATTAGTCCCAAGAACTGGCCTGACTTCCGAGGACCCGACCTCCAAGAGGCCATCGAAGAATACGCTCGTCGCCACCGGCGGTTTGGCGCTGTCTAACACCTAATACCCTTACCTGTGTCAGAGACCTCCGCTGAGCAAACAATTCTTTTGGTCGATTCAGATATCGACTACCTAGAATGGGCAACCAAGCACCTTGATGCTGACGGGCTTCGTATTTTGCGGTGTGATCATGCCGAAAAAGCAGCAAAAGTTTGTGACACCACTGATGTCGATCTAGTGATCGCAGACATTCCTTTGCAGCCTTTTGATGGCCTTGTCTTGCTGCGCCGTATTCGTGCTGCCCACCCTGGAATTCTAGTCATACTTACAGATGGCTTCCCAACCACCTCACAAGTTATCGAAGCAACCCAGCAAGGGGCCCAAGATATTCTCAAAAAAGAGTCGCTAACTTTTGAGCTCAGACCTGTGGTGGAAAACGCGTTGCGCGCACTCGATCAACGCAGAACGGCCTCCGACACCAAGTCATCCATTGACACTCCACAAGGCAAAGTAAAAATCATTGGTAATTCACGAGCACTTCAAGATGTCTTCAAGATAGTCGGCCGTGTTGCGCGGACTGATGCCCCGGTGCTGGTCTCTGGTGAGAGTGGCACGGGTAAAGAACTCGTTGCTAACGCAATCCACGAATATTCTCCCAGGGCCAAAAAAGATGTTATTGCCATCAACTGCGGAGCTATTCCAGAAAACTTACTAGAGAGTGAGCTATTCGGCCATGAAAAGGGTGCTTTCACGGGGGCGATCAACCGTCGCGCTGGTTTATTCGAGCAATGCGATGGCGGCACCCTTTTTCTTGATGAAATTGGCGACATGCCAACCTCTGTTCAAGTTAAGTTGTTGCGCGTTCTACAAGATGGCACATTCACGCGCGTTGGTAGTAACGAAATGCAAAAGTCTGATGTTCGCATCGTCGCTGCAACCAATAAAAATCTAGCAGAAGAAGTTTCAAAAGGGAATTTTCGCGAGGATTTATTTTACCGACTAAACGTAGTTGAAATCCACCTACCTCCACTCAGGGCCAGGACCGATGACATCCCGCTGCTTGCTGAGCACTTCTTACGACTTACTATCAAGCGCAATAATATTCCCCCAGTGAGGCTTAGTGCAGAAGCGATGGATCATCTCAAAAATCATCGCTGGCCTGGGAACGTCAGAGAGCTCGAAAATACGATCGCACGTGCATGCGCACTGGCCAGCGTTGAGGTGCTTCTCCCCTCTGATATCGAGTTCACCAAAACCTTCAATAATGCAGAGAAAGACGACAAGGACACGATCAAGGTGGCTCTTAATCAACTCGCTAAGGCAGCACCCGACAACGTAGATCTTGCCGAGTGGGTTGCCGAGCAGCTTGCTCAGCCAGCTCACCAAGGGGAGTAAGCTGTTCTCGCAGAGCTTACTTCTTCGCAGATCTATCAGGAATTGGATATGCGGGCATCTGGTGGGCCTTTCCCCCAGAAATGAAATCTTCAGGGGTGCATCCCTTGCGATATTTACCAACCTTATAGAAGCTAGGCTTGTAGCCGGCGGGCAAGCTTGCATCGGCTTTATTCGGCACAGGGAGTCCCAGGCGTTCGTGGGCGGCGTTGACGAGTAGCAGACGAAGGTTGTCATCAACAAGATCGATACCGGCACCCATCGTCGTGGTCAGCACCTTGTTGGTGTTACCATTAGGCCAGCTGTATTCGCGAGTCCACACCACAGGTTGCGCCGGATTGTTTTTGGCCTTGATCTCTTCTGATTCTGGCTTGAGCGTCTTGGTCACATTGCCACGCATCAAGATCGTAGACGGCTGCTTAGGATTAGCACCATAGACATCAGAAGTTACAAAAATCTCACCAACCCCTTTCATAATGGGGCTGTTTTCCTGCCCTGTCTCTACGCGCGCGCGGCAGCCTTCAAAGGCATGATGGCCATGGTGGTTTACCCATGTCTCCCCCAAAACCTCACGACCGAACCCGCCCTGCCACTCCTTACCTTTATATCCAGTTCCATATTGAGCATACTTACTCTTACCCCCAATTTTGAAGGCGTGCGTGCTCGTGCGCAAAGCCATGACGGCAACACCTCGCTCAAGTGTTGCCTGAAACTTGGCCATCGTCTCGTCTGGCCAATTACGAAAACGTATGTTCAGAAATACCATATCCGCGCTATTAAGCGCTTCCGGGTAGCTGAGTGATGTTTGCTTATTGGGGTCGATCGTCTTGCCATCATTCCCCATGGAAAAAAGCACCGTGCACTTAAAGCCGTGCCGTGCAAGCACCTCGCCCATCATAGGCATGGCTTCTTCAGAACGGTATTCCTCGTCGCCCGCTATGAGAACAATATGTTTCCCATTGATTTCTCCCTGGGGGTGGAAAATCAAATGATCTTTGTTTGATGTCACTTTATCTTCCGCTGCCACATCACTTGCAATGAATGCGATGAGAGAAAGTACGAAAGCACAGAAAGAAATAGATGATTTATGAAACATAGGATGAATGGTGAATGACTTTATCAAAGACAACATGAGTTGGTATCGTTGCTTTTTTTGAATTTGATGGCAAATACTGTTTTTAATTACGTCTAGTTCGATTTCATCTTATCTTTTATTTTCGTCAATTTTACTCTTGTTCAGAAAGTTGGGCAGTTTCATGCTAATTTAATCTTGAACCATCATATCCATCACCCCGTTATCGATGACCGACTTGCCCGCATGCGGCATCGTGACTGCCCTACTCCCCAGTTTCGCTCCTACGTCAAAGAGGTCTCGCAACTAATGGCGCCCTACGTAACCGAAAATCTACTAACCCTACCGGTTGAGGTGGAAACCCCGATGGAAATCACTACTGGCAGAAAACTTGATCGGGATATCGTTCTAGTTCCCATCCTACGTGCTGGACTGGGGATGCTTGATGGTTTCTTGAATCTATTGCCAGAGGCCTCTGTTGCCCACGTAGGCCTCGCCAGAAACGAAGATACCCTTGAGCCTGAATGCTACTATCACAAAAGCCCAGAACACATCGCACAAGCCGATATCATTGTCCTCGACCCCATGCTTGCAACTGGGGGTTCGGCTTGCACGGCCATTGATGCACTCAAACAACAAGGAGCCACACATATTCATTTTGTTTGCATGGTCGCAGCTCCCGAGGGAGTCAACGCAGTGAACTCGGCTCATCCAGATGTAGCATTACACTACCCTGCTCTCGACAACTGCCTCAACGAGCAAGGGTATATCCTCCCCGGATTGGGCGACGCGGGTGATCGTATTTTTGGCACCAGCCAGAATAATCACTCCAGCAGTTAATACCTATAGCCACCAAGGACGTAGGCCCTATCATTAGTCACTTGATTCTCCTGCGCGTGGGTGCGCGGCATCATAGGCCTCACGCATTCGCTCTTTGGTAACATGAGTATAAATCTGAGTCGTCGATAAAGACGCATGCCCTAACAAAGTCTGAACACTACGTAGATCTGCTCCGTGGTCGAGCATATGGGTTGCAAAGGTGTGACGCAGCTTATGGGGTGTGACTTCGAAGCCAATATCTGAGACTGCCAAATACTTTTTGAGCAACATCTGCACTGACCTGGCAGAGAGGCGCCGCTTTTGCGGATCTTTATTCTTATTAATAAACAAGGGACCATCATGCACTGCCGCCTCACTGCGATATTTCTGAATAGCTTGCATTGCATGCGAACCTATCGGCACCATCCTCTCTTTATTGCCTTTTCCCAAAACGCGTAAAGTTTCAGACAAAAAATCGGCATCTCTAACGTCAAGGGCCACCAGCTCTGACACTCGTAATCCGCTCGAATAAAACAGCTCCATAATCGCCACATCCCTTGACGCCTGCCATGGCAAGGCACGAGCATCAGGGTCAATTCTCCGGGGCATATCAAGCAGCTCTTCCATCTGCTTGACTGTCAACACAACGGGTAATTTTTTTTCCGCCTTCGGTAATTGCACATCATTAAGGGGGCTAACGCCAAGACCGCATCGGTGAACTAAGAATTTATAAAAAGACCGAAGTGCCGCGAAACGCAACCGGATGGTTGATCGCGCCATCTCTTGCTTCATCAGGCCGAAAAGATATGCACGGAAATCGTCGGCAGAACAATCACGCCACGAATCAAAATCCTCACCACACCAATCTTGATAAGCATTCAGCGCGTGACTGTAATTGCGCAAAGTCCGCTCTGAGGCATTACGTTCAACGCGCATGAACTCAAGGAAAGCTTTCGCATCATTATTCATTGCAGTCTCAGCTTAATCCATCGAGCTGACGCAACAACAAAAAAGCCACCCTCCTGGGTGGCTAATAAAGTAATCGATGAGAAGTAAGTGCTACCTCGATTAATTGGACCGCGCTTACATGGCTCTCGACCTTCTGAGCAGCACAATCGCGAAACCAAGGCCAGCCAGCATTGCCGAGCTAGGTTCAGGCACAAGTGCACTTGTACCCGAAAAGAAGAATTTGCGGCCGCCACCATCATCAGCATCTGGCTCTGAGTTACCAAAACGTATTTCGAAACTCGAAACATTGGTAAACCCGAGCTGCAAGCTGTGGTTGTATTGCTCCGGTGTCAACGCAGTCGGGTCTGTCGGGTTGTCAATCTGGCTGACAAGGGAATCAATCGATTTGAATCTGTTATCATACAAGTTGTTACCTCCAACGTCTTGCACCTGACTACCTTGACGAAGAAGACTCATTGTTCCACCGCTGTTTACACTGTCAGAATTCCACCTCACATTCTCTCTGCCTGTGTTGTCTGGATCATTAGTTGTATCCGTGTAGTGATCAATATCGAGAATAGAAAATTCAAGGCTATCGATGGTGACCGCTGTATCATTGGTGCCGGTTACAAAAGAAAATTCGAATACTCCTGACGTGGATTGGGGCAATCCAATGTAACCATAGCCAGTTCCGTTTCCAGTGCCTCCAACTTTTCCGCCCCCACCTCCAGCGTAGTTGTTACTACCAAAGGGTATGTGAGTCGCGATGAGATCAAAATTCACACTGTTGATCTGCCCTAGGTTTGCCCACCTATGCACCGTATTTACACCACCGTCATTGTTCGAGTAGGTGCTACCTGCAAAATCAAGGACGGTCTGAGCTTTCACGCTAGCCGCAGCCATCAAGTGAAGACAAACAACAGATATCAAAACAGACGAAAGGTTTTTGTAGAAATTACTGATCACGTTATTTTTGTATGTTAGACGTGATTTTAAGTCAATTTTTTTATAATTCGCTGGCAAAACTTAAATATAAGCGGATCTGTAATATCTTGTCCTATCCCTACTGTCCGCCACCATGTAATAATGTAATTAATTTTAACTACTTACAATAAGGTAGTTATATACTGAAAATGAGGTCTCACATCATTACAACGCAAAATAGTGGGCAACCAAACAGACACTCCACCTGAGTAATATTATAAATATTAAGCAGAAACTAAATATAAAGAGTGCTGAATAGGGTGTGCGCTACACCCTAGCAACGCGAAAACCAACAGAGAAACCAACTCATCAAACAAGCCCAGAGGCTTTAATATTTTTGGAGACACACAGAATGACATACTCCCCCCGTATGGATATTTCCATCAAGCTGGACAGCAGATCTTAGCCTGCAGGAGAGCGCTTCATCAGGTACGCCCAGAAGTGCACCACACTAAAGAACCCTCACCAGATCAGAGGACGACTGTTTCACCAGACCGAAATGATTGATCCGCTGCAACCACAATCTTCATCGAATTGATTGCGTCATCCATGTGGTCAGTCAGATCTTCATCATGTTGAATGGCGTTAAGGAAAAAGGCCTGCTCACGGTGGCAGAGCTCATCGTGGTCAGGCTCATCGCCGGTTTCAGTCCAGGCATCTTTTTTGACAAAGTCGCCATTCGCATCCAGCTCTGAATAATGGCGGCGTAGGGTGTTCGTTTTTGTGTGCGCATCGACATCAGCTGAGGCACCTTCACCTGCCGCTTCTTTGGCCTCAATAGTGACACAGCCTTTGGGGCCAACGACGTCTTTTACAAAGAAAGCCGTTTCACTCATCATCGGCCCCCAACCAGCTTCATACCAGCCAACGGAACCGTCTGCAAATGTCACCTGTAAGTGACCGTAATTGAGCTTACCCTCCGGCAACTCGTCAGTAAGACGTGCGCCTAATCCAGATACACGCACTGGCTTAGATCGAGTCATTTGGCACATGACATCGACGTAGTGAACGCCACAATCTACAATCGGTGAGATAGACGACATCAAGTTCTTATGCGTTTCCCACTCACTGCCAGATGATTGTTGGTTGAGGTTCATGCGCATCACGAGGGGTTTGCCTAACTGATGCGACATCTCGATAAACTTTTGCCAACTTGGATGATGACGCAAAATATAACCTATCACCAACTTGCGATTGTTCGCCTTCGCCGCGGCTACAATTTTTTCTGCCTCCTCGACCGTTTCAGCAAGTGGTTTCTCAATGAAGACGTCACACCCCGCCTCGAGAGCTGCGATGGCGTATGGGCCATGGGTGTCAGGATAAGTTGAGATGGAAACAGCATCAGGCTTAGTCTCCTTGAGCGCCTGAAAGTAGTCACCATAGAGCGCATAACCGCCACCTAGTTCATCATTGAGCTTCTGGCGCGAACTCTCGGATCGTGTACAAATACCCACGATATCGAATTCAGGAATGTTATGATAAGCGAGAGCGTGTGAGCGGCCCATATGGCCAGCTCCAGCACAAAGAATAGTAGGCATGATCGTTATATAATTATTAGAAGTATAAAAAACTCGGGGAAAAAGGAAGCTAAGGTTACTAAGAGGAAACTAGATTGCACTTTCACTGTCTGGAGAAGCCGCCTCAGCAACTTCTTCAGCATCTACATCGCGGTCAACTTTATCCCAGAAAAAGAGAGCGAAAATGATAAAAATGATAGCCGCCATGCCAGCGGGGAAAAGCCAGTATTGCTTCCAGTCTATCATCGCCTTGCTGACAAGCTCGGAATCGACACCATCAGGGTAGCCTTTACCAAACATACCCAGCAAGCTATCCCAAAAGCTCGTGTTCGTTTTTTCACTAGATGCCTTTATGTTTTCCATCAATGGAGCATGCCCGTCTGGAGCGGCGCCATACTTCATATAGGTATTGGGAAGCGCTTTATCGGTAAACGGCCACTTACCGCCAAAAGCCATTCGAAAGCCGAAAAACATACCGACGCCTTGGGTCAGAAAAACAAGCAATGATTGGGCCTGACCACGGATTTCAGCAGGCGCTTTTTTGTCAGTGTAGATAAACCCTGTCACAAAGAAGAAGTCGTAACAAATACCATGCAAAGCTACCCCCAAAAGCAGCATCCACATGATCTGATCAGGGGCCCCAAATGCGAATAGCGCATAGCGTGCAACCCAGCATGCCATCCCGATGAGCAGCATCATCTTCACGCCCAGCTTGCGGAAGAAAAACGGGATCAATATCATAAAAATAATTTCGGACATTTGCCCCAGAGTCATCGCCGCGCCTGCTTCATTGAATCCAGCGGCACCCAGAAACTGCGATGTTTGGCCGTAGTAGTAGGCGAGTGGAATACAAATCAGAGTAGAGCAAACAGCAAAGACCAAGAACGCGGGTTTTTTGAGCAGTTTCAAGGCATCCACCATGAGCAGCGACCCTATATCAATGGGCTTACCCTTGGCAGGTGGTGGGGTTTTAGGCAGGGTGAAGCAATAGGCACCCAATACGATGCTTGAAGCAGCCCCAAGCCAAAAGATATTAAGTGAATCCGACCAGCCTACAGCTCCCAACCCAAGGCCCGCCGCAATCCAGCCAATAGTGCCCCAAACTCGCGCTTTTGGAAATTGCTCTTGCTTGAGGTGAGTGAAGGTAATGGTATTACCCAAGCCCAGTGTTGGCATGTAGCAGAGCATGTAGGCGATCATCAAATTGACAATCAGCGGCCCCTTATCAGCACCTTGGGGGGCAATGATGGCAATCGCACACATGATACCGCCACCGATGAGCATGAGCACAGCCATAACTTTTTCTGATGCAAACAACCGATCGGCAATGAGACCCAGAAACAAAGGTGACAAGATAGCTGCAATGGGAGCACTCTCGTAAGCTCCACCGATGGACTCACCAAGACCATTATTTCCCATGGCTAAGGAAAGAGTGGCGAACCACGCCCCCCAGGCAAAAAACTGGAGAAACATCATAATCGACAGGCGCGTGATAATATTTTGATTGCTCATAAATGTTAAATAGATGGCTTATCCAGTCATTAAAGTGACTTTATTGGATACTAAGCTAGGGCTTAGGCATGATACCAACTTAAAATTGGCCAAAAAAAACTCGGCATTAGCTTCATAAAGCCTGCCGAGTTTTGAAAAAATCTATATTGGCCTGTTTAGCGCTCGCTGATCGGAGGCACGGGCATTATTTCCTGTGGTCCAACGTATTTGGTAAGCGGGCGATAGAGGCGGTTGTCACGCAGTTGCTCAAGAATCTGTGCCGCCCATCCGGATGCGCGCGCAATCGTGAAGATCGGTGTAAATAGATCCGTCGGGATGCCCAATGAATAGTATACAGTGGCAGAATAGAAATCAACATTAGCGTTCAATCCCTTACGCTCGTGCATCATCTCAGCAATGCGGTTAGACATGTTGATCCACTTCGGCTCACCCAGCTCCTCAGTGAGTTGAAGCGCCATTTTTTTAAGATGTGGAGCGCGAGGATCGAGTACCTTGTAGACTCTGTGGCCGATGCCCATGATTTTCTTTTTGTTAGCTAGGCAGTCCTCCACGTAGGCGTCGACTTTATCTTCACTGCCAATTTTCTCCAGCATGTGAATCACGCCTTCATTAGCTCCACCGTGGAGTGGCCCTTTGAGAGTGCCAATGGCAGATGTCATGCCAGAATAGATATCACTCAGTGTCGCTACCGTCACACGAGCAGAGAAGGTTGAAGCGTTCATGCCGTGGTCGGCATGCAATGTGTAGGCGATATCCAGGGTCTTCACAGCAGCCTCTGAAGGCTCTTCACCGTTGATGAGATAGAGGAAATGGGCAGCGCTACAGAGATCAGTACGAACGGGTGGTAAATCCAGCCCATTACGAGCCCTGTGAAAGTAAGCAATAATAACGGGAATACGGGCGATAATCGAAATCGCAGCCTCATAAAGAGCCTCATGATCAGGCTCTCCGATTTTGGCGCGCTTGTCGTAGAGCCCTAGCATGGAAACCCCCGTGCGTACGATGTCCATGGGGCTTGCGTCCTGGGGTGCTGATTTGATAAAATCAACAACTTGCGGTGGGAGCTCACGATTTTGGTGCAGCTTTGCCCGGAAATTTTGCAGCTCTTTGGTGTTTGGCAAACGTCCTTTAAGAAGCAGATAAGTAACTTCGCCAAAGCAACAATGCTCAACGAGGTCATCGATATCATATCCCAGATATGATAGCTCTCCCTTCAAACCCTCGACATTGCTGAGAGCTGATTCATTGGCGATAACTCCCTCGAGTCCTTTGGCATAGTCACTCATGATTATTAATGATTCTTGGTTAATTTTTTGTTATTATGGACTGGTTCGTTTTTTGACCAGCATCTGCATCACAGGAACACCTTGGCGTGACGACTCAGAAAATCGGCTATGGCATTGGGCGTGATGTTTGTAAGAACATTACCTCAAAGACCATTAACGGAGTGGATGTAAGCGATAAACATGAAGGGATGCAAGAATGAATCGCTTTGGATATGTGAGATTTTTTTAGATTTTTGGAATTCCATGATTGGTATTTTGCGTCTGTTGATTAATTTGAGTCTATGGAGACCGTTCTAGCGATAGAAACCAGTGTAGCCGAGGCAAGCATTGCTCTCTGGTCAGATGGCAAATGGCTCTTTGATGCTGAATTTGTCAGTGACCGCAAGCACAACTCCATGATATTTGATCCTCTAACTGAGGCACTTACTAAGCTGGACGGGCGTTCCTTGTCGTGCGTGATCGTCGGCAGCGGGCCCGGTAGTTACAGTGGCACCCGAGTTGGCATTGCAGCGGCACAGGGAGTAGCTATTGCAAATTCCTGTCCAGCTGCGGCACTAGGATCAATCGCCGCCACACCTGTCGCACGGTCACAACCAGTTACCGAGGCCAAAACCAGCGCCCTCGCTATCGGTGATGCCCGCAGAGGCCTCTACTATGTATCGCCAATCACCGCTTCAGGTGAGGCTGCAGAGCCCGAGCTCATGGATGCTGAAGCCCTCGAGCAGCGCCTCACTGCCAGCCCTGACGAACTGCTCTTCACACTCGATGATCCAGACAAACTCAGTGTAAGCGACAATCACCAGCAACGTATCACCACCACCCAGCCACATGCTCGCCTGCTTATCGACCTGTGGCTTCAGCTCGAGCATGCTAGACGCGAGCAGCTATTTTCTACCCCTCTCGCTCCCTGCTACCTACGCGCTCCCTTTACCTCAAAAGCTAAGCGTGGCCACCCTCTGCTGCGCAAGGGATAATATCTGCGTTTCAACTTGACGCAATCGACTTGAACAAGTGTGATCCCAACATACTAAATCGTATCTAATTATTCATGATCAACTATCTTATTTCCCGCATCCCGCAGCAGCTTCTAATGCTTGCGGGTTTTGTCTTAATGGCTGTCAGCACACCGACCAGCCAAGCTCAAAGTTTTGAGGGCAAAACCATCAATTCCGTCAGCGTTCGCTACAATGGTGCTCGCACCGTTGACGAAGGGCGTATTCGTGGATTCATGTCAGCTCGGGCAGGCCAAACATACAGCTCAGCTCGTCTCGACGAGGATGTTCGTTCGCTTTATGAAAGTGGGCTCGTAGACGACATTCGGTTTTTTGCAGAAGCCGCTGGTGCAGGTGTCAATGTCATCGCCGAGGTAAAAACCCGCGCTAACATCGTCTCCATTGGTTTTCTGGGTAACAATATATTCAGCGACCGTAAACTCGCCGATATCGTAGATCTCGAGGCCGGGGGCCTGATGAGCGATGAGAACATACTGGCTGCTCGCCGCAATGTCATCGAACACTATCGCGGTTACGGTTACGCAGATGTCACCGTGTCCCACAAAGTAGAGGCTGCGGGAACTTCAGGATCTGCTGAGCTAATTATTATCGTCGACGAGGGCGCCCGCGCCGAAGTGCACGAGATTCGCTTTGAGGGAAACACCGTATTCAAATCTCACGTTCTTCGCAATGAGATGAAAACCAAGCAGAAGGGTTGGTTTTCTTTCTTCACCAAGTCTGGTCGCATCGATGCCACCAAACTAGATGAAGACCTCGACCTCGTGCTGGATTACTACCGAAGCCGTGGCTACCTTCGTGCCAATGCTAGCGTTCGTCGTGAGCCTCAAGAAGACGATCGCGTCGACCTCGTTATTAGTATTGATGAGGGGGCTCTTTACACCGTCACCGCCGTTGGCTTCGGAAAGACAACCGTATTCACAGCAGAAGAGCTGATGCCTGCATTATCTCTTCTCGGAGGTGATCCTTATTCTATCACAAAAATGCGTGACGACATCCGCATGATCCGCAGTTATTACGGTTCACGTGGCTATGCTGATGCCGCAGTAACTCCCGACATTCAAGATGTCAGTGCAAACAGCGTTAAAATCATCTACCGCATTGTAGAAGGTCGCCGCTACTTAGTAGGTAAAGTGACCATCGAAGGTAATGACAAAACTCAAGACCGTGTCATTCGCCGTGAAGTTCCCATGAAGCCAGGTGAGCATCTCAACTCAGTTGAGATAGAAACCACCCGCAAACGCCTGAGAAATATGAACTATTTCAATGACGTGCAAGTATCAGCCTCGCCAAGCAACCTCGACGGTTATCGTGATGTCAACATTCTGGTGGATGAGAGGAAAACCGGATCGGTTGGTTTCGGCATCGGATTCAGCTCGGTCGATAACATCGTCGGCTACGCTACACTTGAGCAAACAAACTTTGATATCACTAACTGGGGCCGCTTTACCGGAGCAGGTCAACGCTTCAGCACAAAAATCCAGGTCGGAAGCGAGCGCAAAGATCTCAGAGTTTCTCTAGTTGAGCCATGGTTTCTCGGCCAAAAACTCGCACTCGGCACCGAGCTATTCTACCGCGACACGCTCTACTACAGCTCCGAATACGAGCAAAGCCAGTATGGTGCGGCAGTATCTCTCAGGAAGCCTCTTGGTAAGCGCTCCTACCTTCGCAGTGAATACCGCATCGAAGACATCACCATCGATGCCGACACAGACACATCTGCCGCCTTTGAGGCCGAAGATGGCAGCTACCTTCGCAGTGCTCTCAGCATGAACTACGTTTATGATAGCCGCGACAGTAACCAACTACCACGCAAAGGTCACAAGATTGACCTCGGCGCTACCTACGCTGGAGGCCCCATCGGAGGTGATGTTGACGTCTTCATCATCAATGCTGCAGGATCAAAACACTGGAACCTTTGGGGTGACAGCATCCTAAATATTGCAGGAGCTCTCACCGTAGCAGACACGCATGGTAGCTCATCAAACGTGCCTATCTTTGATCGTGAGTTCCTCGGTGGCCCCTACAACCTACGCGGATTCGAAAACCGTGACGTAGGCCCTCGCGACGGCGTGACCAACGAGGTTCTAGGTGGTAACACCTCGGCTTATGTATCCTTCGAATACACCTTCCCTATCGCTGAAAAAATCCGCGGTGCTGCCTTCTACGACGTGGGAACCGTCAATGCCGATTCATGGGAATTTGGCGATGGCTTCTACCACGATGCAGGTCTGGGATTGCGCTTGAACCTACCCTTCGGCCCACTAGCTCTCGACTACGCGTTCCCGCTGGGCACACCAAGCGGTATCGAGGAAGAAGCTGATCAAGGTGGCCAATTCCAATTTTACCTCGACTACAAGTTCTAGGGTCGAGCTTATCAAACTCAATCACGCCCTCAGCTGCCATAGCAGCTGGGGGTTTTTTATAGTAAGCTACAGTGAGTGTGAAGCTGTTGTATTTTCTGTGTTATACCTTCACCCATACTGATTTCAAATACGGTGCCGCTGTGTATTCCTCTGGCATGGCCAAGGAGGTCAACTCTGCATCAGGCGCAGCTTGTTGAATCATGCGGGTAAAATCTCGGAGATCAAGCTTACGACAATTCGTGCAGCACAGCATCCAGCCATCGTCAGCTAGACAAGCACGCGCCATCGACACTAAGCGACCATAATCTTTCTCCACTCGAAATACCTTGCCTTTATCATCACGCGAGAAAGTAGGCGGATCAAGAATGATACCATCAAAAGTCCTACCCTGACGTGCAAAGCGTTTCAGCCAGTGAAAGGTATCCCCCTTACAGAAATAATGGTCTGAAGCATTCATCTGATTAGCCGCAAAATTATCGCGTGCGCCATCTAGGTAAACTTGTGACAAGTCTAATGTCGTTGTTGTCGCTCCGCCGAGTGCAGCACAGACCGAAAAAGCCCCGGTGTAGGCAAAAGTGTTCAGCACAGTCGTTCCTTTCTCGCTACTGGATCTAACACGCTTACGGTTGAGTCGTTGATCAAGAAAGATGCCTTGCGAATAACCAGATTGAAAACTCAACTGATAAGCCACCCCATTTTCCCTCACCATGAATGCGCTCTCCTGCTTGGGTCCCGCAATATGCGTAGGATCTGTTTTCTCGTGCTGGTCGAGTTGCTTCCAATAGATTGTTCGGCTCTTTGCCCCTTCTTGCATCAGCCACTCGCGCACCTCAGGATCAAGCTCCCCAGCCGTCGTAGACACAAGCCACCGATCCGCCAAAGTATCTAAGTAGACACCTGGCAGCTCATCTCCATCGCCGTCGACCAACCTCAATGCATCCGTATCAGCTCCGAGCATAGCTGCACGTTTATCGATCGCTGTTTCAAGTTTATGCCTGATCACAGGGTTGCAATCTCATGAACTCTCTTTATCATCCAGCCCGAAATGTCTGATATTCAATCTGTTCTCGATACCCTTGATGATGCCGTGGCCTCTGGCCAACTACTCAAATCTTCCCGCGACAACATTCGCGCACTACTCGATGGCACCACCAGCCCCATCGCAGCAGCAGCCATTACCGAACTTACTGCGAGCGCCGCATGGCAAGAACTCAATGATCGTTTTTTCAAAACACTGGCCTTTGGAACTGGCGGATTACGTGGCCGCACCGTTGGCCGAGTCGTCACCAGTGCTGAGCAGGGCGCCGGCGGCCCCAATAAGCGTCCTGAGCACCCATGTGTGGGTACTGCCTCGATGAATTTCTACAACGTCAGCCGCGCCGTGCGCGGTATGATCATCTACCTCAAACGCTATCTTGCGGAGCAAGGTATCGAGCGCAAACCAGCTTTTGTCTTTGGTCATGACACCCGACACTTCTCACGAGATTTTGCAGAATTTTGTGCCAAGCTCTGCACCGAGCTAGGTTGCGATGTGCACCTCTTTGACGCGCCAAGAGCCACTCCGGAAATATCTTATGCCATTCGTGCACTCAATGCCGATGCCGGAGTCGTCCTCACTGCCAGCCATAACCCCTCTCACGACAACGGCTTCAAGGCCTACTTCAACCAAGGAGCTCAGCTGGTCGAGCCGAATGCCTCAGGCGTTATCAACGAAGTCAACGCGATCGCCAGTGAAGCTTATGATGCCTTGCCTGATGGCGAGCAAGGAACGCTACACGTATTGTCTACCGACATGGACCGCATCTACATGGATGATGCCAAGAGCTTACTGCTCCGCCCTGACCTTATGGAAGGAGGCGATGATAAGACCAAGGTAGTATTTACCAACCTGCATGGCACTGGTGGCCATTGCATTGTGCCACTGCTCAACGAACTTGGCTTCGAGGTATTCACCGTTGCTGAGCAAGATATTCAGGACGGTCGCTTCCCAACCGTAGCCTCCCCTAACCCAGAAAATGGGCCTGCACTTGCCATGGGCATTGCTCTCGCTGACGAGCAAGGTGCTGAGATTGTTATCGGAACCGATCCTGACTGTGACCGCATGGGCGTCGCCGTTCGCAATGACACAGGAGAAATGCAACTGCTCACTGGCAACCAGATTGGCTCGCTAATGGCATGGTATCGCACCAAGACCTTCGTCGACCAAGGCATTATTACTGACTCCAATAGAAGTCGCGCCGTGCTCATTAAGACCCTGGTTACCACCGAACTTCAACGAGCGATTGCTGAGAAATTTGGCGTCGGCATCGTCGATACCTTGACTGGTTTCAAATATATTGCCGCGAAGCTGCAAAAGTATGAGGACGCCATCCCTGCCGACAAAAAAGGCAACTACCGCGCCCTAAGTCCTGAGCAAAGCCGCGACCTACGCCTCGAGTATTCTCGCTTCTTCATCTTTGGTGGCGAAGAAAGCTACGGCTACTTGGGCACCGACTCGATTCGAGACAAGGATGGCAATGGTGCTGCCGTCATGTTTGCTGAGCTTGCAGCTTTCGCTAAAAGCGAGGGCAAGACCATCGCCGCACTGATGGACGACCTCTACACCGAATACGGTTACCACTTAGAAGTTGGCAAAGCTCTCGTCATGGAAGGTGCTGATGGTGCCGCGCAAATCAAAGCCCTATCAGCGTCCTACTCTGAAAATCCACCGAGCGAGATCGACGGCGCTACCGTGTCACGTGTGCGAGATTTTTCCAAGGATGACTTTGAAGATGCAGAAGGAGATACTCTACCCAAAGAAGGCATGCTTATCATCGATCTAGAAGACGGGCGTTCATGCGCGGTGCGCCCATCAGGCACCGAGCCAAAGATCAAATACTACCTCTTTGGCAAAGATACTCCTTCAGATGACCTGCCAGCAAGTAAAGCTAAGGTCGCCTCACAACTAGACTCTCTCTGGTCCGCCCTCGAAACAGACGCCAAGACACGAATGGCCTAACACAACAGCCTAGCATAGCCTTCTAGAGCCACAACACTGGCTCACACCCTAACAATGTTAGAAGAACCCATAGAAAGCCTGCCCCAAAAAAGCCTGCCCGGGAAAACCCTTGGGCCAGTAATTGCCGCACTCATCAGTGGCTTGCTTCTGGCTATGTGCTTTCCGGGCTTTGGAAATTTCTCAGGGCTTGTCTGGGTATGGATGCTACCCTTGCTTCCAGCTCTTTGGCGCGGAACTACTAAGCGCTATGGCTTTAGTATCGCCTACCTCTCAGGCTTCGTTTTTTGGCTTATCAATCTCAAGTGGCTATGGACCGTCAGTGGCCTTGGCGCGATGGCGATGGCGGCCTTCCTTGCTCTCTATTTTGGTACTTGGGGTGCGATTGCTGTCAGCCTCGGAAACCCGTGGAGGAAACCAAAAAGCACACCCAACAAGGTAAGTAATAAACCACAACAAGCAGCAAGTAGCCTCCAAGAAAAAATCAGCCAAAAAACCACCAAACAACGACAAGCACGCCCCCGTATTGGTTTACTCAACGGTGCCCTTGGAGACTCGCTACGCTCACTAAAGTTTGCCTTCATCAATGCGGCAGCTTGGGTCGGGCTCGAATGGTTGCGCGGCTGGATCTTCACTGGCTTTAGCTGGAATGGGCTCGGCGTTGCTTTTCACGAAACCCCAGTACTGGCGCAAGCGGCTGATCTCATCGGCATCACCGGCTTGGCTTTCTTACCCGTTCTGATGAGCGCAGTAGTGATTCAAACCGCTGTGCGTCTCAAGGCAGAAGCCGCATCCGGCAAGCTCAAGCCCCGGCTTGACTTCAGTGTTGCCGCCTTACTGCTTGCCCTCCAATTCTGCTACGGCGTCTGGCGAATCAACCATCTCAACGGCATGGAAACTCAGCGCGTTCGCGTCCTCATCGTCCAAGGTAATATAGCCCAAGACGTCAAGTGGGACCCCGCCTCCGTTACTGGTATTTTACAAACCTACGCCGACACGACGAGTAAAGCCATTGAAGCCCTCGAGCAAGACAACCTAAACCGATTGCAGATTAACGTAAATGGCGATGCCGTAGAGCTCAAGCAACCCGACCTCGTGATCTGGCCAGAAAGTGCCATCCCTACCCCCCTCTATTTTGCCGATAACCTCGACGGTCATTTGCTGTTTGCAGAAACCCATCATTTAATTGAAGAGGAGATTCGCCCACTCCACTCTGTTCTGGGACCCTTCGCGCTCATTTCAGGCATGAATGAATTTGAGTCTGACTTCAATGGTGAGCGTGCCGTCTGGAAAGAAGGGGGCGGCCAATACAACAGCATTGCCATGGTTGCTGCTGAGGGTGAGCTGGAAAAAAGCATCACCACCTGGCGTAAAATGCACCTTGTGATCTTTGGTGAATATATCCCATTGATCGACAAGCTACCCTTCCTCGGTGAGCTATTTAAATTTTCCTCAGGGGCCGATTTCGCCGGTAACTTTGATGCAGGAACATCCACCGAACCGATGATCGCCCCTATAGGAGACAGCCATGTGCAGCTCATCCCCAGCGTCTGCTTCGAAGATACCGTCGGCCGCCTCACTCGTAAGTTTATCCGCCCTGAGCCCCAACTCATCATCAACGTGACTAATGACGGCTGGTTCAAACACAGCGAGGCCGCCAAACAACACATGGCCAATGCCAAGTTTCGTGCTATCGAGCTACGCCGACCGATGGTGCGCAGTGCCAACACCGGGGTGAGTGCGATTATATCTACCACTGGTAGTCTAGTCGACCCCGCCACAGGGACACGCCAAGTCATCGAGGACGACCAAGCCAGTCACTTCGTAGAAGGCAGCATCTACGGCCACGCCTACGCCCCGACCCATGGCCCCATCACCCTCTACGCCCTCGCGGGCGATTGGTTTGCCTATATGATGATGGCTTGTGTTTGCTGGCTAGCACTACGCAGCAAGCTGACTGTTAGATCATAAAAAAACCCGCATGACCAATGCCATGCGAGCCTGAGATAATTTGTTGTTGCTAACCTAGAAATTATATCGCGCACCAAGCTCGTAATGAACTTCTTCGTCGAGTGGAGACTCCTCACCTAAGACGTCGTCCATGAAGATCAGACGTGCACCACCAAAGATTTCGATGGTATCACTCACATTATAAACAAGGCCTGCAAAAATATGACCGTAAAAGGCGGTATCATCGTCAGATTCTGAAGTGGGGCCACCATTACCTCCTGAAATAGAAGTTTCTATGTCTACATCGACCAGGGCAATACCAGCACCGGCACCAGCGTACCAATTGAGATTGTCCGCGAGTTCACACTCATATTTGTAGTTGAGCGTGATTGGAATGATATCAATGTCTGTTCTAGTAGTCGTAGTTTCAACTACACTTACACTCCCTGATGTCTCTTGCTCAGCAAAGTCACTTTCTGTGTAGCCTACCTCCAGATAAACCGCTTGTGAGCATTTATCACCAACACATTTTCTCTCTTTACCAATATGGAGGGTGTAGATTTCCTCGTCCCAGTCATCACCATCAATGACTCCGAAAGATCCACCAGCAAACCATGACCAAAGGCATGAAGGAGCTGGAGGGGCAGCGATAACTTGTTTGGCTGAGGCCTCTTCACCAGCCTGCACTGTAGCAGCTAGAGCGAGGCCTGATACGGCAATTATTATTTTTATTTTCATAACATTTACAATATAACACGCCCATACCCTGCGTAACAAGCCTGCATTAGTTAGCGTTTCTTTGCTAATTTTACCTATTAAGCTGGCTTAACCTGCTCAAACACACCGCCTCCCAGCAGCGTCCCGCCATCGTAAAAGGCACAAATCTGTCCCGCCGTGATCGCTCGTTGAGGCCGAACAAACTCAAGGCTTAACCTCCCGTCATCTATTGGCGTCACGGTTACTGGCTCGCTCTTGGCGCGGTATCTTGGCTGAGCCTCCAGCTTACAGCTTGATGTGATCGCTTTGTTCACCCAGCTAAACGTGCCGACAGTGCACTGCTTAATGTAAAGCCCCGGTGTCTCAGGCTGATCCCAACCGACGATGAGTTGATTGTTCTCCGGGTTTTTACCCACCACCACATAAGCCATGCCTTCCCGCGGGGAAGCGACACCATGACCCTTGCGCTGACCAAGCGTATGCAGATGAAGCCCACGATGCTGACCAAGTACCTTGCCATCCAAATCGACAATCTCACCCGGGCTATCTGGTACGTAATGGCGTAGAAAATCACCCATCTTAATGTTACCAATAAAGCAGATGCCTTGGCTGTCCTTCTTGCCAGCAACGGGCAGATTAAATCTCTTTGCGACCTCCCTCACCTCAGGTTTGAGCATCTCACCACAGGGAAAGCGTGCATGCCTTGCCTGCTTCTGCTCCATCAACGCAAGAAAATAGCTCTGGTCTTTATTCGGATCCGATCCACGTAAAATATCAGCCGTGCCATCACTGCGCTCACGGCGGCGCGCATAATGCCCCGTGCCCACCGCCTCAAATCCTTGAGACAAAGCGTAATCTAAAAATACGCCAAACTTCATCTCCCGGTTGCAGTAGACATCTGGATTGGGCGTGATGCCGTCGCGATAGCCAGCCAGCAAGTAATCAACAATGCGGTCGCGATACTGGTCAATCAGATCCACCACGCGGAATTCTATCCCCAGCGTTTCCGCCACCGCATGCGCGTCCTCGACATCCTGCTCCCATGGACAGTCGCCGGCAATACCTTCATCATTGATCCAGTTCTTCATGTAGCCACCCGTCACCTCATGCCCCTGCTCTAATAAAAGAGCGGCAGCAACGGCTGAATCAACACCTCCGGAAAGGCCTACGAGAATCTTCGACACGTCAGATTCATAAACGCCAATCTCCAAACGCCAAATACCAAATTGCT
>ERZ1048068.321-NODE-321-length-44288-cov-16.752515_pt1 | contig 44288 bp, 31 predicted proteins | sample MGYA00383098_ERZ1048068 | MGnify/ENA primary metagenome ERZ1048068 (study PRJEB29581, sample SAMEA5548368) | metagenome | biome: marine; feature: coastal; material: water | depth 1 m | study: Short-term variability in the microbial, nano- and picoplankton...
TATGACCAAACTGTTTGTACTGCAGGTGAAGGCAGAGCATATGATGCAGCTACAAATTCTATAACTTACACAGTTAATCCTGTTTGTAGCGCTGACATAACTCCAACATATGTAGAAAGAGGTAAATCTTCTGATCAAACTTATGGATCAGAGGAGGGAACTTTTCCATTTGCTTCTGCTGTAGCAATGTCAAGCCCACAACCAGACTCTGATGGAGACAGAACTACATCTTCTTTATTTGTTGAATTTCAAATACCAGTTTTAGAAAACTTAGATGCTCAGGTTGCTATAAGACATGAATCGTTCTCTGATGTTAATTCAGCAACTGTTGGTAAAATTGCATTAGGTTATTATGTAAACCAAACTCTTTCTATTAGAGGTTCTGCATCCACTACATATAGAGCTCCAAACTTAATCACTGTTAATTCTCCATACATACCGAGAAACTCATCCTATACAGATGCTCTTGGTTCATATCTTGGAGATGGTGATGATACATTATTGATTAATCCTGATACCGGAACAGTAGATCCAGAGGAAGAACAAGTATATTGGGATATAACTGCTTATAAGTTAGCAGCATCAATCGGTAACCCAGAATTAGAGTCTGAAGAGGCTGAAAATAAATCACTCGGTTTAATCTATACTCCAACTGATAATTTAATTATTACCGTTGATAAATGGTCTATAGCTAAAGAAAAAACTATAGGTATTTTTGGTGCTGAAAATAATTCTGCATATGATTTATTATTGAGACTTGATGGCTCATGTGATGGTAATCCTGCTGTCATTAGAGGAGATGCGCCTAGCCAGACTGAGTGGGATCAATATTATCCTCAAACTGATTTGTGTCCAGCAGGACAAATACTTAGGATCGAAGACCCATTTATGAATCTTGATGATAGATATATTTCAGGTACAGATTTCTCACTATTTTTCGATAAAGAAACAAGCTGGGGTGATTTTAGTTTTAGATACCAATCTTCAATACTAGATAAATTTACTCAAACAGCCTCTGGTCCAGCAGCTGAGATTGTTGCAGCTGATGAAGCAGGGTTATTTGCAAATACGTCTGTTGATGTTACAGGCTTTGAATCACTTTTGGGCGTAAATGCCGTGCATAAGAAAAAAGGTTTTTATTCTTTTAGTTTTAAAAGAGGTGACTATACAACAACCATCAGAACAAATTTTAAAAGTGGGTTTGAATACCCTTCATCTAGTAGATCCGCTGGCTCATCAGGCACATATTGGGAAGAATGTTATTTATGTGATTCACCAGTAACTTTAACAGATTCTGTATATTGGCTGCGTGCTATGTCTACAACAGATTTATCTGTGTCATACAGAACTAAGCTCAAAGGCAATAGATTAAATGCTAGATTCACTGTGAAAAATATATTTGATGAAAGAGCCCCAACCGTTGACAAAAGTTATGGCTACTGGATGGGTGCGCATAATGACTTGGGGACGTATTATAATTTAGATCTAAAATTTAGATTTTAAATTTGGTTAGTTAAAATTAAAAGGGAGTTTTGAGCTCCCTTTTTATTTATCAATAGGTGGTTAATTAAATGCATACATATAAAAAAAGAGGTTTCTTAACAGGTGTATTTGTATTTTTATTGTTGTTAATTCTTCCTATTCCAAGTGGGTTAAATGCTTCCGCTTGGTCAGTTGCTGCTGTTGTAACGTTAATGGCTATTTGGTGGGCAACCGAAGCTATCCCAGTTCCTGTCACAGCGCTATTGCCCCTAGCTTTATTTCCTTTACTTGATGTGGTTTCTTTTAAGGAAGCTGCAATGCCTTATGCTAATCCAAATATTTATCTCTTCTTAGGTGGCTTTATGCTTGCTCTTGCCATTGAAAGATCAGGTCTGCATAAACGCATGGCTTTAAGAATGATTATTGCTTCAGGTTCAAATGGCTCTAAATTGATTGGTGGTTTTATGTTGGTAGCTGCCTTGATTAGTATGTTTGTAATGAACACGTCAACAACATTAATGCTTTTACCGATTGGATTAGCTGTATGTTCTGTTGTAAGCACCACTATTCCTGGTATTAGTATTTCTGAAACTAAATTTTTTGATACTGCTTTAATGCTTGGTATTGCGTATGCTGCAACCATAGGAGGTATGTCTACTTTGGTTGGGACTGCTCCAAATATTGTCTTCAGTGCATTTATGCTTGAAACCTATAATGTTGAAATTTCAATGTCTGATTGGATGACATTGGGAGTTCCGTTAGCTGCTATTATGCTTGTATCTGCATGGGCTGTTTTAACAAAATTTGTATTTCCAACCTCATTTGTTACAACCAATGAGACTAAAAATCATTTAAAAGAAATGCTCACAGATTTGGGGCCTCTTACAAAAGATGAGATTAAAATCTCGATTATTTTTGCATTAACTGCTCTTGCCTGGATTACCAGATCAGTTTTAGATAATTATGAGATGTTTAGTGGGCTTACCGATGCAGGAATCGCAATTATCTCTGCTATTTTATTATTTATTATTCCATCCTCCACTCATAAAGGCGAACTTTTAAATTGGGAAAAAAGCAATGAACTACCATGGGGCCTTTTAATTTTATTTGGAGGAGGTTTATCAATTGCTGCTCAAATTAATTCAAGTGGTTTGGGTATATGGATTGGAGAGGGCTTAAGTGTGTTGGGATCAGTTCCTCCAATATTTTTAATTTTAGCTGTAGCAACATTAATTATTTTCTTAACTGAAATAACAAGTAATGTTGCAACTACCTCAACTTTCTTGCCTGTCTTTGGTGCTGTTGCTGCAGGCATTGGAATATTACCTGTATCACTTACTGTCCCTGTGTGCCTAGCTGCAAGTTGTGCATTTATGCTACCTGTTGCCACACCTCCAAATGCAATCGTTTATGGATCTGGAAAGTTTACAATTGCAACAATGATGAAGGCAGGTTTTTTACTTAATATCATCGGCATTGTGATTGTCACATTGTTCGCTTACTTTTTAGCACCAATGATCTTCTAATGAAAATATTTTTATATTTTCTTTTATTTTCATTTAATCATTTCGTTTTATCTCAAGATAAATATATTGATTATGTATCGCCTTATAGTCCAATACCTGGGAATTCTGGGATGGTTGTCTCTCAAAATAATCTATCATCAGATATTGGCATTGAAATTCTTAATAGGGGAGGTAATGCAATAGATGCTGCTGTTGCAGTTGGTTTTTCTTTATCCATAACACTTCCAAGATCAGGCGGTATTGGTGGTGGTGGATTTATGTTGGTCCACATAGAAAAAGATAAAGAAATATTTTTTATTGATTACAGAAGCAAGTCACCTCTTAATTCAAATTTAAAAGATATCTTTAAATACGATTTAATTGATGACTATAAAAAAATAGATTTCAATAAAATTAGAGAAGGTTATAAAGCATCAGCAATGCCAGGAACAGTTGCAGGATTGCTAGATGCTCATGCAAATTTTGGTGTTTTAACATTAGAAGAGATCCTTGAACCCGTTATTGAGCAAGCTACCAATGGAATACATGTAACAAACGACCTTCATAATGCAATAAAGGTTTCAAAGAAACTGAAAGAAAATAAAGAATCTAAAAGAATATATTATAAAAATGGACTACCACTTCAAGAGGGTGCTCTGCTAAAAAGACCTGATTTAGCTAAAACATTAAAACTCATAGCAACCAAGGGTAAGGATGGTTTTTACAAAGGCATCATCAAAGAAAAGTTTATAGATGCCATGAAAATAAATAATGGTTTTCTATCCGATAATGACTTTGAATCATATAAAACTAATATAGGCTCTCCATTAATATCATCTTATAAAGGTAATTATATATTTACTGCTGGACCACCTTCTGGTGGTGGACTTGTAATAGCTACTTCCTTAAATATTTTAAATGGATATGATTTAAAGAAATATGGCAGTAATTCTGCAATAACCTATCATCTTTTAGCTGAATCACTTAGAAGAGGCCATAACAATAGATCGCATCATATTGGTGATCCTAATTATTACAATGTGCCAATGAAATCCCTTTTATCTCAAGAAAGAACATTAGAACTTATAAAAACAATGAGTTTAAAAAAAGCTACTCCAAGTTCAAGAATTAAGCCCCTAGATATTAAAAATGAAAGTAGAAACACAACCCATTACTCGATAGTTGATAAAGATGGCAATGCTGTTTCAAATACCTTTACATTGGGTTATTCATTTGGGTCAGGTGTAACGATACCAGGAACAGGGGTATTGCTAAATAATCAAATGGGTAATTTTGCATATAGATATGGTGATTCACTTGTCCAAGGAAGAGCGGGCAGTCCTGCTAATAAGTATGAACCTGGTAAAAGGCCCATGAGCACAATGGCCCCAACAATGGTTTTTAATGCAAATAAAGAACTTATGCTTATAACCGGGTCTCCAGGTGGCTCTACAATTCCAGCTTCAATATTAAGAGTTATCTCAGGGGTTATAGATTTTAACTTAGATATTGGTGCTGCAACTATGCTTCCAAGGGTTCATAAAGACTGGCCATATAAGGGATTGGATTATGAAACGACTATTAGTAATGATACTCTCTCAATACTTAATAATCTTGGTCATAAACTAGAGCCTGACAGAACAATTGGAAGTACGCAAAGCATACATATAGTTAATGGAATGAATTATGGTTATTCAGATTTAAGAAGACCTGGTGCATCTGTTGCTATACAAAAAAATTAGCTAAAACTTAATCTTCAATTATAGGATTCATAGGCATTGCTGCTATGTTAAATCCTGCATCAACATAAGTTATTTCACCTGTGATACCACTTGCAAAGTCCGAGCAAAGAAATGCAGCAGTATTTCCTACTTCTTCAGTTGTGACTGTTCTTCCTAAAGGAGCTCTATCAGCGTGTTGTGATAACATTTTTCTAAAATTCTTAACACCAGAAGCTGCTAAAGTTTTAATTGGCCCAGCTGATATTGCATTTACTCTAACACCATCCTTACCCATTGAAGCTGCTAAAAATCTTGTATTAGCCTCAAGACTAGCTTTTGCTAGTCCCATAACGTTATAGTTTGGCATTGTTTGAACAGATCCTAAATATGACAAAGTTAAAAGAGCAGATGAATCATTTAACATTGGTTTTGCTGCTTTAGCCAATGCAGTAAAACTGTACGAACTGATTTCATGAGCAATATTAAAACCTTCTCTTGTTGTTACATCAACGAAATTACCTTCAAGCTGATCAGCAGGTGCAAAACCAATTGAGTGAACTAGACCATCAAAACTAGACCAATGATTGCTTATATTTTTGAAACAGTTATGTATAGAGTCATCAGACGAAACATCACACTCAACAAGTAATTCGATACCTAATTCCTCGGCAATAGGTTTGATATTCTTTAGTAGTCTTTCATTTTGATATGCCAAGGCCAATGTCGCTCCTTCATTGATCATAGATTTTGCAATACCTGCTGCAATAGAGTACTTATTTGCTAGACCAAATATAATAATTTTTTTATTTTTAAGTAACATTTTTTTAAATTTATAAATTTCCACACATTTTATGCTAATAAACAAAAGATGCACATTTTTTATGCAAAAATTTTTTAATGAAATAAATATTGTATTTTGTTGACTTATTAGCAAAATATGGCGGACAATGATGAATATATGTTATGAACATATAAATACATTACTAAATATATTAGTAATTTTTATTTAAATAGGGGTAATCTATGTTTTCGAAATATTTCAAATCTTTAGCAATATTTACTATTGCTATTTCAGCTAGCTTTATTTCTGCTGATGATACAGGTGCGTTAAACGTCACAGTTGTTGATTCAAGCGGTAATGCTGTTGTTGGAGCAGTTGTATCTGCTAAAACTTCAGAAAGTTTAAGAAGTGCTAGCGGTGCTACAAATTCAGATGGTACAGTCAAATTAAGTTTTCTTGATCCATCATCTAAATATGTAGTTAATGTAAAAGCCTCTGGTTTTGCATCTTCATCAGCAACAAATATTACTGTTGTTTCTGGTCAAACTAGGGGACTCTCTTTAGTGGTAGCTTCAGCAACCGCTGATATGGATGAGCTTGTAGTAGTAGCATCAAGAGAAGCTCTTATTGATACAACATCTGCTCAACAAGGTCTTGATATCACTCTAGCATTAACTGAATCACTTCCTACTGGAAGGAATTATCAAAGTTATTTACAGCTTGCACCAAGTGTTAAGCCTTCAAATACAGGAAATCCTTCATCAAAGTCAGGTGTGAACTATAGAGATGCATTTGGACAAACAGGACGTTCTACAGATAATGTGTATTACATAGATGGTGTTAATGTTACTAACGTAGATAATGGATTAGCTAACTCAAATTTGAACTCAGAAATTATTCAAGAACAACAAGTTTTAACTGGTGGTTTAAGTGCTGAGTATGAAGGTGGTACTGGACTTGTTTCTAAAGTAATCACTAAATCTGGTGGTAATGAGTTTACCGGCTCTATTAACTATTATTTTCAAAATGATAGTCTTGTAGCTGATAACGATAACTTGCCTAACAACACATATAATAAATTTGACACAGCTATAACTTTAGGTGGACCAATAATTAAAGATAAATTATGGTTTTTTGCATCTATGCAAACTAAAGAAACTGAAATAGACGTATCTGATTTAGAAGCTGGGACTGTTTTAAGAACTTCTACTGCTACCTCCGATTTAGGTTTTGGCAAATTAACAGCTCAAATTACAGATAATGATTTCTTATCTTTTTCATATTTTGATGATCCTTATGACAGAGATGCTACAACGTCAGCAACCACTCTCAACAATAGAGATTCAGCATCTGCACAAGGTGGATCAAATACTAACTTAACTTGGACACATACATTTGATAAAGGTGTATTAACAGTAAGCAAGTCTTCTCATGAAGGCGAGTCAAGTACTTTAGCTGCTAACTCGGATACAAGAAATGATGTTGCATTCTTGGATGAGGCTGAAGCAACGCTTGCAGCAAGAAATAAAGGTGGTTCTGGTAGTAATTCTATTAATTTTAGTAACAAAGATGAACTTTCAGTAACTTATGATTTCAATATAAATAATCATGAAATTAAAGTTGGCTATCTAAAAACTGAAAACGAAAGACTTGAAAATCTTGTTTATACTGGTGATAGTGCGCAATATACCTCAATCGGCACTTCAGATATAGGTACTACATATGGCAACTATCTAACCGCAGATTGGAACGGTGTTACAGATGTATCGGCTGATGATGAAGCTAGAGTATTGACCGCAGGTAATGCTATCGCTTCATTTGTAACAGCATACGACACAGATGCTAGTGGAGCTGTAGATGCAGCTGAATTAGCTGCAGCGACATACAATTCTACAAGTGGTAACCCTACTGGAGATGTAAATGTTTATAGAATTCTTCAAGTTCAAAAAGCTCCTTTAACATTGACATCTGAAGGTCAGGCAATGTTTATACAAGATACTATTTATCATGGTCAGTGGACATTTGATGTAGGTTTTAGAGCTGAGTCATATGAGCATTTTGGTTCTGATGGATCACAAATAGCTGATTTTGATTGGGAAATAGCTCCAAGAATGTCAGTCACTTACGATATCAATGGAGATGGTAGAAGCAAATTATATGTTTATGACGGAAGATATTATGATCCTATAAGAACCGATATGACAGGTTTTGCAGGAACATTAAATGGTTCTGTTAGAGAAGAGCAGATCTATCTTGCTGATCAGTGGATCACATATAGAACTAGAGGTGGAGCACAAGAGCAAGACGCTTATTTCTCTCCTAATACTAAAACTCCATATACTGATGAGCTTATCCTAGGATATTCCCAATTAATTGGTGAAGATAAGAGCATATCTGTAACATATACAGATAGAAAAACTAAAGACATCATGGAAGACTTTGGTGCTTATGTATACTCTTGTGGTGGTCCAGAAGGTGCAGTAACCCCAGCAGGTTGTCCATCATATGGTTATGATGCAGCAGATGGTGGTAATGGTATTCTTAATACTGACTTCGGTCTTCCATTAAGTTATTTTGGATGGGATGCTTATCCTAACTCAAACTACATTATTGGTACATTAGCTGGTGGTCATAGAAACTATACAGGTCTAGAAATAGCTTTCAGAAAACGTCCTACAGATGACAAGCCATATTCTATTCTTGCCTCTTATACAAACAACCAGGCTGAAGGTAACTCAAACTCAGATGGTAACGCTGATTTACAGGGTGACTTTGATTGGCTAGACCCAAGAGCTCCAAATATGTATGGACCTCAATCAGGTAATATGGAGCATCAGTTAAAATTTGCTGGTACTTACCAAATAACTGAAAAGTTAGAGGCGGGTATGGTATTTAACTGGAACTCTGGTTATTTATTTACAAAAGGTAAATCAGTTTATTCTAGAAATGTACCTGCACAAGGGGAAGCTTATTCAGTAGGTGGACTAAGCAGAAACTGGATTGAAAATCAGTTTGGTACTGAGCAGGCTCCATCATATTATGAGCTAGACTTAAGACTAAAATATACTACAAATATAATGTCTGACAGAGAGTTAGAAGTCTTTGTTGATGTATTTAATGTATTAGATAATCAAGCAGTTATAGAGGTTATGCCGTTTGTAGATGGTGACGGTATTTATGACTTTGGTGAAGGCAATGATTGGGTATCACCAAGATCATTCTATTTAGGAGCTAGACTAAGCTTTTAGTAGATAGTTGATTTTAAAAAAGGGCTGTTTTACAGCCCTTTTTTATTTTAAAATAAAAACATATGCGAACCTATAAAATACTTTTAATTACAATTAAAAGAAATATTATTGCTTGGTCATCCAAAATTTTTATAAAGATTATGAATATTTATGTTAAATCAAAAGCAAAAAAAAGTTAAAAAGTACTTTATATAAATATTTATCATAAAATATTAAAATTATTTCAAAAAAAGTGTTGACAACATTTTTAAAAAGCGTATATTTAATAGACCAACTTGATTCCGACTAAAGAACAACTGCAGACGGGACTTAGAGAGAATCAGAGAGGAAGAGCCCATAGGGAGAAAGCGTTAGTAAGAGTCGACGATAAAAAAGAGCTTATTAACCCACCAAGAATTCAAGAGAAAGAATTCAAGGAGCCGGAGAAAATCTCACTCAGGACCCCTAAGGATCTCGAACTAAAGAAACAGAGCTAGCCTCTGTTTTTTTTCGTCTAAAATTTAACCTAGAAACTTTATCATAACACCAGCTGCCACCGCTGATCCTATAACACCAGCAATATTTGGACCCATTGCATGCATCAGTAAATGATTTTGTGAGTTGTACTCTAATCCAACCTTATTAACAACTCTTGCTGCCATAGGCACTGCAGAAACACCTGCTGCCCCAATAAGTGGGTTTATTTTTGTTTTACTAAATAAATTTATTATTTTAGCAACAATAACGCCTGTTGCTGTACCAATTGCAAATGCAATCATTCCTAGAATTAAAATACCGAGAGTCTCGGGTGTTAAAAATTTATCTGCTGCAAGTTTTGATCCAACTGACAATCCTAGAAAAATTGTTACGATATTGATTAAAGAGTTTTGTGCAACATCACTCAGACGATCAACAACTAGAGACTCTTTCATTAAATTTCCTAAACACAACATTCCTAAAAGAGGAGCTGCGCTTGGTAGTAGCAATCCAACCAATAAAAACAACATGACTGGAAAAATAATTTTTTCTTTCTGAGATACGTTTCTTAGCTGAGTCATTTGAATAGTTCTTTCAGACTCAGACGTTAAAGCTTTCATAATTGGAGGTTGTATTAAGGGAACTAATGCCATATATGAATATGCAGCTACAGCAATGGGTCCAAGTAATTCTGGTGCTAAAATAGATGATACATATATTGCTGTAGGTCCATCAGCTCCACCAATTATCCCTGTAGCAGCAGCTTGTTTAAGAGTAAAATCTATCAATCCAAAGTAATCTAATAACAATGCTCCCATGACCGTTGCAAAGATACCAAATTGTGCAGCCGCTCCAAGTATTAAAGTCTTTGGATTCGCAAGAAGTGGACCAAAATCTGTCATTGCACCCACACCCATAAATATTAGTAAAGGCGCAATACCTGATCCAATTGCCACCTCATAGAATACGTACAAAATACCTGGAGAATATCCCATACCTTGTGCTGTATCATTGATGATTTTTAAATCAACATAGGATGCGTTTTTTAGTAAGATAGTTAAGTCATCTCCACTCCCAAAAAATGCTGTAATAATTTGGTTAATTTCAGATAAATTATTTGCATAGATTAGTTTTTCAATAGGACTCATTGATAAACCAATTTCAGGAATATTAGTTAGTAATGCACCAAAACCTATTGGTAAAAGAAGTAAAGGTTCAAATTTTTTATTAATAGCTAGATATAAAAGCAACAAGCCAACAAGTAACATTATAGTTTGACCAATAGATATACTAAAGATTCCTAAGGTTGAAAAAAAATCAAATAAGCTCATCAACTTATAACCTCAAAAAGAGGATCTCCAGCTTTTACCTTGTCACCATTTTCCACAAAAATTTTCTTTATTATCCCGTTTATTGGGGTCTTAATTGTAGTTTCCATTTTCATAGCTTCTAGAACTATGACTGTGTTATCTTCATTTATAACAGAACCCTCTTTATATTCTATGCTGAATATATTTCCGCTGAGGGGTGCACTAACAATTGTTCCTTGGATATCTGTATGTGTTAGGTCATTACTTTTAGATAATGGCTCATTATTACCGATTATTTCCGGGCTTTCAGTTTTAGAATATTTAACCAAATAGTTTGATCCACTGATTTCAACATTATAAAAACCTTCCTTATCTTCGGTAAGAACAATTGGCGACTTTTCAAAATAATCTTTATTATCTTTATTCTGTAAAAATTTAAACCCGATTTCTGGGAAGAGGGTATAAGTAAGTATATTTTCTTCACTTGCTTCTATATCAAGATTATTTTCTTTAATTAAATTATGGAATTTTTCTTTAGTATTTTCATACTCATCAATATCAATTAAATCAGCTGGTCTACAAGTAACAGGAGCATTGCCCTTAAGAACTTTTTCTTGAAGGGTTTTATCAACTTCTGATGGAGTTTTTCCATACTCACCTTTAAGAAGGGCTGCGGTTTCTTTTGTAATAACTTTATATCTTTCTTTATTTAGAACGTTAATCACTGCTTGTGTTCCAACAATCTGAGATGTTGGGGTAACTAACGGTATAAAACCGAGATCAGATCTAACATTTGGAATCTCATCAATAACTTCATCGAACTTATCAATTGCATTTTGTTCCTTAAGTTGATTTTCAAGATTAGTTAACATTCCACCAGGAACCTGAGAGGTAATAATTCTAGCATCTACTCCTTTTAATGATCCTTCAAAACTAGAATATTTTTTTCTTACTTCTCTAAAGTGTTTTGCGATTGGAGCTAATTTATCTAAATCTATATCTGTTTCATATTTTGTATTATTGAGAATACCTACAACTGTCTCGGTTGCTGAATGCCCATATGTCATACTCATAGATGATATAGATGTATCCACATTATCCAGGCCAGCTTCTATACACTTAATAGCAGTAGTAGTGCTCATTCCAGTTGTTGCATGGCTATGAAGGTGAATAGGTATCTCTATCTCTTCTTTAAGCTTAGACACAAGCTCAAACCCAACATATGGATCCAATAATCCTGCCATATCTTTAATTGCTAGTGAATGACAGCCACTATCTTGAAGCCTTAAGCTAAGATCAAGCCAAGTCTGAAGATTATGAACCGGGCTAGTAGTATATGAAATAGTACCCTGTGCGTGACCTTCATTTTCTATTGTTGCTTTAATTGCAGTTTCCATATTTCTTGGATCATTTAAAGCATCAAAAATTCTAAAAACATCAACTCCATTAGCTTTAGATTTTTCAATAAATTTGTATACAATTTCGTCTGAGTAATGTTTGTAACCTAATAGATTTTGACCCCTTAAAAGCATTTGCTGGGGAGTATTGGGCATTTTACTTTTAATATTTCTAATTCTCTCCCAAGGATCTTCACCAAGATATCTTATGCAAGAATCAAAGATGGCTCCACCCCATGACTCAACTGACCAGAAACCAATAGAATCAAGTTCTTTTAAACTTAGTTCCATATCTTCGTATCTAAGTCTTGTTGCTAAAAGGGATTGATGCGCATCCCTTAGGACAACCTCAGTAATACCAATTTTCTTTTTATTCATCGAATATTCTCTTGTTAATAATATTAATTATTTGCCTATGCTGATCGGGTATTCTGCTTTTATCAGGGCTACTAGTATGATTTGTAGCAACATCTTCTGAAAGCTTATCCTTAAATATAGCAGCAGAAATATTGATTAGAAGTATTAAAAGAGATAGAAATATTAAAACAGTAACCATTCCGGTTAACATTAAATTTATTCCTGCAACTATTAAATCACTCATAATGTTAGCCATTTTATATCTTTTTTAAAAGAAAGGTTTATACAGAATTATAAAAATTCTTTTTATATTATTGAAAATATTATACAATAATTCATATTATTAATAAATATTGTAAATAATTTACACTTATACTTAGACAATGAAAATAGCTATTAACGGTTTTGGTCGAATTGGTAAAAACATAACGAGACATTTAATTGAGGCTGGATATTTAGCAGGCCAGGGTGGAATTATTGAGTTAGTTGCTATAAATGATCTTGGTGATATTAAATCAAATGCACACCTTTTAAAATATGATTCGATTCATGGGCCTATAAACAATGATATCAGTTTTAAAGATAATGAAATTTTAATTGATAAAACTTCAATTCCTTTTTTTTCAGAAAAAGATCCTTCAAAACTACCTTGGGGTGATCTAGATGTTGATATAGTTTTTGAATGCACTGGCTTCTTTACTTCTAGAGAAAAAGCTTCTAGTCATCTTATAGCAGGCGCTAAAAAAGTTTTAATATCAGCACCAGCTCAAGATCCAGATAAAACTATAGTCTATGGAGTGAATCATAATGATCTTAATGCAGATGATAAAATCATCTCTAATGCATCTTGCACAACGAACTGTTTAGCACCAATAGCCAAAGTTATAAATGATCAATTTGGTATCAAAAGTGGTTTAGTTAATACTGTACATGCCGCCACTAATGATCAAAGTTTACTAGATGTCTCTCATCCTGATTTATATAGAGCAAGAGCTGCATGTGCATCTATTATTCCCTCAAAAACTGGTGCTGCAAAAGCAATTGGCTTGGTCATACCAGAATTAGAGGGAAAGCTTAATGGAATGGCTACAAGAGTCCCAGTTCTAAATGTTTCTATGCTTGATTTAACATTTGAATCTAAAAAAGATTTTGAAATAAATGAGCTGATAAATGCCTTAATCAAGGCATCTAAAAATGAACTACATGGAATATTATCTATATGTGATCTACCTTTAGTAAGCTCTGACTTTAACCATAATCCCGCATCATCTATTTTTGATACTAATCATGTTTACAAAATTGGGAATCAAACAAAAATTTTGGCTTGGTATGATAATGAATGGGGTTTTTCAAAGAGAATGGTTGAATTATCAATTCATATTCAGCAAATATCTTCAATTTCACTTAAAGAGACTGCTTAAAGATATATTTTAGGGTATATTCTCTTTCTAAATTGAGTTTTTATTATGAGTTTCACAAGAACAAAAATTATATGCACTATTGGGCCTGCAACCGAGACTATTAGTGAGCTAAGAAAACTTTACAATAACGGCATGAATGTTGCTCGAATCAACATGTCACATGCAACACATAAATCAGCTAAAGCTGTTATAGATAGAATAAAGAAAATTAACAATGATTCAAATCATGATCATGGAAAAATTGGGATTTTACTTGATACTCAAGGACCAGAGATAAGAACTGGTGACACAGAGGTGCCTTTAGATTTGAATGTTGGTGATGAAGTAACTTTGACTGTGAGAGATCAAATCGATGTCGAAACCTCATCAATTAAAATTAATTATAAAGATTTAATTCATAGTGTAAGTAAGGGGTCTAAGATATCTGTCGACAACGGCCTTATAAATTTTCAAGTCCTCTCAAAAGATGAGGAAACTTTATTATGTAAAGTTCTTGATGGAGGAAAACTTGGTTCTAAAAGACATGTGAACTTACCAGGTGTTAGAGTTAATCTGCCTTCCTTAACCTCTAAAGATATTGAAGATATTAGTTTTGGCATTAAAAATGGAGTAGATTTTATAGCTCTGTCATTTGTAAGAAATAGTGAAGATTTAGAAAAACTCCAAGCCATACTAAATAAGAAAAAATCTAAAGCAAAAATAATTTCAAAAATTGAAAATCAGGAAGGGCTTGATAATATCCATGAAATTAGCAAGGCCTCGTGGGGTGTAATGGTAGCAAGAGGTGATTTAGGTATTGAAACTAGCTTAACAGATTTACCTAATATTCAAAGAAGGATTATGTATGCGTGTGCAAAGTGGGGGAGAAGGTCAATTGTTGCAACCCATTTACTTGAATCTATGATTAAAAATCCAACCCCAACAAGAGCTGAAGTGACTGATATAGCCAATGCTATATATGAGGGAGCAGATGCAATAATGCTTTCTGGCGAAACCAGTGTCGGTAAATATCCATCTGAATGTGTCAATTTTTTAAAATCAATTGCAGAAAAAACTGAAAAGTTTAGAACTTTAGAATATGAGAAAAATTTTGAACCTAATTCAGACTGGCAACATATTGGAGCAGTTGCCAAAAATCTAGCAGAATCAACTAGCGCGGACGGAATTATAGCTATAACTAGAACTGGAAAAACTGCAAACTATATATCAAACTCAAAACCAAATGGAATACCTATATTTACTTTCACTGCTAACAAAAAAACACTAAATCAGATGTCATTAATTGGCTCGACAGTTCCCTTTTATCTACCTAATTTATCCAATCATGAGAAAACTCTTAAAAATGTTACAAGAATATTAAAAAAATACTACGGAAAAGATAAACAGCACTTAAAATTTATCATGGTTTCTAGTATCTTTTCTGAAGAGCATTCAGAAGCAATTCAAATTATAAATATTTAACATGTTCGATACTTTAGTTGAGAGTACTTTGTTAATGTTTGTTGCTGTCGATCCGATTTCTTTAGTTCCCATTTTTGCAGGTTTAACTTCTGGTTTGGATAAAAAACAAATCAAGTCTATTTATATCAGAGCTAGCACTGTTTCCTTGATTGTACTTTCTATTTTTTGGCTTTTTGGTAATGGTATTTTAGATGCTATGAATATTAGCATGGACTCTTTTAAAATAATTGGAGGATTGTTCTTGATTGTCATTGCATTTCAAATGGTATTTGAACAAAGGCAAGTTAGAAGACAAAGCACCGCAGATACAGCTGTTGATGATGAGACTATAAACTCAATAGCTATATTTCCTCTCTCTATACCTTTAATAGCAGGACCTGGCGCAATGGCAACTAGCTTATTAATATCAAAAGAGTCATATGTTTCAGCTCTTGATGCTGCTGTCTCTTATTTACCTATTTTGATAGTTGTATTAATAGCAACTATCTCTATGTGGCTTTCTGCTAAGTTATCATCAAGATTAGGACCAACTATAATTACTGTCGCTCAAAAAATATTTGGTTTACTTCTTGGTGCATTAGCCATTGAATTTGTAATAGATGGAATAATTAATTCATTTAATCTAGGTTAACCAATGATAAATTACTCAAATCAAATATTTGATATTTTAGATAAAACTTTAAAGTCTCATGATGAAGCGACCTTTGTTGTTAGTGGAGGTTCAAGTCCTATTAAAATATTTAATGAACTCTCTTCAATGCCTATAAATTGGTCCAAAGTAAGGGTTACTTTGGTAGATGATAGATTTGTTGATAAGTCGCATAAAGACTCAAATGAAAAATTAGTATTTGAAAAATTAATGATAAATAATGCAAAAGATATAAATTTTATATCACTCTGCAACTCTCCTGAAGAAGTATTAAATATTAAAAGACCATTCGATATTATGCTTCTTGGCATGGGTGAAGATGGCCATTTTGCCTCATTATTTCCATCCATGATTCAATCTAAACCAAATTACTTTGATCCTTTATGCAAACCAGAAATAATACATACCGAACCAATGGGTGACCCTAAGCATAAGAGAGTAACAATGAATTTGTCTATGATACTAAAATCTAAAAAAATTATTTTATTGGTTTCAAATCAAAAAAAACTAGACTTAATAAATAAATCAAAAACAAATAGAAACTTACCAATACATTTTTTACTAAATCAAAAAGAGGTTGATGTAGATATCTTTGAACTTTTCAGTTAGACCCTGGTTTTTTCAATATTTTTAATTACTTCATCTTTTCTGTTATCAAATACTTTTCCAAACCTAGCCTGAACAGTGGCTGATAATATATCAATAATTGCCAAATGAGCTAATCTAGATGTCATAGGGATGTGAAGATTATTTTCTAAATGTGTATGGATATGTAGAACAACATTTGATAATTTAGCCAGTGGCGAATCTTCGGATGTTAATGCAATAGTTCTAACACCATTTTTTTTTGCAATCTTGGCAGTTTCAACTATTTCTGTAGTTCTTCCAGTAAATGAAATCAATACTAACAAATCTCCCTCTTTCATCATAGAAACTATCATTCGTTGATTAATATAGTCCGTATGAGCAACCACGGGCACACCAAACCTAAAAAATTTATGCTGAGCATCTAGTGCAACAGGACCGGACCCACCTAAACCAAAAAAAGTTATGCTATTTGCATTAGCCAACAAGTCAGTTGCTTTGTCAATTGATTCAGGATTAAGGTTTTGGCCAACATTTACAATGGTAGATTGTATGTCAGTCATAACTCTTTTGACTACTTCTGGAGTATCCTTGTCTACATTAAATCTATCTAATAATTCATTTGTATTTGTTATCTCTTGCGCAATTTGTATTTTAAAAGCAGGGTAGCCTTCAAAACCAAGTTTTTTACAAAATCTATTTACAGTTGGTAAACTCACTCCAGCTTCATCTGCTAGAGAAGTAATTGATTGGCTTATAACTTTTGTGGGATTATTTAATACAGATAGAGCTATCCATTTTTCAGATTTACTGAGTTTAATATCACCATTCACTAAGCTATCTAATATCATTTATCAATTATATATATTTGTAATAAATTTACAATATTCATTATATGTATGATTTATTGTATATTTTTCACATAAGTTAAAGTAAAATTAGTACACAAAATAAGTACAATTTATGATACCTGAAGATAAAGATCCTATAGAAACAGGCGAATGGCTAGAAGCCATTAACAGTGTTATTAAAGAGGAAGGCATAGATCGAGCCTCGTATTTGATGACTAAACTAGCAAAGAAACTTAATGAAGAAGGAGCAATACCTTCTTATAATCTTACAACTCCTTTTAGAAATTCTATTCCTGTTAAAGATGAGGCTCAAATGCCCGGTGATTTATTTATGGAAAGAAGAATTCGTTCACTAATTCGATGGAATGCTCTCGCTTTGGTTTTGCGGGCAAATAAAAATGAAGATGATTTAGGAGGTCATATATCTACATTTTCATCTGCGGCAACTTTATATGACGTAGGCTTTAATTATTTTTTTAAAGGCTCAGATGGGCAGCTTGAAGATTTAATCTATTATCAAGGTCATTCTTCCCCTGGAATATATGCTAGATCTTTTTTAGAGGGCTACCTTAATGAAGAGGATTTAGATAATTTTAGAAGAGAGGTTAAGAAACCAGGTCTATCATCATATCCACATCCTTGGTTAATGCCGGATTATTGGCAATTTCCAACAGTTTCAATGGGCCTTGGTCCAATTATGGGTATCTATCAAGCTCATATTATGAGATACATGTCTGCAAGAGGTTTAGTCCCAAGAGATGATAGAAAGGTTTGGGTTTTTTGTGGCGATGGAGAAATGGACGAACCAGAATCAAAAGGTGCAATTGCTTTAGCAGGCAGGGAGAGTTTAGAAAATTTAATTTTTGTAATTAACTGTAATCTTCAAAGGCTTGATGGCCCAGTAAGAGGCAATGGAAAAATTATTCAAGAGCTAGAAGGTTCATTTAGGGGGGCTGGCTGGAATGTTATAAAAGTAGTTTGGGGAAGAAAGTGGGATCCCATAATGGCAAAAGATAAAGAAGGAAAACTTCAAGATATTATGGATGCAGTTCTTGACGGAGAAATGCAAAACTTCAAAGCAAAAGGTGGTGCATATACTAGAGAAAACTTTTTTGCTAAAGATCCAGATGCCTTAAAAATAGTTGAAGATCTAACAGATGAAGATATTTATAAACTCAATAGAGGAGGCCATGACCCTTATAAAGTTTATGCAGCTTATCATAAGGCAGTTAATTCATCCGGTGCTCCTACAGTTATATTAGCTCTCACAACTAAGGGATATGGTATTGGCTCCAGAGAGGCTGACAATACAACCCACCAAGTTAAGAAATTATCATTAGACAACATAAAAGCTTTTAGAGATAAATTTAATATACCTGTTACAGATGATGAGATTGAAAATATCCCCTATGTAAGACCTTCAAAAGACTCACCAGAAATTCAATATTTAAATAAAACAAGACAAAAACTTGGTGGTCCAATTCCAAGAAGAAGGAATAAATCTAAAGTGCTAGAAGCACCAAATGAAAAAATATTTTCAAAGTTGTATGAAGGGTCTGATGAAAGAAAAATTTCAACCACAATGGCTGCAGTAAAAGTAATAACAGATCTTCTTAAAGACAAAGACTTGGGTAAAAGGATAGTCCCAATTGTCCCAGATGAAGCTAGAACTTTTGGTATGGAATCCTTATTTAGACAGGTTGGTATCTACTCATCAGCCGGACAAAACTATGAGCCAGAAGATGCAGACAAAGTTATGTGGTACAAAGAATCAAAAGAGGGGGTTATGCTCGAGGAGGGTATTACCGAGGCCGGGGCATTTTCAGCATGGTCTGCTCTAGCTACAGCCTATTCAAATTATGATTTCCCCATGGTCCCTTTCTACTTATTTTATTCCATGTTTGGATTCCAAAGAATTCATGATTTGGCCTGGGCAGCAGGAGATTCGCAAGCAAAAGGTTTTTTAATTGGTGCAACTTCTGGAAGAACTACACTCAATGGAGAGGGTCTTCAGCATCAAGATGGTCATAGTCATATACTCTCATCGACCATTCCAAATTGTCTATCATACGATCCAACCTTCTCATATGAAGTAGCAGTTATCATTAAAGATGGCATTCAAAAAATGTACGTCGAACAAAAAAATTATTTTTATTACATAACTACAACTAATGAAAACTATGAACATCCTCCAATGCCAAAAGGATCGGAAGAAGGAATTGTTAAAGGAATGTATAAATTAATTGAATCAAAAGCACCCTTGATAAGATTGTTAGGATCTGGATCTATTTTAAATGAGTCTATCAAGGCTAAATCCATTTTAGATAATTATGGTATCGAATCTGAAGTATGGAGCGTTACTAGCTTTAATTTATTAAGAAAAGACGGCATGGAGGTTGAAAGATTCAATCAACTTAATCCAACACAAAAAGAAAAACAAACTTATGTTGAGGAATGTTTTAAAAATAAGTCTATTCCTGTAATTGCTTCAACAGATTATATGAGATCTTATGCAGAACAAATTAGGCCATACATCAAGGATGACTTCACCGTACTAGGAACAGATGGTTTTGGTAGAAGTGATTCTAGGAGTAGTTTAAGAGAATTTTTTGAAATAGATGCTAACAGCATTGTAAGAGCATCTGCTTATACTTTGTTTAAGAATAAATCCATCAGTAAAGATAAATTGGAACAAATTTATGATGATATGGGAGTTGATCCCCTAAAACCAAATCCTTGGGAAGTTTAATGTCAGATATTCAACAAATTAATATACCTGATTTAGGTGATGTTGAGGAAGTTGAAGTAATTGAGGTATGTGTTGAAGTTGGTCAAAAAGTTGAATCAGAAGATTCAATTATGATTCTTGAAACAGACAAAGCTGCAATGGAAATTCCTGCATCCGCTGATGGTGTGGTAAAAAATATTCTTATTCAAGTTGGGGACATGGTTAAAGAGGGTATGCCGTTTGTAGAGCTAGAAATTGAAAATGATTCTGAAGTTAAAGAATCAAAAAAAGAAGAAGTTACAAAAATAGCCAATGATGATAAGAAGCCCACAAAACATATTGAACAAGAAACATCTAGTGAAATAGCTATTATTAAACCAGCAATACCTGATTTAGGTGATGTTGAGGAAGTTGAAGTAATTGAGGTATGTGTTGAAGTTGGTCAAAAAGTTGAATCAGAAGATTCAATTATGATTCTTGAAACAGACAAAGCTGCAATGGAAATTCCTGCATCCGCTGATGGTGTGGTAAAAAATATTCTTATTCAAGTTGGGGACATGGTTAAAGAGGGTATGCCGTTTGTAGAGCTAGAAATTGTTAACATTAAAAAATCAATTCAAGTTGAAGAATTACCCAAAAATATAAATACTAAATTAAGTCATTTAGATAAAAATATATCTCAAGAAAATTTTGAATTAAAGAAAAGATCAACTCAACCTCATAATTTCAGTAATGTATCGGTGCATTCAGGTCCAGCAACTAGAAAATTGGCTAGAGAATTCGGTATAGATTTATCGAAAGTAAAAGGGTCAGGCCCTAAAGGCAGAATAATTAAGGAAGACTTGCATGAATTTGTATCTAATAAGCTTAATAATTCAGAACAGTTTGGCTTCCAACATTCACAACCAGATATAGATTATTCAAAATGGGGTGATGTAAGTATTGAAAAATTATCTAAATTCCAAAAAACTGCATCAAAAAATTTACATTCTTCATGGATTAATATTCCTCATGTCACACAACATAACGATTCAGATATTACAGATCTATTAGAATTAAGATCTGATCTAAATAAAAAACATAAAACAAAAGTATCTCCGTTAGCTTTTATAATTAAGGCTGCTGTAGAAACTTTAAAATTATTCCCTATGATGAATTCATCACTTTCATCAGATTTGGAAAGTTTTGTTATCAAAGATTATTTTAATATAGGCATAGCAGTAGACACACCTGAAGGGCTTATAGTTCCAAATATAAAAGAAGCTAATAAAAAAGATATTCTTGAAATATCAAATGAAGTTATAAGTCTTGCTTTATTAGCAAAAGAAAGAAAATTAAAAGTCGATCAATTGAAAGGGGCTAGTTTTACAATCTCATCTTTAAGTGGAATAGGGGGCAAATACTTTACTCCAATAATTAATCCACCCGAGGTAGCAATATTAGGACTTTCAAAAACATTTGATTATCTATCACTTGATGGAGAAAAACTTCTTAATAAGAAACATCTTCCTGTTTCATTATCGTATGATCACAGGGTTATTAATGGCGCTTATGCAGCAAAATTTGTTAAAGAATTCTCAAATCAATTAAATCAAATCAATTTTCTAAAGGAATCTTTTAATGAGTCTTAATACATTCAATCTCTATTTGTTTGGCGGTACAGGGGATCTATCAAATAGAAAATTAATACCAGCAATGTTCAGACAAGACATACTAGCAAGTCTTTCTGAAGACAGTAAAATCATTGGAATAGGATCAAGAGATCTTTCAAGAGATGAATATGTTGAAATGATTAAAGAATCTCTTGAAAAATATTTCCCAAATTTTAATGAGCATAAAGAAACTTGGAAATTATTTTCATCAAAAGTTAGCTACATCCAAATAGATATTAATGCTGATGATGGGTGGAATAATTTAAGAGAAATACCTAATAATCGACCAGTTATTTATTATCTAGCAACTCCTCCAAATCTTTACAAACGAATCTCATCAGCTTTAACACAGTTTGATTTAATCAAAGAAAATTGTAGAGTTGTAGTGGAAAAACCTATCGGAACCGATTCAGTTACAGCTAAAGAAATTAATGATTCGTTATCGACTGGATTTAATGAAAATCAAATTTATAGAATTGATCACTATTTAGGTAAAGAGGCAGTCCAAAATCTTTTAGCTTTGAGATTTGGTAACACAATTTTTGAGCAAAGTTGGTCTAATTCAGCAATTGATCATATTCAAATTACCGTTGCTGAGGATTTAGGTGTTGAGGACAGAGGCGGCTATTATGATGAAACTGGAGCTTTAAGAGATATGGTACAAAACCATCTTCTTCAGATTTTATGTTTGATTGCCATGGAACCTCCAGTGTCAATACAGAGTGAATCTGTCAGGGATGAGAAGCTCAAGGTATTAAAATCTTTAGCCCCATTTACAGCTGAAAATATCTCAATAAATTCTGTCAGAGCACAATATTTGGACGGAATATCAAAAGGCAAAACAGCCTGTTCATATCTTGATGAAGATGGAGTAAGTCTAGAAAATAATACTGAGACATTTGTGGCATTGAAATTAGAAATAAATAATTGGAGATGGTCTGGTGTTCCATTTTATTTAAGAACTGGAAAAAGAATGCAATCAAAATCATCTGAAATAGTGGTTAGATATAAAACTGTACCGCACAATATTTTTTCTAAAGATACATCATTAAAACCAAATCAGTTAGTTCTTAGAATTCATCCTGATGAAGGAATAGATCTCAAGTTAAATACAAAGCATCCAGGTGTTTCTGGTTTTGATCTTGAGGAGCTTCCATTAGACCTGAACCTTCATGAATATCATGAAATTGGTCACCAAGACTGTTATGAAAGACTCTTACTTGATGTCATTAAAGGTAATCCTTCGCTTTTTGTGAGACGAGACGAGATAGAGGCATCATGGAAGTGGATAGATAATATTATTAATCTTTGGAAATCAGAAGATGTTCCAATGGAGGAATATATCTCAGGTGGATGGGGTCCTTCAAATGCTGATTTACTCCTTAAAAGAGATTTTAGATCATGGAAAAATGGATCCAAAAAGAAATGAATATTAATAAGAAACTTTTAGATATTAAAGATCGAATTGATAGTCGAAGTGCTGATTCAAGATCTATTTATTTAGAAAAAATAAATTTTTCAACCGCTCAAAGTAAATCAGCAAGAAATAACATGGGATGCAGTAATATCGCACATGCTTTTGCTTCATGCGATAAAGCCCAACAGGGTGATGCTGCAAATGGTGCAAAAGTTATTGGAGTTATTTCAGCATACAACGATATGCTATCTGCTCATGCTCCACTTAAAGATTATCCAGATGTTATTAAAGATTCATCATTAAAAAGAAATGCTATAGCTCGAGTTGCCGGCGGTGTTCCTGCTATGTGTGATGGAATTACTCAAGGCGAGCCTGGAATGGAATTATCTCTATTTAGTAGGGATGTGATAGCTCTATCAACTGCTGTAGGATTTTCTCATAATGTTTTTGATGCTGGAATATGTTTAGGAGTTTGTGACAAGATTGTTCCTGGTTTAATGATAGGCGCTCTGACCTTTGGTCATTTACCTATTGGTTTCATACCTGCTGGCCCAATGCCAACGGGAATATCAAACTCTCAAAAATCAGATACAAGAAAGAAATTTGCCAATGGAGAGGTTGATAGATCTGCTTTGATAAGCTCAGAACAGTCTGCATATCATACTTCAGGAACATGTACTTTTTATGGAACAGCTAATACAAATCAATTAATAATGGAAGTTATGGGACTTCAATTGCCAAGCTCGTCATTTGTTCCGCCCAACTCAATTGAAAGGCAATTAATTATTGATAAGACTGTTGAGTGTGTTTTAGATATGAGCGAACAAAATATAAAAATGGGTGAAATGTTAGATTCTAAAAGTTGGGTTAATGCGATGGTTGCATTAATTGCAAGTGGAGGTTCTACCAATTTAGCAATACATTTAATCGCAATGGCAGAAGCTGGTGGCTATAAAATAACTATCGAAGATATAGACGAAATAGCTTCTCTAATTCCTATAATTACAAATATTTACCCCAATGGTACTGCTGATGTTAACGATTTTCATAATGCAGGTGGTGTCTCAGCATTTATTGGATCACTTTTAGATGGAGGTTTTTTGTTTAATGATGTTAAGACTTTATTTGGTGATGGTTTAGAGATCTTTAGAAATACATTAGAAATAAAAAATGATCAATTAGTTTGGAAAAATAAGTCCATCATATTAGACCAAAGCATAATTAGAGATAGCAATAATCCTTTTAAGATATCAGGAGGCTTGAAATTATTAAATGGAAATCTTGGAAAAGGAATTATAAAAACTTCTGCATTAAAGAATTCAGATGCCCTTATTAAAGCACCTGCAACTATATTTGAAGATCAAGAAGAAGTTCTTAAGGCTTTTGGAAATAAAGAACTCAATAAAGATACCATCATTGTTATTCGAGGCCAGGGACCTTCAGCTAATGGAATGCCTGAACTTCATAAATTAACATCTCCACTTAACGTTCTACAATCCAAAGGTTTCGATATTGCAATTATTACAGATGGAAGAATGTCAGGTGCATCTGGAAGTGTTCCAGCTGTCATTCATGTTACTCCAGAGGCAATTCATAATGGCCCAATTGGATTAATTGAAAATGATGATCTAATTGAGCTAGATATTAGGAATGCAACTTTTAAAATACTAGTTGATGATGAAGTATTAAGAAAAAGAACTCATTCTATTATTAAACATAATCATATTGGAATTGGCAGAGAGTTATTTAAGACATTCAGAAACAGTGTTGATACTGTTGAAAAAGGAGCTTCAATTTTCTAATGAATTTATTAAATATAATTACTTCTTGCCAGCTGTTACCACTTGCAACTCTCACATCTAAAGAGCAAGTAGAGCCTTTGTGTAAAGCATTAATTAAAGCTGGTTTACCGCTAATTGAGATAACTCTTAGAGATGAAAGAACTATAAATATATTAGATGAGTTTAAAAAATACCCACAAATTGCTTTTGGAGTTGGCACGATAAGAACAACTCATCAAATTGATAAAGCTATAGAAGCTGATGCTAAATTCTTGATTACTCCAGGGTTCTCAAAAAAATTATCACACTATGCATCTTCAAAAAATATATTATTAATACCAGGTGTTCAAACGCCATCTGAAATTATTGCTGCAAATGAAGAAGGGCATAATGTATTAAAATTTTTTCCAGCTGAATTGGGTGGGGGTGTTAATAAATTAAAGTCTTATCTTTCTGTATTTTCTGACATAAAATTTATACCGACCGGTGGTATCTCAGAAGAAAATGCCCCTAATTATTTGAAACTAGACAATGTTATAGCTGTTGGCGCCTCAGCATTAATTCCATCAAAGTTGATTGAAACAGAATCATGGAATGAGATTGAGGATTTATTAACTCAATCGAAAGCGAATTACTTACAAAGCTAGCATTACAAGAGGATATAAATATGTTTAATACTTTAGATTGGATTATTGTAGGAATTTATTGTCTAGGCCTCATTGCGCTTGCAACGTATGTCTCAAGAACTAGCGGTGATAAAGAAAGAACAGCAGAGGATTATTTTTTAGCTGGCAGATCACTTCCTTGGTGGGCTATTGGTGCATCTTTAATTGCAGCAAATATATCAGCAGAACAGATCATCGGTATGTCCGGTCAAGGATTTGTAGTTGGGATGGCTATAGCAGTGTGGGAGCTTACTGCAGCTATAGCACTAATTGTTATGGCAAAATTTTTCTTACCTTTATTTCTAGAGAAGAAGATTTATACAATGCCTCAATTCCTTGAGCAAAGATTTGATAAAAGAGTTAGCTTAGTACTCTCATTTTTTTGGCTTACTGTATACGTATTTATTAATCTAACCACAGTCTTATGGTTGGGATCAATTGCGATAAATACACTTACTGGCCTTTCGCTAATCAATGGCTTAATTTTGTTAGCATTATTATCACTTGCTTATTCGCTATCTGGTGGTCTTAAGGCTGTTGCAATGACTGATATCCTTCAGGTTGTGCTATTAATTTTTGGGGGATTAGCTGTCTCTTACATAGCTTTAAATAAAATATCTGGTAATAGTGGTGTTGTAGATGGATTAGTAACAGTTTACAACGCTCTACCAGAGAAATTTGATATGATTTTATCTCCAGATAATCCTTCTTATAGTAATTTGCCTGGTATATGGATTTTAATTGGTGCTGGTGTTTGGATTGGACATTTTGCTTATTGGGGTTTTAATCAGTACATCACCCAAAGAGCGTTGGGAGCAAAATCTATTAAAGAAGCTCAAAAAGGGGTTATGTTTGCAGCTTATCTAAAATTATTAATGCCATTAGTAATCGTCTTGCCTGGTATTTGTGCTGCAATTTTGTTTCCTGTTTTAGAAAAATCAGATCAAGCTTATCCTACAATGATGTCGCTCTTACCAAATGGATTATTAGGTCTTACATTTGCTGCACTTATTGCGGCAATAGTATCTTCGTTAGCATCTATGACAAATAGTATAAGCACTATATTTACTATGGATATCTATAGATCCTTTTCCAATAATGAGATCTCTGAGTCAAAGCTAATAAACATTGGAAGGAATGCCGTAGTTATATCATTATTTACTGCAGTAATAGTTGCAAAACCTTTGTTAGGAAGTTTCGATTCAATTTTTCAATATATTCAAAATTTCACAGGCCTATTTACCCCAGGTATTTTGGTTATTTTTTTAGTTGCTTTGTTTTGGAAAAAGGCTACAACCCTATCAACACTTGTTGCAGCCATTTCATCATTAGTACTTTCTATTTGTATAAGTTATGTTCTGCCAGAGCTTCCTTATATTCATCGAATGGGAATAGTATTCTTTATATCTGGTTTTGCTTGTTACATAACAAGTTTGCTTCAAGGTTACCAAGATCAACCAAAGGCAATTGACCTAGGCGATATCAATTTTTCAACCTCAAGAGCTTTTAATATTAATACTTTAATTATTGTTAGTACTCTCACCTTAATTTATGCAGTATTTGCTTAGCTAATTAATATGAAAAAAAACTTCTTAATTTTGTTAATTTTGTTTATATCCTCTTGTGAAAGAGGTGATTCAAATAGCGAACCTACAACTCAATCTAATGTAGATTGGTCAAATAAAAATACTTGTTCAGTTTCAATAGATTCTGATCTTATAGTAAGCATTATTAATAAAATGACCATAGAGCAGAAGGTTGGGCAAATAATAATGCCTGATATTGATGAAGTTACTCCAAATGAAGCAAAAAAATATCAACTTGGAACTTTTTTAAATGGAGGAGGAAAATTTCCTTATAAAAATAAATATAGTTCAGTAGATGACTGGAAAAAATTAAGCAAAGAATTTTATGATGCTTCGCCTATAGTTGATGGAAGGGTTATACCTATTTTATGGGGTACTGATGCTGTTCATGGTCACAATAATGTTATTGGAGCAACAATTTTTCCACATAACATTGGTCTTGGCTCAACTATGAATCCTGATTTGATCAAGAAAATTGGTGAGGCTGTTGCAAAAGAGGTTCTTTCAACGGGTATTCCATGGACATTTGCTCCAACAATTGCAGTTCCTCAAAATGATTTATGGGGAAGAACTTATGAGGGATATTCTGAAGATCCAGAGCTTGTTTCTGAACTTGGGAAAGCAATGATTGTTGGGCTTCAAGGTGAGGGCTTAGAATTTTTAGATGAAAACCATGTATTAGCAACAGCTAAACATTTCTTAGGAGATGGTGGAACTGAATTTGGTATTGATCAAGGCAATACAGTCCTGAATGAAGAAGATCTTAAAAATATTCATGGCAAACCATATTTCGTTGCAATTAATTCTTGTATTCAAGCAGTCATGGCTAGTTTTAACTCATGGAATGGTCAAAAAGCACATGGTAGTAAATATCTTTTAAATAATGTGTTGAGAAATCAAATGGATTTCAAGGGACTAGTTGTTGGAGATTGGAATGGTCACGGACAAGTTCCCGGATGCACAAAAGAAAATTGTCCAGAATCATTTAATGCTGGTGTTGATATATTTATGGCTCCTGACGAATGGAAACCGCTTTACAAAAATACTTTAGATCAAGTTAAGCAAGGAATTATTTCTGAAGATAGACTTGATGAGGCTGTTTTTAATATTCTATCTGTTAAATACCTTTTAGGTATGTTTGATGGCAGAAAGCCTCACGAATACCCTCATAATTATATTGGTATCTCTGACCACAAAGATTTAGCAAGACAAGCAGTAAGAGAATCTATAGTCCTTCTTAAGAATAATAAAAATGTATTACCAATAAAGGCTAATAAACATATTTTAGTTATTGGAGAAGCTGCTAATAGAATAACAAAACATATGGGTGGTTGGACTATAACCTGGCAAGGAAGAGAAAATGCTAATAAGGATTTTCCAAACACTCTGAGCATTTATGAGGCGATTAAATTAAAAGCTGAGGCTAATGGAAGTAGTGTAGAGTTTTCTGATAATGCATCATATAAAAATAAGCCTGATTTGGTCATTTTTGTATACGGAGAAGATCCCTATGCTGAGGGTGATGGAGACAGAAAATCTCTTTTTTATCAAAATTATGATAGAAATTTTAAAAAGTACATGAAGAATATATATGATCAAAAAATATCAACTGTATCTTTGTTTATTTCTGGACGCCCATTAATCGTTAACGAAGAGTTGAATCTATCTGATGCTTTTGTACAGCTTTGGTTACCAGGTTCAGCAATCGAAGGGCTTACAGATGTAATTTTTACAGATGCTGATAATCAGATTATTTATGACTTTAAAGGCAAATTATCATACTCTTGGCCTAAAATTGCATCGCAATTCGCCTTAAATTTCAAAGATAATAACTATAATCCATTGTTTGAATATAAATATGGGCTCAATTATAAAGATGACATTTATATAGATTCTATAGGTATAGAAAATGCACTATCAAAACCATCAGAAATTATTTTATTTGTAGGGTCTGCATATTCATCCTATAGAGAAGTAATTTCATATTTTGATATCAGTAAAAATGAACAAGCTTACGAAGGTATTAATTCTGATATATTTGAGCATTTAAAGTCAGGCATTACTATTTCTAAGTTTGATTTCAAAAAACAAGATGATGCAAAAAAAATAGATTTTGGCAATCAAAAATTCTATAAATCATGGGAGATTGCAAGTGGTGCTAACGAAGATTTGAGTTATATGAATCAAGGATCTATTCAGTTAATAATTAGGCCGCAAAAAATAGCTAATGAAGAACTTAAATTTAGTATTGGGTGCTCTAAAACATCTGAAGAAATTGAGTCGTCTGGCTCTGATCTCTGCTATAAATCATTTAATTTATCAGATATTTTAAAAGAGAAGAAAAATAATGAATGGCAAGTTATTGAAATACCTCTTACCTGTCTAAATGATAGTGATTTCAATATTTCGTCAATTACCTCAAGAGCTAATCTTGGAACTAAAGGTGATTGGATTCTGGACTTACATTCAATTAAATATATTAATAACAGAGGCTATAATGCCTGCAAATTAAATTCAGCTAATTATGAGTAAAGTACTATTAATTGATATAGGTGGAACAAATTTGAGATATGCATATTCTTATGGTGATTTATCTTCTCTTTATGATACTAATAAAATTGAGCTATCTTGTATAAAAGGGTTTGATACATTGCTAGAAAATCTTATCAAAGGAAAAGGTGTAGATGATTTAGTTATTTCAGTAGCTGGCCCCAAAATAAATGGCTCTATAACAATGACAAATAGAGATTTTTCCATAAATGAAAAAGATATTAGAGAGTCTTTTAAGTTCAATACTTGCCATCTTTTAAATGATTGGGAATCAATTGGTCATAGCTTGGCTGTTTTTGAAGATAAGGATGTTTCTTTTATTAAGAATGGCTCTGAATTTAATAACAATAGTTTTTTTATTGGTCCAGGTACAGGCCTCGGAGCTGCACTGTTAGTTGGAGATAATAAAGTCATACCAACTGAAATTGGAAATACCACAGGGCTTACCAAAGCACTCCTCAGAAATTATTATATTGAAAGTGGTGATCAATTCAGAACACTTGAAGACGTATTATCTGGTAAGGCAATATCTAATATTTATGAGTACAAGACAGGAATAAGACTTACCTCTGAGGATATTGTTTCTAGATATGGTTCTGATGATATGGCTAATCTAGTTATAGATGGTTTTATTAAGTCATTAGCAGAAACTATTTCTGACATGGCATTGACATTTATTGCTGGAAGAGGAGTTTATGTTTCAGGTAGCTTAATGAGATCAATTTTTAAAATTATGGATAAAGATAGGTTTATTGAATATTTTTATGGTGATAAAAAACTTGTTCATTTACAAATTCTTGAAATGATTAAAATTGGTATTGTTGAAAAAGAGCATGCTTGTCTTCATGGCAATCTAAATTTTTATAAGAAAAATAAAAAATACGCATATAAAAATATTTAATAGGGTTTGGTTTTAAAAATGACAAATAGAAAAGATTTATATCTTGGTGATAGCTTAATAAACTCCTTAGAATCACATATTGAAGGTAAAGAGGTCATCATTAAAAATGAAAATTTTTACAAGATATCAAACGTCAATAAAATGAGACCTTTTTTTATGAGTATTGTAAGCGCTAGCGATCATTGGCTTTTTATTTCATCAACAGGATCTCTTAGTGCAGGAAGAAAGAATAGTAATAATGCGTTATTCCCATACTATACTGATGACAAAATTACTGAGTCATATGATGTAACAGGAAATAAATCAGTCTTCCATGTTCATAAAAGTAATAAAGACTATCTTTGGGAGCCTTTTACTAAAACCTCAGATTTTATTTATAAAAATGAAAGAAATTTATATAAGAATCTCAGAGGAAACAAAGTAATTTTTGAAGAGATTAATAACGATTTAGGACTTAAATTTTCTTATCAATGGACAACATGTGAAAAATACGGTTTTATAAAAACGTCTTCTATAAAAAATCTTAATAATGATGATATATCAATTACTCTTCTTGATGGATTTCAAAATATTTTGCCCTGGGGTTTAGATGAAAGCATTCAGAATAATACGAGTAACTTGGCAGATGCCTACAAAAGAAACGAATTAGACGAAGATTCAAATATTGGTATTTTTGCTTTGAGCGCTACTATTGTTGATAGAGCTGAACCAAGTGAAGCATTAAAATCAAATATTGTTTTTCATCTTGGACTTGATAACTGCAAAGTTCTTTTATCGTCTTATCAGTTAGATAAATTTAGGAAAGGATATGATGTAAATCAAGAGACGGACGTAAAAGCTGAAAAAGGTGCTTATTTTATTCACACGTCTATTTCTTTACCAAAAAATGAGAAAAAAGAATGGCTATTTGCAGCAGATATTAACAAGTCCTCTTCGAATATTATTTCTCTCAAAGAAAATATATTAAATAATAAAAATCTAATCAAAGATATTAATCAAGATATTCTTAATTCCTCTAATGAACTATATAAATTAGTTGGCTCTTCAGATGGAATACAGCTTTCAACGGACAGAAGAAGAAACATAAGACACTTCGCCAATACTTTATTTAATATTATGAGAGGAGGCATATTTGATAAAGACTATTTAGTTGAAAAAAGTGATTTTGTTAAATATATAAATAATGCTAACAAAAAATGTGGGCATGAAATGAGTTCAATAATAGCAGGATGGCCAGAGCAATTTGATCTTAACTTCCTTAAAGACTCATCCAATCAGAGTGATTCCGCAGTTTTTAAAAGATTAGCTACAGAGTATTTACCAATCAAGTTTAGCAGAAGACATGGAGATCCAAGTAGGCCATGGAATAAGTTCTCTATCAATACAAGAGATGATATTACAGATGCAAAAGTTTTGGACTATGAAGGTAATTGGAGAGATATATTTCAGAATTGGGAAGCTCTTGCCTATTCTTACCCTCAATTTATTGATGGGATGATCTATAGGTTCTTAAATGCATCGACTTTCGATGGCTATAACCCTTACAGATTAACAAAAGATGGCTTTGATTGGGAAACAATTGAACCTGATAATCCTTGGTCCTACATTGGTTATTGGGGCGATCATCAAATAATTTACCTTTTGAAATTCTTAGAATTTACTGAAAAATATTTTCCCCAAAGATTAAATTCTTTTTTAACAAAAAATAATTTTGTATATGCGAATGTTCCATATGAAATTAGAGACTATAAATCTATCTACAAAGATCCAAAAAATACAATAGATTTCAACTTTAAATTAGCTGAAAAAATTGAGAAAGATAGGCTAAAAGAAGGCGCTGATGGAGCTATTCTAAAAAATTATCAAGGCACAATACATGAAGTGAACTTCCTTGAGAAAATACTAACCACCATATTAACCAAGCTATCTAATTTTATTCCTGGTGCTGGTATTTGGATGAATACACAAAGACCAGAGTGGAATGATGCAAACAACGCTCTCGTTGGAAGTGGTGTATCTATGGTTACGCTTTATTATTTGCGTCGTTTTTTAAACTTTTTCATAAATATACTTGAAAATGATGTATCTTCATCTTTCGAGATTTCAACTGAGTTATATCACTTTTTTGAAAAATTAAATCTATTTTTTAGTAATATTGATTTCAATTTATCTAACAAGGATCGCAAGAGTTTTGTAGATGGTGTAGGTGAAGTTGCTGCTGAATATAGAAGTAGAATTTATACCTCATATTTTTCTGGAACTAAAGAATTAGTAGACAGAAATAAAGTCATTAATTTTCTTGAAACAGCAAAAAAAGTAATAGAGCAAACAATTGATAGTAATAAAAGAGAAGACGGGTTGTATCATGCTTATAACCTTGTAAATTTAAAAGATAATGAAATATCAATAGATAGATTATCTGAAATGTTAGAAGGCCAGGTAGCAGTCTTAAGCTCTGGTTATCTTTCAGACGATGAGAGTTTATCTGTATTGGATAGTCTTAAAAGCAGTTCATTATTTTGGGATGAACAATATAGCTATATTCTTTACCCAAATAAGGATTTGTTAAGTTTTTTGGACAAAAATATTATTCCTGAGAATGAATTTAATAAATCTTCACTTCTGAGTTTATTAATAAAAAATGGAAACAATCAGATTGTTGTTAAGGATATTAACGATAAATATCACTTTAATGGATTATTTCATAATGCAGCCTGTTTAGTAAGTGAACTAGAAAACTTACCCTCTGAATATACTAAACTTGCGAAAGATGAAAAGGTTATTATTTTAAAAATTTTTGAAGATGTTTTTGATCATAAATCATTTACAGGTAGGTCAGGTACTTTTTATGGATACGAGGGTTTAGGATCTATTTATTGGCATATGGTTTCAAAACTTTTACTAGCATCTGCTGAAGTTACACATGAAGCTATTATAAATAAAAGTGATCCAAAAATTATTGGAAGATTGTTTGATCATTATTTTGAGATCAATGAGGGTATTGGAGTAAATAAATCTCCAGAATTATACGGAGCATTCCCAACAGATCCTTATTCACATACACCAAGAGGAAGGGGTGTGCAGCAGCCAGGTATGACAGGCCAAGTTAAAGAGGATGTTATAAGTAGATTTCATGAATTAGGCTTTTACGTCAATAACGGAAAAATAATTTTTGAGCCAACTATATTACGTAAAGATGAATTTATTGATGAAGAAAAATCTTTTAAATTTGTAAATCTAGATAATGAAATAACATATATGGATATAGCCAAGAACTCACTAGCTTATACAGTCTGCCAAGTGCCAATAATTTATACTTTATCAGATAATGAAAGTATAAAAGTTGTATTTCAAGACAACGAAGAAGTGACAATAAAAAATCATGAATTAGATTTACAAAATTCACAGAGTATATTTAACAGAAAAAATTTAATAAAGGCTGTGCATGTAAGAATAATAAAATGAAGCATATAATCTATTTTATTTCTTTATTTTTATTAATCTCATGCAATCACAATGGAGATTCAAATATGAACAAAAATGCAAATGATTTTTTAGGTAACCCTGATTATCCTGCAATTTCCTATGGTGGATATAGACATGAATCTAGAGAACATCAGCCGTCAATTGATGATATACGAGAAGATTTATTAATTTTATATGCACAAGGTTTTAGGATTATTAGAACATATGATCTTCATCATCCTTTTGCCGAAAATACTCTTAAAGCAATAAGGCAAATTAAAGCCTTCGATAAAGAATTTGAAATGTATGTCATGCTTGGTGCATGGATTCAATGTAAAAGTGCATTTACAGAATCACCTAATCATAATGAAGAGGATATTGAAGGCAATGAGTATGAAATTGTTGAAGCAATTAGGTTAGCCCAAGAATACTCAGATATTGTAAAAATAATATCAGTTGGAAATGAAGCAATGGTGCATTGGGCATGGTCATATAGTCTTCCTCCTAAATATATTTTAAAATGGGTAGACTACTTGCAGAATCTCAAGGTTAATAAATCTCTTTCAAAAGATCTTTGGATCACCAGTTCAGATAATTTTGCTTCATGGGGTGGTGGTGGAAGCGAGTATCATAATCAAGACTTAGAAGATCTTATTAAATCTGTTGATTATATTTCAATGCACACATATGCATTTCATGACACTCACTATAATCAAGATTTCTGGAACCTTAAAACTATACAAAACAATAATAATAAAATTGACATAATTAAAAGCGCTATAAAAAGAGCAGTTGATTACGAAATTGATCAGTTTAAAAATGTTCAAAACTATGTTCACAGCATTGATCCTTCCAAAAAGGTACATATTGGTGAAACAGGGTGGTCAAGTGTAGCTTCTGATCTTTATGGCTACGGTGGATCTGAGGCTGCTGATGAATATAAACTTGGCTTATACTTCCAGTTAATAACTGAAAAATGTGACATGTTATCGATTTCATGTTTTTATTTTTCAGCTTTTGATGAGCCATGGAAAGATAGTAGTAACAAAAATGGTTCTGAAAATCACTTTGGTCTATTTACTGTTGACGGTAAAGCAAAATATCCAATGTGGAAAAGTGTAGACGAAGGAGTCTTTAACGGCCTTTCAAGAGGAGGTAATAATATTACTAAAACTTTTGATGGTAAGTTTGAAGATTTATTAGATACATCTAATATTCCACCTAGTTCAGTTGGTAAAGCTGCTAATTAAAGTTAGCCTATATTGTTAAATAAAATAAAAAGGGGAATTGCGATGAAAAAATTTTTAATATTGTTTTGCACTATCTTTTTTAATCTATCAAATGCAATAGAAGTCAATGTTGTTGATAGCACTTTTTATGTAAATGGAAATCCTTATTATATGAGAGGTATTTGTTATCACCCTGTTCCTTTGGGAAAAATAAAAAGAGATTTCTCAAACCTTAGTACTGATATATCGCTAATGAAAGAAGCTGGAATTAATACCGTCAGAGTATATGAGCCTATTGATGATATTGAAGTTCTTAATAAATTAGCTGATGCTGGTATCAAGGTTGTTATTAATTTTGGATACAATCAAAGGGGTAGATACGATATTCTTTCAGGCTCACTTATTGATTACATATACAAATACAAAGACCATGATGCTATTTTAATGTGGGAGCTGGGAAATGAATACAACTATCACCCACAATGGTTTGGAGGAAATATCAACACTTGGTATGCAGTTCTAGAGCTTGCTGCTCAAGCCATAAAAACTGTTGATCCATCAAGGTTAGTTTCTTCCGCACATGGAGATCTTCCTACAAAAGAAATCCTTGCCCTTGCATCAAGTATCGATATTTGGGGTCTAAATATATATAGATGGGATAAGCCTCAGTCTGTTTTCAAGGAATGGGAACAAGTTAGTACAAAACCAATTTACTTTTCTGAATTAGGTGCAGATAGTTACATGACAAAACCTACATTAAAATATGCAGCGGGTGAAAATCAGCAGGCCCAAGCAGATGCAAATGGGATTATTCTAAAAGAAGTTTTAAAAAATTATGACAAAAATATTGGCGCGTTTATTTTTTCATTTACTGACGGTCTATGGAAAGCTGGAAATCCTTATACCCAAGACACTGGAGGGTCTGCACCTAATAGTGATGGAACTCCTTATGACGGATCAGCAAATGAAGAATATTGGGGAATAGTTGATATTAATAGAAATAAAAAAATAACTTTTGATGTTATTAAAGAAGCCTATCTTAACCATAAAATTAATTAAAATATGAACCCTAGTAAAAAAATTAATAATACTGTTCCATTAGGCCAAAAAATTGCATTTGGCTTTGGAATGTTAGCCAATCAACTATTTCCAGCATTATTGTCAATTTTTATAGTTGTTTTAATACAAGATCTTGGCTTTAATCCTTTACTGTATGGAATCATTGCTTTTGTCCCAAGGTTTATTGATGCTATCACAGACCCTTTGATGGGTTTTATTTCCGATAATACAAAATCAAAATGGGGTAAAAGAAGACAGTATGTTTTTTTTGGAGGAATATTAACGGGTGTTGCATTCGTATTGTCATGGCAATTGTATGCCGAAAATGGACAGGCCTTTAATTTTTGGTATTTTTTAATTCTAAATTTATTCTTTTACCTTGGAATAACAATTTTTGGAATACCTTTTGTTGCTATGGGCTATGAAATGAGCGACAACTTTCATGAAAGAACACAAATCATGGCAGTGTCACAATTTATAGGTCAATTTGCTTGGGTTCTTGCTCCATGGATTTGGATTATTATCTACGATCCAAATATCTTCGTTGATCCAGCATCAGGAACAAGGATTTTATCAGTAATATTCGGAGTGATATGTACTTTGCTTGCTATTGTTCCTGCTATTTTTATAAAGAGTAAATCAACTCTTAATGACGAACATTTGGTGCCACTTACAAAAGAAAACGTTGGCAAGAGTTTTGTAAACATTTTTGATATATTTAAAGATGCATTTAAAAATGGACCATTTAGGAAATTATGTATAGCTACTTTTTTAGTTTTTAATTCATTTCAAACAATTGCTGCATTTTCTTTTTTTATAATTGTGCATTATTTATTTATGGGAGATGCATCTGCTGCAAGTCCATGGCCTACATTGCATGGAAGTGTGGGAGCAATTGTTACCACCTTTATAGTTATACCTCTTGTATCTAAAATGGCACAAACTTTTGGAAAAAAAGAAACTTTTATAATTTCACAAAGCATATCTATAATTGGATATGTACTTTTTTGGTTTTTATTTATTCCTGGTCAGCCTTATATGTTTTTATTCGCACTTCCTTTCTTTGCATTTGGAATAGGCGGTTTATTTACCTTAATGATGAGTATGACTGCAGATGTTTGTGATTATGAAGAGTTACAAAACGGTCTTCCAAGAAAAGAGGGCTCTTTTGGTGCCATATATTGGTGGATGGTTAAACTTGGAACTGCATTAGCAGGCTTACTATCAGGTTTAATCATGTGGTATGTGGGTTTCTCTCCAGATGCCTTATCTCAACCAGAGGGTGCAATGACAGGCCTTAGAATTGCTTATTCTACTATACCAGTGCTTGGTACACTATTTGCAATTTATATTATGAGCGACTATGAAATTGATGAATCAAGAGCTGCTGAAATTAGAAAACAATTGGACGAAAGAAATCAAGGAAATAATTAATTATGTCTTTAAGAGATAAAAAAATAAAATCATTACTTGGAATAAACTTAGATGATTTAACAGATAGTAAATTAAAAGAATTAAGTAGTGAAATACTAAAAAGTAAAATTCATGGAATATGCTTTAGTTTATATGAGGATGATCAGAAGCCCGGCGACTTTGTTTCTGATGAACAAATTATAAGGCGTTTAAATATTTTAAAACCACATACAGATTGGATTAGAACATTTTCAACAACTGATGAACATGCAAGAATTGTAAGGATTGCAGTTGATATGGGCTTTAAAACACTTGTTGGAGCGTGGCTAAGTGATGATTTAAAAAGTAATAATAATGAAATTGAAGCTTTATGTAAATTATCATCTGAAGGACTAGTGAATATAGCAGCTGTTGGCAATGAAGTTCTATATAGAAAAGAATTAGAGGAAGAACAGTTAATAACCTACATAAATTATGTTAAGGAAAATATCAATAATATTCCTGTTGGTTATGTAGATGCTTATTATGAATTTAGAGATAGACCAAATATTACAAATGCATGTGATGTAATTCTTGCTAACTGTTATCCATTTTGGGAAGGCTGTGCAGCCGAATATTCCTTTTTATATATGAAGGATATGTATAACGAGGCTGTTAAAGCTTCAAATGGAAAAAAGGTGATTATTACTGAAACTGGATGGCCTTCAATGGGGAGTAAGTTGTGGGGAGCTCATCCCTCATATAAAAATTATTTAAAATATTTTATAAATGCACAGTTATGGTCCAAAGATCAAAATATTGAGATGTTTTATTTCTCATCTTTTGACGAGTCATGGAAAGTTGAAACAGAAGGTGATGTTGGAGCCTACTGGGGTCTTTGGAATAAAGATGAGGTAGTTAAATTTTAATAAATAAATCTTATTTGACTTTATTTTCATTTGAAATTTTTTGTGTATAATTGCTATCAATTATGGCAGACAAAAAACAAACTAAAGTATATTTAATACCGGAAGGCGAGACTAGAGATAGTCACACCTACCATTATACGGCTATTAAAACTAGAAAATTTACTCTTGAGAATAAAAAGATGAGGATGAAAAAATTTAATCCTGCAAAAAGAGTTCATGAATGGTTTGTTGAGGCAAAACTTCCTCCACATAATTAAAATTAATCTTCTAATCTTAATTTTGTAGAAGAAATATCATCTCTGAAGCTCGCCTCATCAAACCCAGTGCATCTTTGTCTAATATTTTCAGGAATAGCTATATCTCTTAATGAGACAAATCTATTATCAACTTTTCTTCCAAAAACTAAAAAATGTACATTGTGATCATTGAATCTCTCAATATGATTGATCATATCTCTTTTATTTAAATAGAATTTTTCATCAAATACTCTAACCAAAGTATCTGCACCGATAATAAATACACTATTTGGAAACATTTCAGCTTTTTCACTAAATCTTCCAGCTGAAGTCATAACCCAACTATCATTTTCACTAAATTGGTCTAATGTTCTTTTTATTTCATGAAAAGTAAGAGGGGGCTTATCAGCATTTTTTGCACATATTTCGAATGTTGCTCTCATACCTGTTTTTTTTTCAGCAAGCTCTCTCATTTTTAAGTGCCCGTCATGGAGAGGGTTGAATGATCCTGGAAATATTAATTCTGGAGTAGATTTATCACTGGAAACGAAATTAATCTTATTATTTAAAAGTTTTTTCCATGATTTTTTTGCTGTAGTTTTATTAATCTCTATATTTTCTTCATGAATAGGTAGGTCCTTATCAATGCCACAGCTTTCTGCGATTAAACATAGTACGTATTCAGTAATGAGTTCTTCTTCTTCTTCTCTTGATCTCAAAGCTTTTTTTAATATACATGAAACACTTTTTGTATATGAATCAGTCTGGATAGCAATATAGAATTTATGATCGCCAATTTTATTATATGTAGTAGCTAAACTAGCCGTAACAGCAACTCCAATTAAATATTTAGTATTACTTTTTTGTTCAATTTGTGTACATTTTTTATATGCATTTGCAGACATACTAAGGCATGTATTAAGAGAGCAATAATGATCTGGTTTTTTATTCAGAAAGATATCCATAGATTTCTTAGAATAGGGTATGTATGACTCTAATATAGTATTACTTGCTCCAGGCACTTTAAGAAATGATGAGATTGCATTAGTTCCACCGCCACTTGATACATATGTAATTTTATATTTAGATTCATGGATCTTTTTAATAAGATTTATTCTTTCTTCCATTTATAGAATATTTGTATTTAATTTACCTGCATTTTACCCTATTAAATTATTTCATTGCTAAAATGAATTATGATGAATTGCTTTAAGATAATTTTTTATACCCTCTTTTTTTCAGCATCATATATAAATGCTATGGAAATAAAGCAAACTACTTATGCTTATTGGGGGAAGCCTGATGTTGAACTTTTTTACATAACACCAAAAAAAATTGATAAAGATACCAAGCTATTATTTGTTATTCATGGTAACAGCAGAAATGCTGAAGATTATATTTCAGCATGGTTGCCTTATGTAAAAAATAAAAATGTTATTCTTGTAGCGCCTAGGTTTGATAAAAGAAACTTTAGATATTTTTTTCTTTTAGAGTCAGCAAATTCATCTGGCGTAATTAATATAGATTCTAATGATTATATTAATACATCGATATCTTCATTTTTTAATTTTTTTAAAAGCAAGTTTTCCTTGAGTACAAACAAATATATGATGTTTGGTCACTCAGCCGGAGCTCAATTTGTTCATAGATATATGTTATTTGGTAATGATCAAAGAATATCAAATACTGTAATTGCTAATGCTGGTTGGTACACATTTTTAAATGGAGCAAATTTCCCTTATGGAATTAATAATTCACCAATAGATATTTCAGAAACAAATCTAAGATGGTTCATGTCAAATAGGTCTTCATTATTAATCGGTAGCAATGATATTAGCCTTGAGAATGTAAATTCGTCTAAAGGAGCTCGTAATCAGGGCGGGACTAGAGTTGATAGAGCTAATAATTATTTTAATGTATTGATAGATATAGCAGAAAAAGAAAATATTCCACTTCGATGGACTTATAAGGTTATAGACGGGGTAGGGCATGACTACAAAGAAATGACAGCAGAGGCTGCAAATATATTATTGCAAAATATTAATTCATTTGATTAATTTGTATTATTAGCAATAAATTCCTCGGCTTTAAATAAAATTAATTTCTTTCTTTGAGGCTCAAGCTTGCTTAATGCATTCACCATTAATGACAGTCTTGGGTTAGTCTTAAAAAAATTAAGATTATTTTCAATAAATCTCCAATAAAGACCATCAACCACGTCACACCATTCACCTTTTTTATAGTTTGACATTCTTAACATATAACTTGACCCACAAATGTATGGTTTAGTAGAAAAGATACCACCATCTGCAAATGTTCCCATTCCATATACATTAGGAACCATCACCCAGTCAGCTGAGTCAATATACATCTCCATAAACCATTTATGAATAGCATTAGGATCAATACCGCAAAGATTCATCAAATTCGAAATAATCATCAGTCGATTAATATGATGAGTATAACCAAGGTTGATTGATTCTTTTATCGCGCCATCTAATGGGGGTATACCAGTTTCACCTGTGTACCAAGATTCTGATAATTCTTTCTTATGGTTCCAAAAATTTTGTTGTTTATATTGAGGCATGTTGTCCCAATAAACACCCATTATAAACTCTCTCCAACCAAGAACTTGTCTTATAAAACCCTCAACAGAGTTAATGGGTATCGCATCTTTTGATTCAAAATGTTTCTTCTCAACCTCACTTATACATTCAAGCGGTTCTAACAAGCCTGAATTGAAATATGGAGACAATAAGGAATGAAACATAAAAGCACTATCTTTATTAATTGCGTCCTGGAAAGAACCAAAATGAGGTAAATATTTATCAATAAATATATTAAATTGTTCTTGGGCACCTTCATGTGTAACAGCCCAGTTAAAATTTTCAAGATCTCCATGAGATAGATTAAAAATTTCCTCAACTTCTATCATTACTTCCAAGGTAATTTGATCTGTAATAATATTTTTTCTATTAGGAATATCTGATTTAAGTTTAGAAATGCTTTGCCTATTTTCTTTATCAAAATTCCATTTACCGCCTATGGGCTTAGAATTATCATCCATAAGAATATTAAATTTCTTTCTTAACCATCGATAATAAAACTCTTGAATAGTTGATTTTTTATCCTTTGCCCAATATTTAAAATCTTCATCTGTAGTAATAAATTTTTTATCTTCCAATACCTCCAAGTTAACTCCTGAGGACTGACAAAAGTACATTAAATCTTTTAAAGTTTTGTAATCGGAAGGTTTAGTAATATAAAGAGAGGAAAAGTTTTCTTTGGAATGCAGATCTAATAGAAAGTCTTTTAAGCTAAGAGGTTTTGAAGATATTTTTACATGTATGATATTTTTATAAGAAATTTTTTTAATAAAGTGTCGGAAGGAGCTAATTTGGAATACTAATTTGTGTTTATGATGTGCTATCTCATAAAAATTATCATATGGTTCATATGCAAGTAATAAATTATTGCCATCTAGATAGTCTAATACCTTATTTTTCTCTGATAGCTGATCGGGAAGAACTAATAATAAAGATTTCATATAAATTCATTTTGCCAAAATAAAATTAAATATGATATTAAATTTATAGGAAATCTTTTTTTGATATTGCTATTTGTGTAACCTGTTTACCATTTATGTCTTTTAGTTCAATAACGTATTTTTTATTTTTTGTGTCGATTGTAATTAAACCAAAGTTTTCTCCTCGATACATCTCACCAATCATTGCATTATCATTTTCCTTTGGTCTTCCAATAAACTTTGATTTTGATAATGGTTTGTTGAGTGAGGATGATGTAACCTCGATTAAATTATCCTCTTTGTAGACAGCACCTTGGTGGCGGTCACCAGAAATAATTAATGAAGGAGTGTCTAAATTTTTTAATAATTCCTTTATTTTTTTATGTTCATGAGGAAAATTAGACCACTTTTCGAACCTATGAGATGTTGCTAATAACTGAATTGAAGTTGCAAGAATAATCAAATCTGACTCTTGACTAACAACCATCTCAAGCCAGTCCCATTGTTTTTTACCAAGTATCGTTGAGTTTGGATCTAAATTCTTCTTATAAAACGGAGCATTTCCAGTAGATCTATCTAATGTTGATCTAAAATATCTAGTATCAAGCATTATTATATTTAATTTAAAGCCGTCAACATCAATTATTTTACTTGTATATATACCATCTCTACTTCTTCTTGGATCGTTATTTGGAATATTCCAAAAATTTAAGTACATTTCCTTAGCTTGTTCTTTAAAAGGGTATGAAGACCCGCCGTTATCCATGCCATAGTCATGATCATCCCAAATCATATTAATATCTTTTTCATATAACCAATCTGGCATTATTTTTTTTTGTTGTATGTAAGCTTTTTTCATCTTTGTCAATTTACCAGAAGGCATATCACCATAAATATTATCACCAAGAAAAATAAATGAATCTATATTTTCTTTTTTAATAGAATGCCATATAGGTTGAGGAAGGTTTTGATGAAGACAGGAACCAAAAGCGATTTTAAATGTCTCAGCTATGATAAAATTAGATGTTGTTAATGCAACAATACATATAATACTTAAAGATTTTCTCATAATATGATTATAACAATTTTACAATGCACAAATTTTTAAATTTATTTTTAATTACTGTCATATTAGTTTCATGTGGAAATAATAATGTAAAAGATAATATAAAATTAAGCTCTTTAATTGAACCAGAGTTCTCTTTTAATCATTCTATTATTGAATGCAAGCTCCTTGGTGAATCCTCTTTGATTGATTTAGAATTTTTTTTCTCAAAAAATATAGCTAAATACAAAACAATAACAGCTAATAAAATAAAATTATTTATACTTTTTCCAGAGAATAATATTAACGTGAACAATTTTATTATCAATATTATTTCCAGTATTGATGATGAATCTCTACAGACATTAATTGAAGAAATTAAAAACGACAGCATTAACAATATTGCTGAATGTGAATTTATTGTTGCTAAAAATAAAGGGCTAACTGTTATCAATTATCAAAACAAGAATGAACTTGATTATAGTTTAATTGAAATCTTAAGTTGTAAATATAACCAAGGGTACAACTATGGAACCTTCCAGATAACTATTAATAGATTTATTAATCATATTAAGAAACTGCAAATACCCTTTTCTTTACGTTATGTGCAAAAGTTTCCAAATAATACCAATTTTCTTTGGATTAATTCTTTTCATGATGAGAGCTATGAAAAAATGTTGATTGATAGTTGGGTCAATAGTGGAGATGCATCAGAGATAAAGGATGAATTCATCGAAAATGCCACATGCATTGAATCTAGTTCGTATAAATCATATCAATTGCTTTAAATGGTGTTAATTTTCAAAATATTAAGTAATTAATAAATTTTTTTATTATAATTCGCGGAGTGCGGGTATCGTATAATGGCTATTATAAGAGGTTTCCAACCTTTTGATGAGAGTT